>ENA-ORBV01007004-ORBV01007004.1-microbial-mat-metagenome-genome-assembly--contig:-NODE-7004-length-19564-cov-7.619798_pt1 | contig 19564 bp, 22 predicted proteins | sample MGYA00237777_ERZ505514 | MGnify/ENA primary metagenome ERZ505514 (study PRJEB26160, sample SAMN06269048) | microbial mat metagenome | isolation source: Oligotrophic lake microbial mat | place... | reverse complement strand
GCATCGGCAACGCCGCCGGCGAAGCCCATCCGATCATCGGCGAAGGTATCAGCATGGCCTTGCAGTCGGCCTGGCTGCTGTGCGCCCAGCTAGAGGCCGCAAGGCCCCGGCACGGTGCCGATACCCGGGGCAACTGGCAGCGTGAGGCCCGGCAGCGCTACACGACCGAGTGGCGGCGCCACTTCATACCGCGACTGCGTGTGGCGGCCGGATTGGCCCACCTGGCCATACGGCCTGCCGGCGCGATGGCCTTGATGGCCACCTTGAAGCGCTTTCCGACCCTGCTGACACGTGGCGCCGTCTGGAGTGGCAAGGTCAATGGCATCGGCGACGGTTCTCCCGTTGGCATCGGGCTGCAGCGCTGGCCGCAGGCGACAGCGATACAGGCTTTGCACAGACATCTACCAGGAGAACTTCCATGACATCCGTGACTTTCAACGACACCGAGACGCGTATAAGGGCTTTGCTGGTGAAGGACTTCAAGCTGGACCCCAGCACGCTCACACTGGACGCGCGTCTCGAAGATCTGGGCGTCGACTCGATCGGCATGGCCGAGTTGATTTTCAACGTCGAAGACGAGTTCGGGTTGAAGCTGCCCGATGTGGCCGTGCAGCTATCCACTTTCGGCGAAGTCGTCCAATTCATCGACGCAGCCTTGGCAGACCAACGTGCGGCGGCCGCGCCATCCCCGATGGCGCTTGGTGTGCAAACCGCGACATGAGGCGCGTGGCGGTCACCGGCATCGGGCTGGTCTCGCCGCTGGGCCATAACGCCAAAGACGTATTTGAAGCGGCTTGCGCCGGCCGCTCGGCCATCCACAGGCTGCAGATCGCAGGCGCCCACAGGCTGGTTGCGCCGCTGGCGGCCACAGTGCAATTCGATGGCACCGAGCACTTCGAGCCGCCGCAGTTCCGCCTGCTCGACCGGGTCAGTCAGTTTGCCGTCGTGGGGGCACGGCGGGCACTTGCCGACGCCTGTTGCGAACTCTCGCAGGCCGAGCGCGAACGCGCAGGCGTTTTTGTGGGCACCGGCATGGGCGGGACGTTGAGCATCGACGAGGGCTACCAGACGCTGTACGGCGAAAACTCTGATCGCATCAAGCCGATGATGATTCTCAAAGGGATGCATAACGCAGCCGCCGCCTGGATCGGTATCGACAATGACTGGCGCGGACCCAACCTGACCTACTCGACGGCTTGCTCGTCCTCCAGCGTGGCCATTGGCGAAGCCTGGCTGCGCCTGGCGTGTGGCGCCATGGACATCGCCATCGCCGGCGGCTCTGAGGCGCCGCTGTCGCTGGGCTCTTTGAAGGCCTGGGAGGCCATGCACACGTTGGCCAGCGAGGACCCGGCCGACCCGGCGCGTTCGTGCAAGCCGTTTTCCCGCAGCCGCAGTGGCATGGTGCTGGGCGAAGGTGCCGCGTTCGTGGTGCTTGAATCCTGGGAGCGTGCCCTGGCACGCGGCGCTGCGATACATGGCGAACTCCTGGGCTACGGGCTGACCACCGACGCGGGCCACATCGCGCGGCCCAGCACGGACGGCCAAGCGGCTGCCATGTCAGCGGCGCTGGCCGCTGCCGGCATCGCTGCTGGCGAAGTAGACGCCATCAATGCCCACGGCACCGGCACCCACGCCAACGACATTGCGGAGACCGCTGCGATCAAGCGTGTGTTTGGCGCGCGGGCCAGCCAGATACCGATCAGCGCGACCAAGGCCCTGCACGGTCATCTGCTGGGCGCGGCGGGCGCCCTGGAGTTCGTGCTCTCGTTGCTGGCACTCAAGCATGGCGTTGCTTTGCCGACCATGCATCTGGACGTGCCCGATCCCGATTGCGATCTGGACTACGTTGCCCATGGCGCGCGCATCGGTGCAGCCGGCCGGACCATGTTGTCGAATTCATTTGCCTTCGGCGGCACGAACGCTGTTCTTGCGTTGCGAGCCGTTGACTGAGGGCGAACTTACTGCGCGTCCAGCTGATGTTTGTGAACGCGGCGGCGGTGCCGGTAGAGATGTCCAAGGCTGAAGGAGAAGCCTTGACGCACGGGCTCGTTCACATGGTGTGCAACTTCACCGCAAGTGCTCCCAGCAACGCGCCGATAGCCACGACCCAGGCGCCGGCGATGCGCCGGCCGATAGCCACGGCAGATTGAAGTCTGGCGCTGTTTGGCACTGCATCGAACGCCGCCAAGCCCGCCGCAATGGCGATGAATGCGACTGCTCCCGCTCCCAACGCGGCGGGCCAAGTTGGAACGTCCAGTTGCGCGGATGCGCCCGCCGCCAAACCCGCGGCAAGTGCCAACGCAGCCAGTCCCCATGGAACCGGTTTCAGGCCCGCCGCAGCAACCAGTCCAACAAGTATCGCGCCGACCGGCCCCATCCAGTAAGCCAGTGCTTGAGGCAGCATGACGCCAACCACGGCGAGTGTGCCGGCAATTGCGCCGGCGATGATGGGCCAGGGGTCTTTGGCGTCCGCCGCGCTAGCGAGCAGCCCGAACATCGCGGCCAGCGACAGCGGTGATGTGAGCAGGTGCGCGGCACCGGAGAACAGCGGCTTGCCGCCGCCGAAAGCGTCATGGGCCAGCGCCGGGTCGCAAGCCAGCCCACCAGTGGCCAGCAACATGGCTGCGCAATGCCGCCTAAACAACACCGGATATGCCAGACAGGATCCACACGCCGGCTGCCGCTATCGCCGCGCCGCCGGCGCGCAGCACTTCCCGCCCTTTGGGCAACAAATGCAGCGCGCCCAATGCGATGCCGGTCAAATGCAGCAGGCCGGTGGAGATCACGAACCCGGCCGCATATTCGGCCGGAGCTGCGCTTTCAGGCAGCTCCAGGCCATGCGCATACCCGTGCAGTACGCCAAAGAATCCGACCACGACAAGCGCGACCGGAACCGGCGCGCGCCACGCCGCAAGAATGGCCAGGCCCAGCACCACTACGGATGCGGCAATTCCATGCTCCACGAAAGGCAGCGGGACGCCCGCAATGCCAAGCACGCCACCCCCAACCATCAGCAGCGGAAACGTGACCGGCAACGCCCACAGCAACGGCCGCCCGAGCGCGGCACCCCAGATGCCGACCGCTACCATGGCCAGGACATGGTCCAGGCCTGATACCGGGTGCATGACGCCGGCAAAAAAGCCGCCAGCAGCGATCCCTTCAGTATGGGCTCGTGCGGCAGACGCGAGGCTCAGCAAACACAACCCGACAATGATCTTGACCACACGTGAGTCTGGAATTTGACGGACCATGTGCAATCTCCTTGATGAAAAATGGCACCAGTTTAATGTCGCCAGCCGCCACTTGCGCAGCATGCCGGCGCGCTGAGTTCGTACGACTTCAAATCGGCAACAGCGACACGTTCGCCATCCGTTCCACCACCCACACGGCCGCGATGCCCATCGCGATGACGGAGCCACCGCGCACGAACACCGCCGGGTAGGCGCGCTGGGAACGCAGCACGAACAACAGCGTCGTCGCAACCGCAACGATCACCAGCTGCCCCGCCTCCAACCCCAGGTTGAACTGGAACAGCGCCCAGGCAAACTCCGGCGCGGGTAGATTGAGTTCTGCGAGCACACTTGCGAAGCCGAAACCATGGATCAATCCGAAGAAAAACGTCACCAGCACCCGGCGCCCGCGAAACACCGGCCACAGGTTGTCCAACGCGGCGAGCATGATCGTCACGGCAACCAGCGGCTCGATGAACGCGGGCGATAAATTCACGGTTCCGGTGGCCGCCAGCGCCAGGGTGATGGAGTGCGCCACCGTGAAGGCCGTGACGATGCCAACCACGGGAATCAGGGCCTGCCTTAGAAGCGGCACCGGCTGCCAGCCATTGTCGGTTCGGCGCAGGACCGATGGCAGCAGCAGGCAGATGAGGAACAGCATATGGTCGTAGCCGGTGAGGATGTGCCGCACGCCTTCGCGCGCGAACTGCAGAACAGGTGTGGGTTCTACTGGCGCGGTGGGCGCCGGTTGGGCAGCGGTCTGCGAAGTCGCTGCCACGGCTGGCTCGGGCGGCGGTTGTGCCGCCGCGCTGGACCCAGCAGCCGGTATCACGCCAACCAGAGAAACTCGCACAGGCTGCGGCACCAATACCCGCAACGCGATCGCCTGCCCCGCCCATTGGACGCGTGCGATGCCGCGGTGCGTGGGATCCACATTGTCCATCACCCCATACCGAATTGCCGGTGGCTGCGCCGGTGTACACGTGCTTTGCAGCGTGAGCGCCGCGTAAACGCCGTCTACCCGCCGCTCCAGTGCCTGCGTGACGGGGGTCAGTGGGCAACCCTCCAGTTCGACCCGGGTGCGCAGATAGCTTTCCACCGAAGGCCAGGCCGAGCGCACCTCGCGCCAGGTGAGCTTGCCGTCGCCATCGACGTCAAGGTCCAGCGCAACGTCCAGGTCGCGCAAGGCGACATCTACCCGCAATGTCGTGACACCCGAACCGCTTTCGAGTTGAAGGTAGGCGTCGCTGGCCTTGTGGGCGCTGGCCGGCAACACCCATGCCGCGAGCAGCACAACTGCCAAGGCGAGCCGCAACCTGCTGGGCATGAAGCCCGGCAGGCTCATGAGGAAACGCCGGGCCGCTCCCAAGTTTCCCCGCACCCCCTCGGGGGGCCTGGCAAAGCCAGGGCTGGGGGCACTCTCAACGCAGCGCATCCAGCCGCGCATCACGCAGGCCCATTTCCTTCGCCAGGGACGCGGCCTCACGTCGCGCGCCAGCATCCTGGCTGGCAGCAGCAGCTTGCGCCAGTAGCAATACATCCAGCGGCTCGCGCTGGTGGCGTACGTTCTCCTTGGCCAATTCGAGCGCCTTGCGGGGCAGTTTGTCGATCCACAACGCAAACATCGCATACTCCCGCGCATGCGTGACTCGGGCCTCCGGGCGCAGGATGGCAAGGGCCATACGCTCACGCAGTTCGAGCACGTCTGCGGACGCGGAAGGTGACTGCGTGCGCACGCCCGTGATCGCCATGCGCAGCAATGCCGCATCCGTGCGGGGCTGATTCGCAATCTGCGTCGAAGCATCGGCAAAACGATTTTGGTGAATCAGGAAGTCGGCAAAAGACAGCGCCGTGTAGCTGTCCGCGTCTGCGCTAAGCGCCTGGCGGTAGGCCATTTCGGCCTGTGCCGGCAAGCCCGCCCGTGCCTCGCTTTCGGCCAGCGTGGTCAGCAGCCAGTTGCGCATTGCTGGCACCTGCATGCGCGCGTCTGCGAGCAATACGGTGATCGCGTTGCGGGCGCCGTCGAAGTCGCCACGCAGACTGTCGTTTTCGGCCTGGCAGGCGGCGGCGTGGGCCGCGGCGCCCGCCGCCGCGACGCCTTTGCACGCAATGGCGGAGGCTGGGTAGCGGCCTTGCACGCGGCGCACCGTGGCCAGTGTGAGCCAGGCCTGCGCATGCCCGGGCCGGCGCGCCACCAAATGCTCCAGATTGGCAGCCGAGGAATCGAACTCATGCAGGAACTGCTGCAGCGTGGCCAGCATCAACAGCACCTCGTCGGGAGCGTCGCTGGCGCGGGGCCAGGCGCCCAGCAGGGCCAGCGCCTGACCGACAAGGCGCGGATCGCCCTGGGTGCGCGCCTGGGCTAGATACAGCCGTGACAACTGCACGGCGCTGCGCGCATCGCGCGGATCGGCGGCAAGCATGCGGCGCAGTTGGCGAATCTCGGCCCGGCTGCCCGACGTGGCGGGAAGGACTTCGATCACCTCGTCGTCCCGAACCGGGTTGACGCTGCTGGCATGCACATACGCGCCGCCGAGCAACGCGACCATGACGCAAAGCTCCGCAGCGCATGCCTGGATACGTGTCATAGGTGATAACGATGAATTGGGAACTGGATCCAGTCGTGCGAAAACCAGATGCTACGCCATGCAGCATCTGGTTCAGGGAGGAAGAAACCGCTGGTGCTGGTCTTTTACAACACCACCGGCTCCGCAGCTTCGTCGACCGGCGGCGCCGCGAAGCCGGCGCTGAAGGTCAGGGGCTCCGAGGTTTCGTCGCCTCGCGCCAGACCCTGGATGAAGGCAACGAAAGCCCCAGGCGACGTGCTGGCGCTGTCGGGCACGCTGGTGGCGGCGGCAACCGGCTGGACGTCATCGTCGTCACCACCTCCGCACGCGCTCAGTACCACGGCCGTGGCGAGCATGGCGGTCAGCCGCCAGGCCAGATTCTTGGTAATTTTCATCATGCACCTCAATTGTTGAAGTTACCGGGCAGCGGGGTGTTCAAGTAGGGAAAAACGACTTTGAAGTCGGCTCCGGTCTTGCGCACACCGTCCGTGAATGCCAGGCCACCGGCCGGCGCGTCCGTGGGCACGCAACCCACCTTCAGCGTGTCGGTCGGTCCGGTGAGCACGCACAAGGCACCCATGGCCACGCGGATCGCCACGTCCACCACATCGTCGCCCGGTCGGCGTCCGTTTGGAAAGCCCGCATTGTCGCCGCCGGCCACACCGAGCGGGTTTTGCGAAGCCGCCATCACCGGCGCGATCGTCGTGTTGAGCCTCAACATATCCGAAGCAACTGTCGATTCCCCGGGCAGGCCGAGATACATCGATGTCGCAGCACCTGCATCGGCCGGGTCGTGGCCCTGGGCAGAACGCACCGCGGCCGGTCTCGTCAATGGTGCCTGACGTAACGTCGCCACGACCCGGTGCGCTGGCTCAATCGGTCGGTGACGGCAGACAGGACAGCCTGGTTCCAGCCCATTCCGATGTGGCTGCTGTCGACTTCGATGTCGTGGACCAGCCTGGAGCGCTCGTCGTGGCAACAGGTTTGCCAAGCTACGACGCCGTCCGTCTTGCTGTAGATGGACGTGGTGCGAACGGGAGGCGGCGTGCGAAGGCGCAGACTCAAGGCCGGGTCGATGTTTGCTGAACTTGCGCTGAGCAGTCGAAAGAGCCAGCCGGCATGGGTGTGGTCAGCATCGGCATTGAACGGCGTGCCGATCATGATCACCTGCCTGATACGCGGCGCCATCAGCTTGCCGAGTTCGCGTGCGTAGAGTCCGCCCAGACTCCATCCGATGAGGGTCGCTGGTTTGGGATGGTGCGCTAGCATCTCCGACACCTGCGCTTTCAGATTGACGAGCCAGGCGTCGAGGTCGCCCTGCGGGCCGATATTGAATCCTTGCCCCCAATCGAACGCCTCGTATCCCAACGATCGACAGTGATTGCGCAATGTGGCCACCGATGCGCCATTCATGCCCAGCCCGGGAAAGATCGCGACGGGATGTCCGTCGCCGGACTGCTGCTGGTCCAACTTGCCCAGCTTATGCCATGCATATTCCTTTGCCGCGCGGAAAGGTTCGGCGCCCAGCAGCGCCAGAGAGGGTCGTTGCACCGACAGAGAACGAGGATAGGTCATGAATTCGCGCACACAATAGGATGAAGGGATTTTCAGCGGTCGCAAGCGGGAGTTTGATCGGCAAGGGCCGCCGAAGGGCGCAGGACTCCGAGCCGTCAGGTCGCCCGCAGCCTATTGCGCCGGCCGGGGAAACGTACTCCAGGCGATCAGCGCCAGCAGCGCCACCTGGACCGGCAATCGCAGCACCAAGAGCCAGTACGGAACCTCAAAAAGCTCGGGCCGCTGCAGCATGTACACGTGCACCGGCGTGACGAGGACCGTCAGCGCGAACAGGCCCATGCCTGCCGCCCGGCGCGTTGCGGCAAACAGCAAGCCGCCAGCACCCAGAAGCTCGAAGACGCCACTCACCCATACGGCTGCGTGCGGCCAAGGGATGTACGGCGGCACGAGCCGGACTTCGGTCTCGACGGCGACGAAGTGGGCAATGCCGCCGATCAGGAACCACAGGAAAACGAATACACGACCGGCGAGTCTGGCTCTGGGCTTCCAGTGGGACTCGGGCATGGCTGCGTGGTCGATTCGCGTGCGGTCACTGTCACAGGCCCGCCCGTCATGCGCGCTTCTTGGGAGGCACCTTCGCTGCAGGCTTTCGGGCTGCGACTGCGCCACTGCCCTTGCTGCGCTCGGCACCGCTCGCGGGCTTGCGCTTGGCAAGACTGGCGGCCAACAATTCGGTCAGGTCGACGACGTTGCTGGTGCCCACGTCGGAGGGCGTCTCCTCCAGCGGCGTGACGGTCTCGGTCTCGCCGGCCGCCACCTTCTTTCGCACCAAGGCTTGAACGGCCGCACTGAACTTGTCTGTGTAGGCCTGCGCATCCCATGGACCCGTCATGTCGCTGATGAGCTGCTCTGCCATCTTCAGCTCGGCAGGCTTGAGCCCGGCGGCGCTCCTGCCCTCGGCAGGCAGTTTGAGTTCATCCAGTGGTCGAATCTCAGTGGCCCAGCGGATCGTGTTGAGCACCAGGGCGGTGCCCGTGGGCACCAGCGCGGCCAGGTGCTCCTTGGTGCGCATCACCACGCGGGCGATACCGATGACACCCGCCTCGATCATCGACTCGCGCAACAGTGCGTAGACCTTCTCTCCCTTTCCGATGGGCTCGAGGTAATACGGCGTCTCTAGCAGCGTGAACGCGATCTCGCTGGCCTTGACGAATGACTCGATCTCGATGGTCTGTGTTGACTTCGGATATGCGGCCTTGATCTCGTCCTCGCCCAGGATCACATAGTCGCCGTCATCCTGCTTGATGCCTTTGACGATATCGTCACTTTGGATCTCCTTGCCAGTGCGCTTGTTCACGCGCTTGTAGCCCACCGGATCCATGGAGCGCTTGTCGAGCCAGTCGAAGTCGATGCCAACTTCCTGAGACGCCGGGTACAAGGCCACGGGCACATGCACCAGGCCGAAGCTGATGGCGCCTTTCCAGATCACGCGAGGCATGGGAACTCCTTTTTCGACACAGTGCCGAATGCTGGTGGTGAGTGACGCGATGGCCGAGGCACAGGCTTCACGCTGCGGCCTTCGAACTTCGGGCGCGCGCGGCCCCAGAGAGATCGGCTCGCCCCAAGGTGTACCCCAGAGTCGCCATCGCAGCGGTCAGACTGCGCGCCGCCCTGGCGTAGTCGTTCCACGATTCATTGCCGGTGTCCAGGCGCTCGTGCACGGTCTTCACGGTCCAGTGGTCGCCACCGCGCAGCGACGCCAGCTCGCTCCACGCGACGGGTACCGAGATACCCAGCCCTGGCCGGGCCCGGGCCGACCAGGCGCATACGGTGGTGGCGCCCAGGCCATTGCGCAGGTAGTCGATGAAGATCTTGCCGACGCGGTTCTTCGGGCCACTTTTGGCCACGAAGCGTTGCGGAATTGTCCGGGCCATGTGCAGCACGATGGCCTGCGAAAACCCCTTGACCGTCTCCCAGTCATGCACCCTGCGCACGGGCACTACGACATGCAGACCCTTGCCGCCGCTGGTCTTCAGGAACGATGGCAGACCGAGTTGCGCGAGGAAGGCGTGCGTTAGCTGAGCCGCTTCTTGCACGTGGGCCCAGGGCACGGCTTCGCCAGGGTCGAGGTCGAACACCATGCGATCTGGGTGCTCGAACGAAGTGGTGCTCGTGTTCTGAGTGTGGAACTCGACGGCGTTCCACTGCGCGGCGGACAGCAGGCCCTGAATGCTGACGACCTCCAACATCGCCGAATCGGGGATGGTCGTCGCCGGGGCGACCTGCCGGATGCCGGGAAGCTTCTCGGTCTCGGCGTGTTTCTGGAAGAACAGCTTGCCGTCGACGCCATCGGGCGCGCGGAGCAGGGACACCGGGCGACCCAAGAGGTGCTTCATCATCAGCGTGCCGACGACGCCGTAGTAGCGAACCAGGTCGAGCTTTGTGGTGCCGGTGCGGGCGTCGATCACCCGCTGCGGATTGGTGATCTGCGGCAACTGGGACATCGTGCGCACCGATTTTCGGCCGGGGCTCGAAACACGCTTTGCGGTGTTCACACGCAGCGCCTGTTCACGAACGATGGTGCTGGCTTCCTTGTCGGTTCGCAGCCCGCGAAACACGGCATGGCGGATATGGGCAGCGCGCGTCCACGCTCCAAAGGCGACCTCGGCGACCAGCGTGGGTGCGACCCAACGGGGCTTGCCATCAATTTCGGCGTGCACAGAGAACGGACTTGTAAGTCGAACCTGCGCCGCGAGCGTTCTCTTTAGCTCCGTCAGGGTCCGTTGGGTGAACCCGCTGCCAACGTTGCCGGCGTATTGCAATACGCCATGGGCGTCGTGCACGCCCAGCAGCAGCGCGCCGAAGCCGGTGCGCGTGCCTTGTGGGTCGGTATAGCCACCGATGACGAACTCCTGGCGCAGACCGCACTTCAGCTTGATCCAGTCAGCGGACCGGGATGACTGGTAGCGGGAGCTGCGCCGCTTGGCGATGATGCCTTCCAGGCCGAGCTTGCAGGCCGCGGCGACGATGCCGTGCGGCGCAGCCTCGAACGCCTCGCTGAATCGCACACGGTCCGACGGCGCAGTCAACAGCAGTTCCTTGAGCACCGCACGTCGCCGTTCGAGGGGCAGTTCGCGCAAATCGCGGCCATCGGAATACGGCAGATCGAACAGGTAGAGAACGACGTCATCCGTGTTGCCCGCGTCGAACGACTGCTGCAGCGCGCCGAAGTCGGGTATGCCGTCGTCGTTGGCCACGACGACTTCTCCGTCGTACCAGCCGTCGGGCAGCTTCATTGCCGCGATGGCTCCTTGCAAAGATCGAAGCTTCGACGTCCAGTCGTGCCCGTTGCGGGTGAACAGCCGGGGCCCCTTTGCGTCGACCCGCACCAGCATGCGGTAGCCATCGAACTTGATCTCGTAGATCCAGTCGGCTTCATCGGGTGGCGCCGTGAGGGCCAGCGTGGCCAGCTGGGGACGCAGGTTGTCGGGCAGCGCGCAGCGGATGGCTTGTGGTGGCACTGTCGTGCCCGTCGTGCCCGTCGTGCCCGTCATGCCCGTCATGTCGTCGGCAACCGGCTCGCCCTTGGCCAGCGGCATTGCCGTCACACTGTCGGGCAACTCGTCGACAACGCTGTATTCGTCCGACGGTCGGGCCAAGGCGTCCTTCTCCTTGATCAGCAACCAGGGGACCTGCTTCTCGCCCCGGCCTTTGATGCGCACGAGCACCCATTTGCCCAACAGCTTGCGACCGTGCAGTTCAAACTTCAGATTGCCGTCCTGGTAGCCCTGCCGCGGATCGCCCAGCGGTATCCAGGTGCCAGCGTCCCACACGATGACCTTGCCGGCACCGTACTGCTTTGCGGGCACGGTCCCTTCGAAGCTGGCGTAGGCCATCGGATGGTCCTCGACCTGAACCGCCATGCGCTTGACCTTGGGGTCGAAGCTGGGGCCTTTGGGAATGGCCCAGCTCTTGAGCGTGCCATCCATTTCGAGCCTGAAGTCGTAGTGCAAGCTGCTGGCCCAGTGCTTCTGGACGACGAAGGACAACTGCCCGGAGCGTGCCGCAGCGCTCCCGCGCGGTTCGGGCGTCAGCGCAAAGTTGCGCTTCGACTGGTACGCATGGAGCGGATCGGGATGGCTGAGCAGCATCAACTCTCGCGATCCCTATTTGCGTACAGGCTTCAGACGGTAGCAGTTATGCTGCGCGGACCCTTACATGCGGGGGCCGTCCGAATACGGTTGGGTGCCGTAGTAGCCGTGCACTTCCTTTTGCCATGATGGGTCGGCCATGTCGGGCCAGTTGTCTGCGTCAAACCCCGGGGCGTTCTCCAGACGGTCTTTCTCTACATTCAACGTAAAGCGCTTGTTTTCGGTATCCAGTGTCAGAGCGCTCCAGGGCACGGCAAAAAGTTTCTGGCCCATGCCCAGAAATCCGCCATACGACAAAACAGCATAAGCCACACGGCCGCTTGCGACGTCCAGCATGATTTCCTTGATGTCGCCCAGGTCCTCGTCGTTGTGGTTGTAGACGTCGTTGCCATCCAGGGTGTTGGCTCCCATCAATGCGGGACCCGGGCCGTCGCCATAGGACCGCTTGTACATGCCATAGGTGTCTTGCTCTTCATAGTTCATGATTGATTGCCTTGCTAAAGTTGTAGTGACGATGCATCAAACGCCGTACCGGATTGGGGGCGTTCGGTGACGAATATAGGCACCTGCTTTTTTGCGGTCTGTGCGACAGCGCACGCAAAACTTGCAACTGCATGGGGCGCGGCACCACGACGTTTGTCTCGATGCCGGCGAATGCGACCCGCACGAGCAGGCGGCAACAAATGGGTTCAGCGTGCGCCGTCGCACAGACGCGGGTTTGCACGGGCCTTACAACCGCCTGGTGCCCATGGTGTAACCACCACTTTGGAGCCCCCAGGAGCAATCATGCAAAACGCCGATGTATCCCTTTGTGCCCCCATGTCACGCGGACCAGCCGCCGAACGCGCGCGCGACATGGCCGATTGCCCGCATGCGTGGTCACCCAAACTTGATTCGGATCGACAGTTTGTTGCGATGCTCGATGCCTATCGCGGCAGCGGCGGATTGGCGCGTTCTCAGGAGGTGCTGACCCTGTGCCGCAGTTGCCATGGCCCGGACACGGCGATGCTGGCCCGCTGGATCGTTGACAGGCAAGTGATTTGTTTCGAGTGGCAGTCCCAATCCTGGTTCCCCATTTTTCAGTTCCACCGCCCGCTCCTGTACCCGAACGCGAGCCTGCGCCCCATATTCATCGAGTTGACCTGCGTGTACGACCAATGGGAGATGGCGGTGTGGTTTGCGCGCCCCAACCAATGGCTCGGCAATCGGTCACCCGTGGATACGTGGCTGTTCGACCTTCCGGCGGTGGTGGACGCCGCGCGGGCGGATCGCTTTGTCGCGAAAGGCGGATAACGCATTATTCTTCGACGATTCCAAGTCGGAGAAATATGCACCATCAGTGTGCTACTGAGGCGCAACGCGTACGAGGCGCCTCCGCACTTGTGCGCGGCATCGTGCTGTCGCTCTATCCGCTGCTGACGTACCGTGCCTGGAGCGACGCGGTGGGGTGCCAGGCAAGAACCTGGCGCGGTCCCGACTTGCGGCATCACGGGGTCCCGTCTGACTGACCGCAAACGGGTGCAGTGGCAGGCTGGTTGCAATGCAAATTCTCGGGCGCCCGGCGGCGCAAATCCTTCAATCACCCGGGGCGTTTGGCCTGCGCACGCTAAAGGCTTTCCGCGCCAACCAAGGCCTGTTGCTGGCTGGTGCGGTTGCCTACTATGCGTTGCTGTCTATCGTGCCGCTGCTCATCCTCACGGTGATTGCGTTGTCACACTTTGTCGAGCAGGACGCGCTGTTGCAGACCGTGGGCCGTTATCTGGAGTGGCTGGTGCCGGGGCAGTCCAAAGCCGTGGTGGCCGAACTCGCCAACTTCCTCGCGCATCGCGGCGTCCTGGGCTGGGTGTTGCTGGCCAGCATGTTGTTTTTCAGCTCGCTGGCGTTCACGGTGCTGGAGAACGCGATGTCGGTTATTTTTCACCACCGCGTGGCGGTGCGGCGCCGCCATTTCTTGATCTCGGCGGTAATCCCCTATTTCTACATCCTGTCGCTCGGGCTCGGGCTGCTGCTGGTAACGCTGGTGTCGGGCAGCTTGCAGGCGTTTGGCCAGCGCGAGGTGGAATTCCTGTGGCGCAACTGGTCGCTGGGTGGTTTGTCGGGCGTACTGCTGTATCTGCTGGGCTTCGCGGGTGAAATTTTTGTGCTGACATCGGTGTATATGGTGATGCCGGTCGGCCGCCTGGCCTGGCGCCATGCCTTGCTCGGTGCGGTCGCGGCGGCATTGCTGTGGGAGCTCTCGCGCCATCTGTTGGTGTGGTACTTCACGACCCTGTCTCAGATCGGCATCGTGTATGGATCCCTCACCACGGCCATTGCGGTTCTGCTGAGCCTGGAGGTTGGCGCCACCCTGCTGCTTTTGGGTGCGCAGGTCATTGCCGAGTATGAACGTCTAGCAATTGAAGTGCCAGATGCACCGCCCGTACCCTTTACCACTACCGGCGCATGATGGTGGCGCTGACTCAGGCGTGTAATGCCCGAGTCATATGTGCTGGCCTGTTTTGCCAGTTGTCCGAGTAAATTCGGAGCTCGACCGCCCGTGTTTACATTGCCATTTTTGTGGGCGCAAACCAAGCTCCCCATCATCCCACGGTATGCCTGACGCAACCGCACGAATCAGCGGCTGAGCCTCCTCTATTGCTGGGGCGATTCAATCTGCAGGAAGGCTTTAAGATCGAGCCGTGGAAAACCCATTACTCAAGCCTTACTCGCGCGGCGTTATCTCTGGCGCCAGCGCGCAGACATTCGAGAGCACTAAATGACAAAAAAGCCGCGGGCTGCGCGCACAACCTTGGGGAACCGGACTTCAGCGGCGGGCGGTGGTGCCACGTCATCCTCGCCTTTGTCGAAGGCCGCCTCTGTTGGCGAACGGGCTGATGTCGAGCATGCCATCGTCACCGAATTGGCGCCTGCCGTGGCGATTGCTCTGCTCGCGACGGCAGTGCAAAGGCCCAACGAGCCGGCGGCAGCCCTGGAATGCCTGGCAGCCGGAGTTTCGACATCGGTAAATGAAGGAAAGGTACGCGTCCAACTGCTGTTTGAGAACGGGACTGTGCTTCCGGTAGAGATGTCAAAGGCTGCAGGGGACGCCCTGAAGCACGGGCTCGCCGAGGAGTTGGGAAGTCCGACCGAATGAATGACGGGTGGCGGTGGTCCTTCGCCTAGCTGGCGAAACTCAACTTCATACAGGCGCTCAACGCGTCAATCTATTTTCTCTTCGCCGCCGATCAGGTGCGAAATTGTGAAAACGCAGAGCGGCGTTACGCCCACGCTTGTTGTCACGAGCTCGGCTCGGTTCATAGGCCAGCTTGTTTATCCTGGGTGAGCGCAAGCCCGCGCTCATTTCTTCTTCGGCAAGGCAACAGACTGCTTTTTGGCGTTGCCAACCTCCTGCTGGACGCGCGCGCAATTCGTATCCTGGCCCGGGCCGGTTTCGATTAGCGGAATCAGGGCTGCAATGGGAGCCAAGGCGAGCAGCGCGATGGCGCCGCCGGCACGCAGCAGCAGTGGGCCTTTTTCCAGTTCGAATTCGGGCTTGTTGAACCTGCCATACAGCCGCACCGGTGTGCGCAACGAGAGTATGCCCATGCGTTTTGGCATGGGCGTGATTTTCATATCAAAGGTTTCGTGCTCCAGATCGAACCGGCCTTCTCCGACGATCTGGGTCTGCTCGGTATCGACCAGGAACAGCGTCGATGTGCCCTGGCCATTTTTTACGTCGAACGCCATGCCGCCGCAGTTCACCTTGATGTCCCGGTCGCCTCCCGCCAGCAGCGCCAGCACCTTACCGCCATTGAGACCGCTGGCGGCGTCCAGCAGATTGGAGATTCTGCCATTCGACACGGCGGCGGAGATGCTTCCATTGGCTTTTGCGGCAGCATCGGCAATCGAGTTGCCCCGGCCCTTGAGTTGTACCGTGGCTCCCAACAAGCCGGCGCCTTTGGCAAAGGTAGCGTTGGGCGGCACCAGCCGCGCGACCTGAACGCGCCGCAGATTGACCAAAGCTTCAGCAACAATCGTTGGTTCCCGTGCGTCCAGCGTTACCTGCGACGTGAGCAGGCCGCCCGCAAAACCGAATTCCAGTGGTGCCAGCTTTAATATGGAATCTTTCAAACGCAGCGATGCTCGAAGACTTTCCAGCGGCAAATTTGCCGGTACCTTGAGCCGCTTGGCTACCAGGTCCACCTCGGCATCGATCTTCTGCAATCGGCTACCGTCAAAACTGCCGGCCGGAAGCATATGGTTCGGGTCCACCGATTTTTGCTTTTGTTTGGCGCTGGCCTTGGTGTTGGTTTGAGCTTGCGTGATGACCGGCTTGCCGCCAGACTGCTTGGTCTGCACGCCCACGAGCGGGCCGAGGTCATCCATATTCAGCATATTGCTGTGCAGCTCGGCCGTCAACAACGGGCGCGGTTCCCGCTTCAGGTAACCGGCCTTGCCGTGCAAGTCGGTCGAGCCGATCTTTCCGCTCAGGTCGTCGATCGTAAATTGCTTGCCTTGCTGGACCAGGCGGCCTTGCAATTGGTAAGGCGGCGATGCCGGCAGCGGCAGCAGCAGAAACGGGTACAGGTTGGCCAGCGTCTGGCCCTCGATGCGCAGCCAGGTGTCTATGCCCGTGATGTTGGCAGCATCCGAGATGGTGCCTTCAACTTGCACCTTGGTGGTACCCGCCAGCAGATTGCCCTGGATTGGAAAGGGAACGTTGGACTCTTGAAAGCTGATCACTTCACCGGTTAAAGCGTTGCCCGAGAATTTTGCGTCGTGGTACTTGCCGCTAAAGCTGTAGCGCGTCGAATAGCGGTCGTTGACCGGCTTGGCAGTGGCGTCGCCAACCTTGGCAATTTTTTCCGGGTCGAAGGTGCTCGCGCTGACGTCGATCGCAAACGGCTCGCCATGGTCCAGATACTGAAGCTGGCCCTGGTCCACCGACAAGGTGCTGATGCGCAGCCGGCTGGGCGACTGGTCGCTGGAGTCGGAAAAAATCCAGTTCTTGCGGCCGTCCCCAAGTCGCTCAAAAATCAGCACCGGACGGGTCAAGGCCACCCGCGGCACCAGAATTTTTTCCGGCAGGTCGCGCAAGGATACGGAGAATTCCAGTTCCGGTATCCGCGCCATGGCCTCGTTTTTAGACCATTGCGCATTCGCGAAATGGACGTCCCGCATGCGGATGGTGGGTGTCAGCCCAAGGCGCACATGCAGATCGGATATGGTGAACGTACGCTCGGTTTTTTTGCTGATGTAGCGCTCCACCGGGTGCCTGAACCAGTTCCAGTCAAACAACACCACGAGCAACACCAGCGCAATAAGCACTGCCAGCCAGATCGGGTGGCGGCGCGGAAACTGCTTCAGGCTGGAAGCGTCCATTTTTTGCGGTTGCCGGTTTCCCTACCGCCAACTATTGGGTTCAGCGCTCGTGCGGTCGGGAATCAAACCGTTCACGATGGGTCGATCAGCCATGGATTTCTCCTTTGGAATTGACTAAGCGGCACGGCTCCTGGAGGGGAACGATCTTGCCCACTACTGTCCAATAGCGGTATCGCAACGATATGAGCAAACCGAAACCCTGAATACCGGAGGAAGCGCCGATGCTGCGTGGTCGCCTTCCTACAGCCCGCCTGGCGGTGCACCGACGTCTTCGATGCATGGGGCCACGGGTTGTACGGCCTGAATATTCGCGTCTTATGTACGGTAGCTCACAGACCGCCGCCGGCACAGGTCCTATCTTTGCATGTCCCATACCGGGTCCAAGCAACTAACCAAGGAAGTACGATGCAAGCTCTCGATTTGACCGGAGTCGGCGACACGGGCCCAGGCCTGGCGCGCAAAGTGGATGAAGCCAACACCAGCGCGCACCACGCGATCGACCGTGCGTCGAGCGCGGCGGGACCGGTGGTGGACCAACTCACGGCAGGTGCTCACCAAGCGGCCGACCGGTTGGCCTTAGCGGCCAATCAAGCGGCCGCGTCGCTCGACTCTGCCGCCGAACGGCTCAAAGCCACCCAAACCAGGTTGATGGACAGTTGCAGCAGTTATGTGCGCGAAAAGCCGGTCACTGCACTTGGCATCGCGGTAGCCGGCGGATTTTTGCTGGGCTTGCTGGCCGGACGGCGTTAAGCTTCGCACGAATGAAAGTCAGAAGGAGTTCCATGCATATTCTCTTCAATTTCTCCCACACGATTTTTCATTTGAGCACGGCCGCTGTGCCAGCCAACCTCAAGGACTGACAGTCATGGGAATCATCTGGACCATTTTGATCGGCTTCGTTGCTGGCCTGATTGCCAGGGCCCTCTTGCCAGGCACGCAAACGATGGGCTTCTTCATTACCGCGATTCTCGGGATTGTCGGATCGTTCGTTGCGACATATCTGGGCCAGGCAATGGGGTGGTACCAGGCTGGCGCCAGTGCAGGCTTCGCTGCTTCCGTGGTCGGGGCCATTGTTTTGCTGGTGATCTACGGCCTGATCGTGCGCAAGACCTGAAACCCGCAAAGGATTCGGTAAGCCCGGACAGGCTTTCCGTACAGGCTGTGTCGTAGTCAGCCTTGGGGGCTGGAGGGCTGGTTGCCCATGGCCTGGCGCTGGCGCGGTCGGGTCAGCGCAGTAAGGGCTTTCATCCAGGTTCCCGCCGGCGCAGCTCGCACCACCTTGGTGATGAGGACCGGAAGCATCGATACCACGACCGGCGTCAGCAGCCAGCGCCATGGGCGGCTCCAGGTAAACAGTGCGCCGACCAGCGCCGCACCGGCCACCAGCCCCAGGGGATTGCGCTGTGCGAACGGCTGGACCGCCGTCTCTACCGCCTCTTTGGCGAAGGTGCCGGCGACCAACAATGGGTTGTCGCGTCCGTGCGGCGCAGCGGCACTTTCGGCCAATACCTTGCGAATGCGCTCGCGCGAAAGCGTGACCCGATCCGACGCTGTCGACAAATCGCTCATGATGTACTTTCTTCGTTTGGCTGGTCGCGACGCTGGGCTCGCGCGTGCAGTCGGGCGGGGTTCATACTGCGTCCTGACGGAACATTGCCACGTCTGACTTGATCTGGCGCCGCAGGTGTTCGAAGGCTGCAGAAGCCGGTGGCCTGCGCGCCGCCAACAGGCACCCTACCGCCAGCGCGATGGGCGGCAACGGCACCGCCCACAGCGCCCAGGGCGCGGGCATCTGATTTACCGGCACCACGGCGCACAGCAGCAACGCAACGCCAGCCAGCATGAGGCCGATGCCAAGGCTGCCCAGCCCCACCGCGCCGAGCAAGGCGCCACGTTTCAGGGTCGATGCGGCTTCGCCGGTTTCGGCTCCAGCCAGTTCCACATACGCTTCCAGGTGCTCCAGCAACAGCTGAGGACGGGTTGCGATCAGATGCAGCAAGGGGTGCGACATGGGGACTGGCTCTCTGTGCCAATATTTCAGCCGCGACTGCTGGAGCGGGCCAGCAGGCTCAGCAGCGCCATCAGCGCGGCACCCGTGGCCGCTGCGATGAGCATGGCCTTGATCGGCTCTTCCTTGATGTAGCTGACCGTGCTGTCAGTGGCGTGCAGCGCACCTTCGCGCATCTGGTGAGCGGTGTCGCGTACGCTGTTGACGCCTTGCTGCGCGAGTGCGCCGGCGCGGTTGATCGCGGGGGCCGCCTGCTGGCGCAGGCTCTGCACGCCGTCGGCAAGGCTATCGAGTGCTTTATGGGTCGCATGCTGGGTGGACTTGATGGCATTGTCGGCGGTGTTGGCTGCCTTTTCGGCGATGTTCATTTCAGACATGGTTTTCCCTTTGGGTTTGCATTGGAAGAGGTCGTGTCGGGCGGGGGAAAGGTCTTTCGACAAGGTCGCCCTCCGGGTTCGACTCCACTCGGCCTCGTTACGCTGCCGATGGCACAAGTGTCGAATGCGGGTCGGTTTCTTGGGATAGGTTGCGGCGCCGTAGCTTTGTCGGCTTAGTGCAAATGGCAGCGTAGGAGGCCGCTGACACGACTGCGCCCTGCACGGGCATGCAAGGGATTCGTCCTTATGTGCACTGTCGCACAGACCGGGCGGGCCGACCCAAGATAATATTTCTATCTTGCTGTCGATACTTGGAATTGCGCTCCGATGCCCTTGCTGTCCCGCTGGGAAACGT
>ENA-ORBV01007003-ORBV01007003.1-microbial-mat-metagenome-genome-assembly--contig:-NODE-7003-length-19566-cov-8.615475_pt1 | contig 19566 bp, 34 predicted proteins | sample MGYA00237777_ERZ505514 | MGnify/ENA primary metagenome ERZ505514 (study PRJEB26160, sample SAMN06269048) | microbial mat metagenome | isolation source: Oligotrophic lake microbial mat | place... | reverse complement strand
AACACGTCCGTAGCGCCCGTTCCCGCCGGTGGCGTGAACGCTTTTCGTACCCCTTCGGTGGGAATGGGTCCGGGCGCGACGGCATTGACACGGATATTGTGCCGCGCCCACTCAACCGCCAACGTGCGAGTCACGGCATCGATGCCAGCCTTGGCCGCCGTCGCATGCGCCATCATGGGCCACCCGTGATAGTGCAACGTCATGGAGATGTTGACCACGTTGCCGCCGCCCTGCTGCTTCATGAAGGGGAACACGGCTTGGGTGCAGAAGAACGTGCCCGAGAGGTCGATGTCGAGCACCGATCTCCACGCGTTGGGCGACATCTGCTCGGAGGGGACATAGAAGTTTCCTGCCGCGTTGTTCACCAGCAGGTCGATACGGCCATGCGTATCAACGACGCGTTGCATGGTGGTCTTGACGGCATCCACGTCGCGCACGTCGAGGGTGGCGGTATCGATGCTCCCCCCCAGGGCCCGCAGCGACTCGGCGGCCGCAGCCAACCGATCGGCGTTGCGGCTGGCGATGACGACCGTCGCGCCTAACGACGACAACAGGGTGCTGATGCCGTAGCCGATTCCACTGCCGCCGCCGGTGACAACCGCTACCTGTCCGGCGAAAAGATCGGTGCGAAAAGTCATGGGGCGATGTCTCGAAGTGCAGGGAACGGGTGGGGTTGGGGCGCGGACGCTGGCTCGACGAGCCGCAGCAACAGTTGTTTCACGCAGAAGGAACGCCGGTGGTGCGGAGTGGCGCCCAGACGTCCCAAGGCGTCGATATGCGCGGCAGTACCATATCCGGAGTTCCGGTCCCAGTCAAACCCCGGATAGCGTGCGGCGAGTCGTCGCATCAGGCGGTCGCGAATCACCTTGGCGATGATCGACGCACAGGCCACGGCGTAGCACTTCCCGTCACCCCCCACCACCGCCGTGTGCACCACGCCTAAAGACGCGATAGGCTTTCCGTCCACGAGTACGTGGTGCGGCGCGTACCCCAGGTGCCCCAGTCGCCGGAGCGCGCGTTGCACGGCGAGGGTGGTCGCATGGTAGATGTTGAGCTGGTCGACCTCACGCGACGACGCAGCCCCCACCCCGATCGCCACTGCCAGCCGCCGGATCTGCGCGCCGAGCGCTTCGCGCCGCTCGGCAGTGAGTCGCTTCGAGTCGTCCACCCCCGCGATCGATCGCCCGCGAGCGGGCATGACGATGGCGCACGCGACAACGGGGCCCGCGAGCGGGCCCCGTCCAACTTCATCCACGCCGGCAATCAGATCGCCGAACGTCTCCCGCGCCTCGCGTTCAATGCGCGACCACCGCGGTGAGACATGGTGCCGGGAGCGTCGCACCGACAACGACCCGGTTCCCACCACACCCGCTACCCCTTCGCTGCCGCGCCGGCCACGACAACGCGCGCCTTCTTCTCCTTGATGCGCGTCGCCTTACCAACCAGATGGCGCAGATAATACAGCTTGGCGCGGCGCACGCGGCCACGACGGACCACCGTGATCTCTGCCAGCATGGGCGAATGCAGTGGGAAAATGCGCTCGACGCCGATACCGTTGGAAATTTTGCGGACGGTGAAGGTCTTGCTGACCCCGCTGCCTCGTCGCGCGATGCAGACCCCTTCAAACGCCTGCAAGCGCTCTTTGTCGCCTTCCTTCACGCGGACGTTAACCCGCACCGTATCGCCGGCGCGGAACGGCGGCAGATTGTCGCGGAGCCACTCTTTCTGTGTTTCGATGAACGGATGCATATGACGCTCGGGTCGGTCAGGCTGAGCCCGGTCCTAGGTGTTTTTCGGGAGACCCGTAACGTAAGCAGGGCGTGTGGATATTACAACGGGACGGTAGAAGACGATAAGAACAGAAGACGAGAAGACGAGAAGACGAGAAGACGAGAGGACGAGAGGACGAGAGGACGAGCAGACGAGAAGAGAAAACTTGGCTACTCGACAGAGCCTCGAATTCCGTTGACGCCTTGTCGCGTCTGCACCGCCACGTAGAAGCTGCTCGGGCGCTCTTGGAGGGCTTCGGCAAGGCTGCTTGGCTTGGTGTCCCGTCCTACCGCTACCGTTCCCCGCAGCTGTACGTAGCGGTCGCGGAGGGTGACCTCCGTGAAAAGCGTCGCCAGCGCTGGTCCTACTGCGCTTCCCGCGCCCCGGCACAGATGGGCGCCGGTAAAGGTCTCCCCCTTCGGATTGTAGATCGTGATCAAGTACTCAAGCGTGTCGTCGTCGTTGAGCACGAGTTTCACGGTGCCCCACGCCCTCGACGCCACGGCGGGCTGCACCGTCCCCTCAGCCTCTCCTACGGCCGACAGCCGCGACGTGAAGACGCGCCGAACCGGAGCGGAGCTGTGTGCCCCCAACGATGATGTCGCGCGGGCCGCGCTCGACTGCGTCGCAATGGACGAGCACGACGCACAGGGATAAATCAGCGCAATCAGAATCGGGGACCAGCGCACGGAGGAGGAGTGGAGGTAAGCGAGTGCAGCCGAGGGAATTATGTAGTGTCGGCGGTGTCGAGTCCAGCGCAACATTGGAACCCCGAACGGTCCCCATGGTTTCGACGCGCCGCCCTGTCGTCTTGCGAAGTTCGTACCAGCCCAGCCACCACCCTCACGAAGCCTCGTCTTCGACTAGGTCATCAATGCGCCGTTTGACCCTTCCTCGGGATCGGCATCACCGCGCTCCCTCGTCAATCGTTCCCCCTCGTCGCGGCGCCACTTGGCGATCAGGGCATGGTTTCCCGACAAAAGCACCTCGGGTACGCCGTGTCCGCGGAAGTCCGGCGGACGGGTATAGCTCGGCGCGCTGATTCCGCCGTCGTAGAACGAATCGGTGCGCGCGCTCTCGTGATCGGACATCGCACCGGGAAGGAGCCTGACGACCGAATCCACGATGGCAAGCGCTGCAGGCTCACCCCCACTCAACACGAAGTCGCCCAGCGATACCTGTTCCGTGGCCAGATACTCGGCCACTCGCTGGTCCACGTCCTTGTAGTGACCGCACAATAGCGTGAGTTCGTCGCCTTGGGCGTAGCGCTTGGCATTCACCTGGGAAAAGAGCTGGCCGCGCGGCGAGAGCAGCACGATCGGCGCTCGGCAGCCTAACGACTCCACGGCTTCGAAGAAGGGCCCGGGCTTCATGACCATTCCCGCCCCACCGCCATAGGGATAGTCGTCCACCGTGCGGTGCCGGTCGTGCGTGTAGTCGCGCAGATCGACGACGCGGTACTCGACGCTCCCAGCCGATGCCGCCCTGGCCGGAATCGAGAGCGACAGCGGTGCGTGAAAGAACTCGGGGAAGATGGTGACGATCGTGACGCGGAGCATGGGCTAGTCAAACATCCCATCGGGGGGATTGATCGTCAGCACGCCGGCCGCGAGGTCCACATTGTCCACAAACTCGTCGCGATACGGAAGTAGAACCGTTCCCGTCGAGCGTCGGATCTCGAGCAGGATGCCGTGGGACAGATCGTAGTAGCCGATCACCTTGCCGATGTCTTCGCCGCTGATGGTGACCACCGTTAGTCCAACGAGATCGTGCAGGAAAACCTCGTCGTCGCCGGCAGGCTCGAGCTCGTCTGTAGGCACAAGGAGAAACCGATCACGCCACACGTCGGCCATGTTGCGATCGGTGATCTCGACAAAAATGACGAGCAGCGTGTCCTTGAAGGGGCGCGCGCCTTCGACGTGAAGTATGGTGCCGTGCGGCGAGAGGTCGCCGTTCACGGTTCCGGCAAAAAGCCGAGCGCCGGACGCGAAGACCGCGTCCGGCGCATCGGTGAAGAGCTCCACGACCACCTCACCCCGAACGCCATGCGAGCGGCGCACCCGGCCGACAATGGCGTACGTGGCGCCAGCGCCAGGTGAGGAGGTCACGATCGGTCAGGCCTCAGGGTCGCCCTCGACCACGGGCACGACCACGGGCACGACCGTGGGCTCGACTACGGGCTCTACCGTGGGCTCGACCACGGGCACCGCATCGGCTGGCGAGCTATCGTCAATCGGAACGGCGGATGCTTGAAGCTTCTTGGCCAGACGCGTCTCGTGTCGGGTTTTGAGAATGCCGGCACGGCGGAGCAGCGAACGAACGGTGTCACTGGGCTGCGCGCCCACGTCGAGCCAATAGTTGGCGCGCTCGGTGTTGAGTTCCACCGCCTTCTCGGTCTTCTGTGGCTGATACGTACCGATGATCTCGATGAAGCGCCCTTCACGCGGACTTTTGGAGTCGGCGATGACGATGCGATACATCGGAGCCTTCTTGCGACCTTCACGACGGAGTCGAATGCGAACCATGGTAGTGTCTAGCTCCCGTTAGGCGGGGTGGTGGATCCAACATCTGGGCTTCTCGCGATGCCCGGACGTTCCGGGACGCACCCAAGGACCTGCATAGCGCCAACTCCGGTTGTACTATCGGCCGTCTCAGCGCATCCCAAACATACCCGGTGGCATCCCCGTCCGACCGCCAGCGGCGGCCTTTTTCATCATTTTCTGCATGTCCCGGAATTGCTCCAGCAGTCGATTGACCTCGCTGATGGGACGTCCGCACCCCTTGGAGATTCTGGCCCGTCGCGATCCGTTGATCAAGCTGGGCGTCTTGCGCTCTTCGCGGGTCATGGAGAGCACAATGGCTTCGACGTGCTTGAGCCGTTTGGGGTCCATGTTGGCCTGCTTCAGCATCTTGCTGTTGACGCCGGGTAGCATCTTCAGAACGCTTTCCATGGGTCCCAGCTTCTGCATCTGCTTCATGGCCGTCAGAAAATCCTCGAGGTCGAGCCCTTCCTTGCGGACTTTCTTCTCAAGCTTCTTGGCTTCGGTAGCGTCGAAGGCTTCCTGGGCCTTTTCTACCAACGACACGACGTCGCCCATCTGGAGAATGCGCCCGGCCATGCGCTCCGGGTGGAACTCCTCCAGCGCATCGGACTTTTCGCCGACGCCGATGTATTTGATCGGTTTCTTCGTGACGCCGTAGATGGAGAGCGCGGCACCACCGCGCGCGTCGCCATCCATCTTGGTCAGGATGATACCGGTCACCCCTAACGCCTGGTCGAAGCCCTGTGCGATCTTGACCGCGTCCTGGCCCGTCATGCCGTCGGCCACGAAGAGGATCTCATCTGGACGCACCGCCTCCTTCACCCTGACGAGCTCGTTCATCATCTCGTCGTCGATCTGCAACCGGCCCGCCGTGTCGAGAATGACCACCCGATCGCGCGCGCGTTTGCCTTCCTCGATGCCGGCGCGGGCAATCCTTACCACGTCCTGCGTCGAGCGGTCTGCGTACACCGGCACATCGAGCGACGCGCCTAACGTTTCGAGCTGGTCGATCGCCGCCGGTCGGTACACGTCGCAGGCCACGAGGCGGGTTGGACGCCCTTCGCCTTTGAGCTTGCGGGCAAGCTTGGCCGACGTCGTCGTCTTGCCCGACCCCTGCAAGCCGACCATCATGATGACCGTGGGCGGTACGGAACTGAGCTTGAGCCCTTCGCGTCGCTCGCCGAGCATCGAGGTCAGCTCGTCGTAGACGATCTTGACCAGTTGCTGGGCGGGCTGGACGGTCCTGAGCTGCGCGATTCCTACGGCCTTTTTCTCAACCCGTTCGAGGAACTCGCGCGTGAGCTGAAAGTTGACGTCGGCTTCAAGCAGGACGCGGCGAACTTCCCGTAGCCCTTCCTTGATGTCCGAATCGGTCAGGACACCGCGGCCGCGGAGTTTGGCGAAGACGCCAGAGATTTTGTCGGAGAGCTCGTCAAACATACAGCCTGAAAGGTTAGCTAAGTTGCTCTCTAAAAACAACCTAGGACGGATTGTGGTAGTGGGTCAGTTTGAGTGTAACAAACGCTTGGGGTCCATCCGCGCGAGCACGTCTTCCACCGTCCACACGTGGCTTGCCACGCATGCCGCCATCGCGGGCGTCGTCTTGATCCCGTTCGCCGCTTTCGTAAGCGTTTGATGGGGACGGCAGAAGTTGTAAAACATGAAGAACAGCGACACGGCGTGAGCGTGGTTCTCCGCCTTCTTTGAAAAGCCATTCGTGAGGCGGGTGAAGCGGCGCATCCCCATGCGCATCGACAGATTGGCCCGCTCGACGAATGACGTGGACACGAGATCCATGTCGGGCTTCCCCATAACCCATGACTTCTCGATGCCCGTACAGACGGCAGGGCTGTAGCGCTTCTGCGTGGGCTTCTGCTGGAAGTCGGGATTGACGCCATACGACTTCACGAGTTGCGCATAGTCCACTCCGTTCCAGCCGAATGCGCTCTCCACGGCAGACAGGTACATCTTGTGGCCGTCAGTCGTGAGCTGGACGCGGTGCGCGAGGCGCGAGGCTACATCCTGCATGATGGCGTGCGCATTCTCTGGTGAACGCTCCCCGACAAGCCATGAGACCATGAGCTTCGTCTCGGCATCGAGTGCGGTAAACGTCCAGAGGTCGCCCTGACCGGCCTTCGTCGCGTTCTTCTGCTTCGCGCCGACGAACGACCAAATCTCGTCCGCCTCGATGCGCGTGCACGGAAGATTCGTCAGGACGTGGTCCTGATAAAGCGAGCAGAATTCGCCAAGTTCGACCAAGAGCTTGAGGACGGTCGCTTTCGCCGTTCCGGTAAGGCGCGCGGTGGCGCGAATGGAGTTGCCCTCGACCAAGGCACGAACGATCGCGGCGCGGCGGGAGTCGGTGAGCACGTTCATGACATTCAATCTAGTCAAATGCTCAAGCATGTCAACAAGCAAGTAGCACCTTAAGGGTGCTAATGGTATATTGACATTTCACCTCACTCGCCCAATCTTTCAGACGCAATGATCGAAGTCGCGCATGCGGACCCAGAAATAGCTCGGCTTGAGACCGAACCCGTCTTTACAGCCGGGTTCGACAAGCCAGTCGTGAAGGGCTATCGAAAGGCGATGCAGATTATCAGGTCCGTTTCACAAAAGACTGTTCTTTACCGATTCAACGGACTTCACTTCGAGCAGCTCAGCGGGAAGAGGGCGCACGAGCATTCTGTGCGCCTCAACAAGAAGTGGCGTTTGATTATGGAGTTTTCTGGCGCGCCTCCAGAGGAGCGCGTGCTAATCAAGGGGATCGAAAACCACTATGGCGACTAGCAAGGAGGATCGCACGGGCGCCTTCGTTCCGGCGGAAGTATTCCCTCCCGGCGAGATCATACGAATGGAACTCGCAGCGCGTGATTGGACACAATCCGATCTCGCCGAAGTTATGGAGCGACCCGTTCAGCTTGTAGGCGAAATCATCCGAGGAAAGAAACGTGTTACGGAGGAGACCGCGCGCGAGCTAGAGGCGGCCCTTGGCATTGAGGCTGAATTCTGGGTTCGCACTGAAGCGTTGTATCGACTCCATCAAGTAGCGCCCATTACGACGGCGACACGCCAGCGGGCCGAGGTGCTCGTGCCGCGCGCGGAGATGGGCGATCGGCAGGTGCAGAAGATGCGCGCGCGGGCAGAGCCCGGCTAGTCCTCGTCCTCCCCGTCCGCTCCCCACGCGAGCCACGCGCGGCCACGCTCCAGCGGGTCGAACCGCGCGAACAGCATGGCGTCGTTAAAGGTGCCAAGTTGCCGGCCGCTCTCGAGCCTTGAGAGCTTTGACTGTGACAGGTGCTCGGTCGAGCGCGCGTTCACGAGCGCCACAAACTCTCCCTGATTCAGCCCGCAAGCCTCCCGGATGAGCTTGAGACGATTGGCGAACGAAATTTCTTGCACGTCGTACCTTGCACAAATCGAAGTGTGCATATAGAATGGCTTCACCAATGCTTGAGTCGAATGTACACACTTTTGATGCATTGTCCATGCCGAAAAAAAGGTGGCTAGGCGTGAAACGATTTCAGATTTACATACCGGACGGGTCGCACGCGGAAGCGGCCGAGGCAGCGAAGCGCTTGGAGATGCCGATGGCCACGTACGCGAGGATGGCGTTGATTGAGCGCGCCCGCGCAGACAACGCCCGCGCAGACAACGCAACGGCCGGCAGCTTCGTCCGCCCGCTCGGCGTGCCGTCGCCCGAACCGGAGGCCTGAGCATGAGCTGGATTCTACTCGCGCTAGGCGTCGTCGTCGGCTGGTGCGCGGACGAGGCCCGCCATCTGTGGCGGGACTCGCGCGCCGCACGTGCACGGGCGCGCCGCGCACCGGGATGGTCCGCATGATGCCCGCCGCAGCATCCCCGCGCTCCTCCACGGATAGCACAGCCGGTTACCGCGCTCGCCTGCTCGCAATCGACAAAACCGTCCATCTCGCACAAGTGCAGGCGCGCATCGAACGCGAGGCGCTCACGGCGGAGATGGCTAGGACGCTTGCCGATCTGCGACGCACGATCGGATGGTCTGCCGCGCGGGCCGCAGCCAAGCTGACCGGCAGCGTGGAATACTACATGACGCTGGAGGACGGGACCGGCTCAGAACCGTCTCAGCTGATCGAGGCCTACGACCTCCTGCACGCGTGCTGGGCGGCGTTGCGCACGAGCAAGGACCCGCCATGACCCGCCCGATGACGCCCGACGAACGGCTGCTCGCGCTGTCCCTCTCGCCGTACCGCGTGACGTACCCGGTGGGCTCACCGACCAAACGCACGGCGTATACACTGGCCCGCGAGGCGAATGGCGACGAGCCGCGCATCGGCGACTGGCACCGAGGGTTCCTGCTGCGGACCGTCCGGCGCTACCGCGCACAGATACCCTGGGACATTAGGCAGCTGGCGGCGCGCATGGCCGCAGACGATGCTGCCGCACCCCGTCTCCCCTCTCACCGGAGCCGCACCCTATGATCGCCTACACAGCCACTGTCGACGCATGGACCCTGCGCGGGTGGTGCCGCGCCCACTGGCTGCTGCTGGTCGTAGCCGTCTCGTGGTGTGCCCTGCTCGGCATCGCGGTCAATACGGACAGTGTCGCCCGGTTGGTGGCCGGCTCACTGGCCTCGCTCGGCCTCATCGCCGTCGTGTGGTTCATCGCCGCGTTTTCCGTCGACCTGGCCGTCGAGGCCGAACGGGACGCCGCTGCGGAGACCGCGATGTCGATCCGGCTGTGCGCGACGTGCTCAGAGCAGGAGCGTAGGGTCGTCGAGGATACGAAGACCCGCATCGCCCGGGCGATCCGCGGGCGTGGCGTACACCTCCGCCGGGAGACGTCGCCCGATGCCTAACGTCTGGCTGGTGGTGAGTGGTGTGATGATGGGCGCGATTGCCGGGGCCGCACTGTCGATGATCGGCCGTCACGCGCGGGCAAAGGACGGCCCCCCACTCGTGGTCTGGGAGAAGGGCCCCCCGGCGCTCGAACGCGACGCCGCAGCGGACGATCCCCTTATCTACCACAGCTACGGGCGGGCCGCACGGGCGGTCGATCGGTGGCCCCATCGGATCACCAACCGACGCGGGCTCGTACACTGCCTCGCCCGTCTCTGCGAGGAAGACCGCGAGCGGAGGCGCCTGGCGTCCGCCGAGCCCGACCCCGAGGACGCGCCCGAACTTACGACCTGCTTCACGCGTACCGAGGCCTGATCATGGGCAGTGCACTGCACAGCGTCACCATCGGTGACGAGATACGGCCGCCCAGGACCATCGTCTACGGCACCGACAAGATCGGCAAGACGACATTCGCCGCCGGCGCACCGGCCCCGATCTTCCTGCGCTCGGAGGACGGGCTCGGCGTGCTGCAGGTGCCAGCGTTCCCGCCCGCGCAGTCCTTGGATGACGTGCTCGGCGCCGTCGCGGCGCTCATCACCGAGCCGCACGTGTACCGCACGCTCGTGATAGACTCTCTCGACTGGCTCGAGCGAATCGTTTGGGCGCACACCGCGAAGCATAAGGGCGTCGCGCACCTGGAGGACCTCGGCTACGGCAAGGGCTACCTGTTCGCCGACGAGCATTGGCGCTACCTCCTGAAAGGCCTCGACCGGCTCCGCTCCGACAGGCGGATGGGGATCATCCTCATCTGTCACTCCGAGATACGCCGCTTCGACGCGCCGGACTCCGCACCCTACGACCGCTATCAGCTCAAGCTGCACAAGCGCGCCGCCGCACTCGTCAGCGAGTGGGCCGACGTGATCGGTTTCGCGCACTTCGATACCATCATCCGCGAGTCGGACGTCGGATTCAACAAAAAGGTCACGCGCGCCGACGACGACGGCCGCGTGCTTTTCCTGGTCGAAAAGCCCGCCTTCGACGCCGGCAACAGGTACGGGCTGCCCGACAAGGTACGGCTCGAGTACTCGGCGTATCGAGACGCACTGAAAGAAGCACTGCCGGCCCGCACTTCCGCAGCGCCGGAGATCACACTTCCAGAGGAGATGGCAGCGCATGCATGACTTCAGCTTCGACGCACGCAAACACGAGCCCGTGCAGGACATTTCTGATCCGATCCCCGCCGGCTGGTACTCCGTGACTAATACCGGCTCGGACCTCAAGGAGACGAAGGCCAGAACCGGCCAGCGCCTCGAGATCGAGCACACCGTGCGATCCGGAGAACACAAGGGCCGCAAGGTCTGGTCGCGGTTCAATGTCGTGAACGCGAACGAACAGGCCGAGGAGATCGCCCACCGCGAGTTGGCGACCCTCTGCCTCGCCGTCGGCGTGCCGGGGTTCAGGAGCCACGAACAGCTGCGCGAGAAGTCGCTGCTTGTCCGCGTCGTCGTCAGGCACGACACAGGCTACGAGCCGAGCAACGATGTGAAAAGCTGGAAGGCAAGCGATGACGCGCCGGCCGCGCGTGCCGCAGCACACGCGCGCGAGTCGGCCGGGAAGCCGGCCGCGAAGAGCGGATGGAGCGCGCCCGCGCAGCGCCGCGACGTTCGGGACGACCACGATTCGAGTCTGCCATTCTAGCCAGGGTGCCCGAATGACGCAGCTCCTCACCAGCCAACAGGTCGCGCAGCAGCTTGGCATTACCACGCGCTGGCTGCGGGCGCTGCCCATCAAGCGGGTCCTTGTCGGACGGCTCATCCGGTATCGGGCGGTTGACGTGGAACGCTATATCCAGAAGATCGCCGGCGACCGCAAGCGGGGCGCCGCATGAGCCCGTTCCTGAAGGGCGACGGCAAAACGTACAACGGGCGCTTCCATGACGCGGCCGGGCGGCGCTACATGCGGTCGCTCGGCACACGCAGCAAGCGCGAGGCGACGCTGATCGAGACATGGGGCCAGCAGCTGCGCACCCGGCGCGACTGGCGCACGCTCTCGGCGATCATCGCCGGCCGCGTGGACGCGTCGACCGCCTATTATGCGCTGCTGGACGGGTCGCTCGGTGCCGTGCTCGACGCGCTGGACGTGCAGTCCGCCGAAGCCTCCGAGCCCGATCTCGATACGCTGGTCGGCGAGTGGGCAACGAGCGTGCGGTCGGCCAAGTACGTCGTGCAGGTGCGCACGATGATTCCCGCCGGCCGGCGGTTCCCGGTGTCACAGTTCACACGACGGGCGATTTCGGCGCACCTGGCGGCGCTCGGGTGCGCGGACCCGACGAAGAACCGCTACCGCGTCGCGCTCTCGCAGTTCGCACGCTGGCTGGTCGAGCGCGAGATACTCCCGGCCAACCCGGTGCGCGACGTGCGCGGGTTCAGGGAGCACGATCCGCGCATGGTGTTCTACACGCGCGAGGAGGCGCGGGCGGTGGTCCAGAGGGTGCCGTTCCCCCAGCACTACGCCGAGGCCCTGATGGTCGGCGCCGGCCTCGAGTGGGGCGCTGTGGTGGGCCTGCATCGCCACGACGTCGACCTCGAGACGCGCGAGGTACAGGTAAGAGGCACGAAGACGCGATGGCGCACACGGACGGTGCGCGTGACCGAGGCGTGGGCGTGGCTGGGGATCCCGCAATATGTGCGGCTCTTCCCGCCCGACGCGCCGATCTTCCCCCCGACGATGACCCATCGCCGCGCGTTGGCGGCCCACAAGGCCGCGTGCGAGGCTGCAGGTGTCACGATCTCCACGCTGCACGACTGGCGGCACACCTACGCGATTCAGGCGCTCAGGGACGGGCTTCCGCCGCAGACGGTCAAACGTCAGCTCGGGCACTCGCCGAACTCGACGATGCTGGAGCGGGTCTACGGCGCTTGGCTGCCGAAGACGGACGAGGACTACCGGCCGCGCATCGCGGGCGCGATGGAGCGGCGGGTATGACCCTGTTGGCTACCGATCTGGCTACCAGCGACGTGACCGGGTCCGCATGAGCGCCGCGAACATATCCCGAACTTCCTCTATGAATGCGCGGGGCGGGACTCGAACCCGCATCCGGTTACCCGAAAGGGATTTTAAGACGCATCCGAGGTCGTTGCAATACAAGCACTTAGGGCGCGTTGCGCCTAGGTCGAGGGGCGTAGCACGGCGTAGAGCGGAACGGAGCGGAAGCGCGCTGGCTACCAAACTGGCTACCAGTGGGGGCGCCGCATGAGCATGGAGTACATCCGCCGCACCTACGGTGTGCTAGCTCGGCGCGGGGGAAGGATGGAGTACATCCGCCGCACCTACGGTGTGCCAGCTCGGCGCGGGGGAAGGGTAGAGTACAGCGGGAACAGCGCAAATGGCCGCCTGCTCGGTACCATCACCGGCGCCCGGGGCTGCTATCTCCGTGTGCGGATGGACGGCTGTCGCCGCGGCGAGATACTGCACCCGACGTGGCGCCTGAAGTACCTCGACCTCGGGGGCGGCGTATGAAACACGCATCGACGGTCACCCACGAGGAGCGCAGGACATGGGCGCATGCGCGGCTCGTGGAGTCGATGGCGGCGCTCGTCCGACACCCGGGCGACGCCGTGTACCGCGCCGTCCACACCGCCCGCCGCACCGAATACGACGCCGCCGCGCGCGCCGCTGCCGTCGCGCCCCCTGAGGGCAAGGAGAAGCGGAAGGCCTACGCACGGGCGTGGCGCGCGACACCGGAGGGCCGGGCGAAGCGGAAGGCCTACGCCAAGGCGCGGCGCGCGAGCCCGGAGGGCCGGGCGAAGCAGAAGGCCTACGACGCCGTGCGGCGCGCGAGCCCGGAGAACAAGGCCTACCAGAAGGCCTACCAGCAGGCCTACGACGCCGCGCGGCGCGCGACCCCCGAGGGCCGGGCGAAGCACGCGGCCTACGCCAAGGCGCGGCGCTCGACCCCCGAGGGCCGGGCGAAGCACGCGGCCTACGCCAAGGCGCGGTATGCCCGTGCCCGCGCAACCGCCAGCTGCAAGGGGGCGCCGTGAGCGAAACGGACCTGGCCTGCAGTGCGTGCCACCGGACACTCCCCATTGAGCAGTTCAAACCCGGGCGCAATCGGTGCAGACAATGCCGGGCGGCCTCCGACGCCGCGTACCGCGCGACCCCCGAGGGCAAGGCGATGCAGAAGGCCTACGACGCCGCGTACCTCGCGACCCCCGAGGGCGCCGCGAAGCGGGCGGCCTACGACGCCGCGTACCGCGCGACCCCCGAGGGCAAGGCGATGCGGAAGGCCTCCAACGCCGCGCGGTATGCGACCCCGGAGGGCAAGGCGATGCGGAAGGCGGCCTACGCCGCGCGGTATGCGACCCCGGAGGGCAAGGCGAAGCAGAAGGCCTTCTACGACGCGCGGTATGCGACCCCGGGGGGCAAGGCGATGCGGAAGGCCTCCAACGCCGCGTACCTCGCGACCCCGGGGGGCAAGGCGAAGCAGAAGGCGGCCTCCGCCGCGTACCTCGCGACCCCGGGGGGCAAGGCGATGAAGCAGATACAACGCCACCGACGCAGAGGAGGCATGACTGAAGGATCGGCCACCCCAGCGGTCTTTCAGAAGATGTCGGAAGTGAAGAAATGCCCCTATTGCGGCCGGAAGCGCCCGCCGGGTAGTCGGTTCCACATAGACCACATATGGCCTCTACGTCTTGGCGGGTGGAATGCTGCATGGAATTACGTGGCGTGCTGCAGAGCCTGTAATCTCAAGAAGGGGAAACTGTCGCCCCTTGCGTGGCTGGAGAAACTGTCGCCGGAGCATAGGACGTCCGCCGAGCGCGCGTGGAACAAGGTCAACCGGTTGTGGCGAGATCCACCCCTTGCGAGGGCCGACCGCGCACTCGTCACATCCACGTGCCCCCCAAACCGACGATGACACTCACGGCGTCACTCTATCCGTCCGTCGGCGCACGCCTCGACAACCTCCGGGCCGCCGTCGCAAGCGATGCACTACCGCCCGCCGTGCGCGCGCGACGCATGGCGCGCATCGCATCTCTCGAAGACGAAGCCGTCGAAGCGCCGGGCGACCTCGCCGCCGCCGCGCCGGCACTCGAACGGTGGCGACGCGAAGTGATGGCCAACGCCGAGAACGCGCGACCGCTCGAACTCGCGGCCGCGTGGGAACTCACCGCGCTCGAGTTCGAGCGGATCGGTGACACCTGGGGTGCCGAACGCGCACGCCACCACGCCGGCGCTGCGATATGTCGGCCGTGAGTACCTTCGACATGGACGAGTACAGGGCGCGGGTCGAACGCGCGCACCTGGTCCCACCGGCGCCACCGGACGGGCTGCCCCCCGCGCGGCGTGCGTCCGATCTGCCGGACCCCGAGCCGATCCGGTGGCTCGTCGAGGAGGTGTGGCCGGTCGGAGAGATCGGGCTCCTCGTCGGAGACGGGGGCGCGTTCAAGTCGACCGTAGCCATCCACCTGGCATGTGCCATCGCCGGCGGACACAAGGTCTTCGACGAGTTCCAGACCAGCAAAAGCCCCGTGCTCATCGTGAGCGCCGAGGACCATCAGGACGTGGTGCTGATGCGCGCACGGGCCATCTGTCGCGGGCACGGGTGGCCCATGTCGACGCTCGACAACGTCTACATCATCGCCGAAGGGGCACCGTCGGTGGCGGACGGCACATGGTGCAAGCACCTGGCGGCCGAGGTCGCACGGCTGCGCCCGGGACTCATCGTCCTCGACCCGTGGGCCGAGATGATGGGCGGCGACGAAAACAGCAACACGGATGCACGCCCGGCCATCAAGTTTCTCCGGTGGCTGGCGCGCACGGTCAATGCCGCGCTGGCACTGGTCCACCATGCAGGCAAGATGCGCGAAGGTGGCCGCGCGCTCGACCGCATCCGCGGGGCGAGTGCCCTGCCCTCGGCCGCCCGCGTCGTCTTCTTCTTCGACTTCACCGAGGACGGACTCAACGTCGAGAACCTCAAGCAGTCGCGCGCGCCGAGGCTCGCGCCCTTCCGGTTACATCAGGAGATCAGGTCGGCGCCCGGCAACAAAGCCGAATGGCTCTCCGCGCGGTTCACCCGCCGGCGCTCGGAATCGCCGCTGGTCGGGAACATCCTGGCGCAGCTGATGCACGCGCCGGGCGGGGAGCGGTCGTTCAACGAATTGGCTGAGCTGCTGCGAGCCCAGAGGCGCGTTCTGCGCACGGCACTTGACGAGATGGTACAAAAGCATCAGCTTGCTGTACGGGAAGGCCCGCGACGGTCTCAATTGTATCGTCGAATCCTCCCCGCCGATGCACAGTTTGACGATGGTTTTCCGGCTGGTTCCGACCCCGAAAATGCGACTGGTATTGACTGGTATAATCCGATAATACCAGTCGCGGCGCCGGGCCACGCACCACACGCTTCCAGCCACTTGACTGGTACCCACACACCTAGCACCCCCCTTAAGGGGGTGCAGGGTGGGAACCAGTCGAGGGGCGGTGGTGCGTCACCAGTCGAATCATCCGAATTGTTTGGAGAGTTGGCGGGGCCTGAGAATACCAGTGGGAACCAGTCAGAATATCAGTCGGATTATACCAGTCAGCACCTAAACAGCAGTAACCAGTCAGAATACCAGTCTGAATACCAGTCAGGCGCCGATCCTGATGCCCTGAACGAACGGCTGGAAGAGCGGCGCGGCCTGCAGGCGCCCGACCCGGAGGACAGCTGATGGCCAGCTGGCTCCTGCTCCGCTCGCGATTTCCGTTCAGCGCTTTGCCCGCGCTCGCCGGCCGCTGCGAAGCGCCGGACCTCGATACCGCGTACGCGATCCTTGCGCCCACCTCGGCTGCCGGTGCGGATAATGTCGCACGCTCGCAGCGCGAGATGGTGGAGCGCGGGCTCACCTATTGGGTCCAGAGCGCGGCGTCCGTGGCGCTGGGACCCGAACGGCCCCGGCCCAAGACGCCACTGCGGGGGCGGCGATGAGCGCCGCCGCGACCACGATTCCCCGGATGTTTCGAGCGTGATTCTCTCTCCCGCCGATCTGCTGGCACTCGGTTACTGCCCCGACGCGTCCGCGCGCACGGGCCGCGCCGTGCGTCTCGAGGATGCGCCCGCACCCAAGCGCGCCCGCGCGACGTGGGCGCCGTTTCGGTCGAAGTGGGAGATGCAGTACGCGGGCTATCTCGACGTGCTGGTGGCCCTCGGTCATGTCGTGTCGTGGACCTACGAACCGGACACGCTCGTCTGTGCGGGCGGCACGAAGTACCGCCCCGACTTCCGCGTCGTGTTCCACGGACACGAGGAATATCACGAGGTCAAAGGCTACTTCCGGGCGAAGGACAAGGTACGCATGCGCGAGGCGGCCGTCGTCTCGGCCCTGCCGATCATGCTGGTCACCCGTAAGCGCGGTGCATGGCACGCGACGCCGTTCAGGATGAGTGCGCGGTGAGGTCCGCAGCCAGCTCCGGGCGCAGCGTCAGCACGGCGCACAGTTGCAGGGTCGCCACCGGCATTCGCCGCTTGCCGACCATCCACCGCCACAGCGTCGAATGATGCACGCCCAGCGCTTTGGCGAGGCCTGTTTTCGATAGTCCTGTCGCCGCCTGCGCCGCTTCGAGCACCGCTCGGGCGTCAGGCACCGGCTTTTGCCATCAGCGCGAGCACGCGGTCGGATCTTATCGCGCGCATTTTCGCGAGCACTGCACCGGTGCTCGCCTGGATCTTAAGGTACGGATTTTCCAGAGGCGCGCCTGTGCGCGGATGCAGCACGACCGCGCCGTTTTTGCGTACGTTGTCCGCCGCTTCGCGGTAGGTGCGCAGCGCATCGGCGTACACCTGGAGATCGACCGTCCGCGCGGTCGGATTCTCTAGGCGGAGAGCGGCGACTAGATCGATCATTTCGCCCACGGCTTTACCCCTCGAAACATTTCCAGCGTGTCGGCGTCAAAGGCGGTCGCGACGCCGCTGGCGGCGTACACCTCGCTTCCCGTCGCGGTCGCGCTCAGGACGGGGATGGACGTCTCGATGCCCCGGACGAGGTCGAAATCCGGCCCGCCTTCGGTCAAATCGAACTGTTCGAAGCGCGGGTTGAAGTTGAGGTTCATCGAGCCCCGGAGCAGGAGACGGTACCGGCTGGTTTCGAGCGTGGCGATCTTCGCGTGATTGACGAGGAGCCGCACTGAATCCGGCCCGAACGTGCCGCGCCATTCGCGGAGGAGCACGGCATTTTTCGTGCGGGCGCCGTGGTCGATTAGGAGCGTGGCGTTTGTTATCCGGCTATCCTGCCGCAGCCGCGACAGGCACTGTATTTCGTACTCCGCCACCGTCCAGGTCCAGAGCGTGACGGCGGCGGGGCCGACTTGGTCGAGACAGTGGAGGAGCGCATCGATCATGGAGAACTGTCCGCGCGTGATCGCGAAAAGCGCCATGCCCGGTTCGATCGGACCGATACACTCTGCAGCGGTGCGGAAGGACTCGACGGCGCGCGCCCTGCGGGCTGCTGGTGCCGCAGAGCGCGAGGGCGGTTGGTCACGCATCGCCCGCCCTGTGCAGCGCGTGGAGCGCGTCCTCGGCCGCGTGCGCAGAGTCGCCGAGTCCGAGCGGCGGCTGCTCGGCGCGCTCCAGCGTGTAGGTGCCGTCGGCCTCGCGGTAGACGAGAGAGGACCCGCCGAGCCGGACTTGTGCTCTGCGGGAGAGTCGGCCCTCCAAAATGCGCATCTAGCGGTCCTCCGTGATGAAGCGCCGGAGCGCGGAGCGTAGCTCGTACCGGACCACGCGGGCCAGCTGCGAGCGCCGGCACGAAAGCGTACACCCTGTCGCTGCCAGCCGATCGCAGACCTGGGCGCCGAGACTGCCGGGTCGATCGTCCGTAATTTCCCGCACGTAGCTGTAGGAGTCGGCGCGGTCGGGCACCCAGTACGTGCGGCGCAGCGAGTCGCCCGGGTCGCCGAGTGCCGCCAGCACGTCCGGCGAATCGGAGAAGAGGACGACGATCCCGTGTGCGTCCGTACGAACGGTGTATCGGGGCGAGCGGCGCGGCTTCCTGGCTGTCGGCATCGTTGTCATTGTCATTTCTCTCAGATGTCCCGGTCAGCGGGCCGGGTCCGTCCCCGCGTAGCGGCGCAGGGTCCGTGTCGTCGTGTGCTACTCGCTGTCGTTGCGCCACGCGTTGATGTGACGTTGCGCCACGGAAAGCTCTAAGTTTGCCTTAGCCGCCATCCCGGCGGCCCACGCGGCCCTGTACTGAGTATCGGCACGGTCATCGGCAGATATCGCCATCGGTGCGGCCAGCCAATCGTCGGCTGTCAGATGCACGTATCCGTCTAGGTCAGTCGGGAGCGCCGCGCCGAATATCCCAAAAGTGGTGTGGTGGTATGAGCGTGTCATTGGTCGGGCCTCGGGTTAGGTGGTGGCTACGGTCGTCGACGCGATGAGCGCGATTGCGGCACAGCGTGGGCACGTCACTGCGGTGACGGCGTCCGTGACGCCGATGAACGACACGCGGAGCCGCCCACACGCCGTGTTCCACATACTGGCGTCGGTGCGGCAAAAGCGACCGGCCGAGAGATGAATCGTGCGGGGCGTCGTCATGAGCCGGCTAGGTAGTGGAGCGGCCGCTCGATAACCGTGAGATTGTCGCGGTAGTAGAGCCAGTGCGGCATGTTCGCTAGCTCCCCGTCCGCGCCGACAGTGACGCTCGGGTGTCCGGTGTCGCGGTACATCGCGGCGAGTGCGTGCGTCACTGTCTCGCCGTCGTATATCCCCAGCAGCACATCGTCCCGTCCAACTTTTTTTTCGATCCGATATCGCTTCATCATCGGGCTATCCTCTGGCGCTCCGCATCGGGGGAGCGTCCGGTCCGGCGATTCGGCGCCGACTCCGTATTTCTTGAAAAGGAATATACATTGCCAACGGCAATATGTCAAGCATTATTATCGACGATTTGCCCGGTTTGTTGACGCCCCGTATACAACGGGGAGGCGCGCGTCGCTCTTGCGCTCAACCGCGCACCCCGCTTATCCTTGAGTGTGCCACGTCGCCCGCTTCGCCCCTGTCGAGCAATCGGATGCGCCGCACTCGTCGAATGCGGCCTCTGTCGTCCGCATCAGCAGGCCGCGAACCGCGCGCGACCCTCACCCTCGACGCGGGGATACGGCGCCGCATGGCGTGAGATCCGCCGCGTCGTGCTGGCAGAGCGGCCCGTGTGCCAGGTCTGCCACCGCGCGCGGAGCGGGCAGGTCGACCACACCGTGCCGCTGCGACGTGGCGGCACCAACGCGCGCAGCAACCTCGTCGCGATGTGCCCCTCGTGCCACTCGCGCAAGACCGCACGCCTGGACGGCGGGTTCGGGCGCCCCGCAGGTGTCCCCCCGAGTGGACCTGTCTCTTATACACATCTGACGCTGCCGACGAATAGAGAGGTGTAGATCTCGGTGGTCGCCGTATCATT
>ENA-ORBV01007002-ORBV01007002.1-microbial-mat-metagenome-genome-assembly--contig:-NODE-7002-length-19566-cov-22.068398_pt1 | contig 19566 bp, 21 predicted proteins | sample MGYA00237777_ERZ505514 | MGnify/ENA primary metagenome ERZ505514 (study PRJEB26160, sample SAMN06269048) | microbial mat metagenome | isolation source: Oligotrophic lake microbial mat | place... | reverse complement strand
TCTCCATCCCAAACAGTGGAGCCGAAACCGGACACTTCTACTTGGATAAGACCGGACATTACTACTTTGGTACGACATCGCTGGGCTTCGCATCTTGACGCCCCAAGCCCATTCCCCTATCAAACCATGCCTCAATTTACGCAGCACGCAATTTCGCAAGGAGTCTTGATGTCGCTTGTCGCCCCGCACGGCGGAACACTCGTCAACCGCCAACTGTCCGATGCCACCGCCGCCAAAGCCGCCATCGAACAGGCAAACACTTTGCCTTCGATCACGCTGAGCGCCCGCGAAGCGTGCGATCTGGAGATGATCGCTATCGGCGCGTTTTCCCCACTCACTGGCTTCATGGGCGAGGCCGATTTCACCCGCGTTTGCAAAGAAATGCGCCTCGCCAATGGAACCGTGTGGCCCATCCCGATCGTTCTTTCTCCGGCGAACGATGTCGCCGAGAAAACCGCCGTCGGCAGCAAGGTGGCGCTCAAAGATTCCGCCGGCCGATTGCTGGCGATTCTTACCGTGCAGGAAAAATACAAGCATGACAAAGCGCTGGAAATCCCCAACGTCTATCGCACTGATGATGAAAAGCATCCCGGCGTGGCGATCGTAAAAACCCAGGGCGATTGGTGCCTCGGCGGGCCGATTGATGTGATTAACTCCAACTACGAACCCGAGTTCGTCGATTACCGCAAAACCCCCGCCCAGACCCGCGCCGCGTTCGCCGAGAAAAAGTGGAGCACGGTCGCAGCGTTCCAGACGCGCAACCCGATTCATCGCGCGCACGAATATCTCACCAAGGTGGCGCTGGAGATGACCGACGGGTTGCTCATTCACCCCGTCGTCGGCGAAACCAAGAGCGACGACATCCCCGCCGACGTGCGCATGGATTGCTACAAGGTGCTCATCGATAACTACTACAACAAGGATCGCACGATGCTCACCGTCATGCCGCTGGCCATGCGCTACGCCGGCCCGCGCGAGGCGATTCTGCACGCGCTGATCCGTAAAAACTACGGCGTAAGCCACTTCATCGTCGGCCGCGATCACGCTGGCGTGGGCAATTACTACGGCACGTATGATGCCCAGCAGATTTTCGATCAGTTCGACTTGCCCAAAGACATCGGCATCACCCCGCTGAAGTTCGAGAACACGTTTTACTGCAAAAAAACCAAGGGGATGGCAAGCGATAAGACCACCAACAGCCCGAAGGAAGACCGCATCTTCCTCGCCGGCACCAAGGTCCGCGACCTCCTCCGCGCCGGCCAGCGCCCGCCGGAAGAGTTCAGCCGGCCGGAAGTGGCGGATATCCTCATCAAGTGGGCGCAATCGCTTCCTGCTTAGCCGCCGTCGCTCGATGTTGCCTGGGAAACTCTATAACCAAATTTTGCATGACTTTTCTATTGTAATCGTTATAATTCTACTATGACCGCCGATGCCGTGTTCGCCCGCCTGCGCCGTCGGCCGTTCGTGCCGTTTCGGCTGATTTTAAGCAGTGGCACGACCTATGATGTGCTTCACCCGGAGATGCTTTTCGTCTCAAAATCGGGCGTTACGGTGGCGATCTACGACAAAAGCCAAAAGCCGTCGGCCGACGAGATTCCGGTTCGAGAATCGCTGATTTCGTTCCTCCATATCGCGGCAACCGAAAACCTTCCACAGCCAATGCGACAGGCAAGCTAAACGTCTCGCGACTATGCGAGCGAATCGGATGAGACGTTGCGATTTGTCAACGTCACCGCTTTCCCGTAGCTTGCTGCACTTAGGATGAAGTCACAGTTTGATCCGTCTGATGTGGCCTGTGCGTTTGATCAACTCTTCGCACAGATCGTCGCGGCGTTTCCCAAAGATCAATACCTGAACGTGGTGGGCATTCGCACCCGCGGATCAATCCTTGCCAATCGCATCGTGGCGCGGCTGCGGCAGACGGGGCACACGCTGGTGGATCACGGCGTGATTGATGTGACGATGTATCGCGACGACCTGGCGCGCCTCGGCCCGCGCGGCGTGGTCGGGCAGACGCGGCTTGATTTAGATATTGACGGTAAGCCCCTGCTGCTTGTGGATGACGTGCTTTCCACCGGCCGAACGCTTCGCGCGGCGATGGACGCCATCGCCGACTTCGGCCGGCCGAGCTTGCTCAAAACCGCCATCCTCGTCGACCGCGGCGGCCGCGAAGTGCCGATCAGCGCCGACTTTGCGGGATTAAAACTTCACGATGTTCCGGCCGACCGACGCATCAACGTTCGCTTCCGCGAGTTAGATGGCAAAGATTCCATTAATATCACCGCCCCAAGCCCCGCCCCAATTCCTGCCGACGAACCGCGCGTCACCGATGAAGCGACTTCCGCCGCCCGATGGAAACATAAACACCTGCTCGGCCTGGAAGAGTTGAGTGCCGACGAAATCAAATTCATCCTCGACACCGCCGACAGCTTTAAGGAAGTATCGACGCGTTCAATAAAGAAAGTGCCCGCTCTGCGGGGGCGCGTCGTGGTTAACGCGTTTTTTGAAGACTCGACGCGCACACGCACCAGCTTTGCGCTGGCCGCTCAGCGGCTTAGCGCCGATGTGATCGATTTTTCGTCGCACGGTTCGAGCGTGAGCAAAGGCGAATCGCTCATCGACACCGCCCGCACGATTGAGGCCATGGGCGTCGATATCATCGTCATCCGCCACAAGGCCGCGGGTTCGGCGCAGGTCTTGGCGCGAGCGTGCAAATGCTCGATCGTCAACGCCGGCGACGGCGCACACGAACACCCGACGCAAGGCCTGCTCGACCTTTACACCATTCGCGAGCGCTTCGGGAAGATCGCGGGCTTGAAGGTGGCGATCGTCGGCGACATCGCCAACAGCCGGGTGGCAAGAAGCGACCTGTGGGGCCTGCAGAAACTAGGCGCCGAGGTGATCCTGGTCGGCCCGCCGACGTTGCTGCCCAGGTCGTTCGAATCGCTCGGCGCAAGAGTATGCCATCGGCTGGATGATGTGATCGGCGAAGTCGACGCGATCCAGATGCTCCGCGTGCAGAACGAACGCATGCAGGCGGCGCAGTTCCCCACGGTGCGCGAGTTCACCCAACTCTTCGGCCTGACGTGGGACCGTTTTCAGAAGTGTAAAAAAGACGTGTTCATCATGCACCCCGGCCCAATGAACCGCGGGATTGAAATTCAAAGCGATATCGCAGACGGCGAGCAGAGCGGCATCCTCAAGCAGGTAACCAACGGGCTGGCGGTGCGGATGGCGGTGCTGTATCTGGTGAGCCAGGCATCAGTTTGACAGAATAGAGTTGATCCGTATAGCGCCATAGGATATACCTATGATGAGTACGTTCCGCTGCGGTGAAACTGAGCGGATATTCAATCTTGAGCGATCCCGACGACTTCCGGTGGATATCCAGCAGATTGCCTTGAGAAAGCTCCGAATGCTTCACAGGGCCGTGACGATAGATGATCTGCGAATTCCACCGGCGAACCGACTTGAGAAACTTGTTGGAAAGCGGGCAGGACAGTGGAGCATTCGAGTCAACAACCAATGGCGCGTCTGTTTCAAGTGGGCCGACGGCGACGCCTTCGATGTGGAGATCGTGGACTATCACTAACGCGGTAAAAAATGAAGACTTCAACGCTTGAACCCATCCATCCCGGCGAAGTGCTGTTGGAAGAATTCCTCCGCCCAATGGCCATCAGCCAGAATCAACTGGCCATTTGCCTCGGCGTTGCGCCGCGGCGGGTCAATGAAATCGTGCTCAAGCGTCGCTCGATCACTGCCGACACCGCCCTTCGGCTGGCGCGCTACTTTGGAAATTCCCCCGAATTCTGGCTCGGCCTGCAGATGGATTTTGATTTGGACAATGCTCGGCTGGACGCGGGCGATCAAATTCGATCACAGGTGACTAAGCGGGCCGAATGAACCGCGAAGGCGCGAAGGCGCAAAGAAACACACGCAAAGGTGAGCTAATGAATTTCTGGGAATTCAGAGAAGGCGATGTGCGAAAGGTCTCGGAGGCCACCGAGCGCAACGCGACGACCGTCATCGGCGAAGTGATCGAAGTGCACACGATCCTCGGCCCAAATCTGCCTGAAATCGCTTATCGTCGCGCCCTTTTAAGGGAACTGACGTTGCGCGGAGTACCGCACGAATGCGAGCACCCCGTTCCGATCGTGTACAAAGGTGAGCTTGTTGCGGAAGGGCGCGTCGACGTCCTCGTCGCGGGCTGCCTTGTAATCGAGTTGAAGGTGGTGGAAGCATTGAGCGACGCACACCGAGCGCAAGTATTGGCGTACCTCGCTGCTTTGAAATTAGAGCTTGGACTTCTGATCAACTTTAACGTGACGTACGTGAAGGACGGCATCAAACGAGTGATCCGAACCGGATAGTACCTCTTCGCGTTTCTTCCTTGGCGCCTTAGCGCCTTCGCGGTTTAAAAAATGCGTTCCATCCTCATCCAAAACGGCACGATCCTTGATCCGTCGCAGAACCTGCAACAGCGCGGCGATCTATTGATCGAAGACGGCAAGATCACGCGCATTGGCGATGAACTCACACCACGCGCGAAGGTCGACGTCGTCGTCAACGCCAAAGACCAGCTTGTTTGCCCCGGCCTGATCGATATTCACGTTCACTTTCGCGAGCCCGGTGATGAGGAAGAAGAAACCATCGCGTCCGGTGCCGCCGCCGCCGTCGTGGGTGGGTTCACGACCGTCTGCTGTATGCCCAACACCAAGCCGGCGCTGGACAACGAAGCGCAGATCGAGTTCGTGCGGCGTGAAAGCGAGCGTGTCGGGCTTGCCAACGTGTTGCCGATTGGCGCAATCACCAAGGCGCGGCAAGGCAAGGAACTGGCCGAGATGGCCAGCATGCACGCGCGCGGGGCCATCGCGTTCAGCGATGACGGCGTGGGCGTGAACGACGCATCGGTCATGCGAAAGGCTCTGCAGTACCTGAAAATGTTCGACGGCCTTCTAATGCAGCACTGCGAAGACAACGCACTGTCCGGCGGAAGCATGCACGCCGGCCTGGTCAGCACCACGCTGGGCCTCGGCGGCATTCCGGCCGAAGCGGAGCAGCTTATGATCGCGCGCGATCTGCTGCTCAACCGCACCATCGGCGCGCGGTATCATGTGCAGCACATCAGCACGGCGTGGAGCGTGGAACTCGTCCGCCGCGGCAAGCAAGACGGCCTGCCGGTGACCTGCGAGGTCGCGCCGCATCACCTTCTGCTGACCGACGACGAGATCAAACGCAGCGGTTACGACACCCACTACAAAATGAACCCCCCGCTCCGCCCCGCCTCCGATGTAAGGGCCTGCATCCAAGGCTTGAAAGACGGCACGATCGACATCCTCGCGACCGATCACGCCCCGCACCTGACCGAAGAAAAAGAGCTGGAGTTTCAGGACGCCGCGTTCGGAATTGTCGGCCTTGAGACAGCGCTGGCGCTCTACGTAAAAGCGTTGGTAGAGCCGGGCCACATCAATTGGCTGCGGCTGATCGAGATGATGAGTACATCGCAGGCCAAAATCATTCGCAGCGATCGCGGAACGCTCAAGGCGGGCGCCATGGCCGATGTCACCATCATCGATCCGAACGCGAAGTGGACGATCGACGCAGAGCAATTTAAGTCTAAGAGCCGCAATTGCCCGTTCCACGGTTGGAAAGTAGTGGGCCGGGCAACCCATACAATTGTCGGCGGCGATTTGAAGTGGGTGCTGATTGATTCATCAACTTCACGCTGTTGATCGGCAAACGAACTGGGCCCCGTCGGATTCGAACCGACAACCAAGGGATTATGAGTCCCCTGCTCTAACCGTTGAGCTAGAGGCCCGGACTTGCGATTTTGCTCAGAGTTCTACGAAATGCTGAGAAAACCCTGTTATTTTCAATTATCTCCAACATGCCTGTTTTGTCCACCAGAGTCCACCGCCGTCCATGCTGTTGCGCTGCGCTTGCGCTGCGCTTGCGCTGCGCGCCTTCTCATGCGCCAGATGCCGCCCGAGGAAACTCCGGCAGGGACGTAAGCGCCGCGGCAATCACCGTCTGGGTCGTGTGGATGTACCGCTGCGTCGTCTGCCGGTTCGCGTGGTGCATCGAAGCGGCAATAACACTCTCTGCCACGCCGGCGAGCGCCAGGGCCGTCCCGTGGCCATGGCGAAGCGAATAGAACACGGCTTTCTCCTTCTGGTGGTTCAACTCGGCGAGGAAATCAGACATTGCCCGCTCGGCTTGGGCTTCCTGCCCTTTGACCGAACTTATCCACATCGCACGGGCGTCGGCAAGGTCGCCTCGGAACATCTTGGCAAGGTTGGTCACATCGGGCATACGGAAGGCGGCAGCGGCCGGCATCCGGTTGGCCAACGCGGCCTTCAAGGTGATGGCCAGCGCGGGTCGGATGGATTGGGTGTGTGCCCGGCGGCGTTTGACGTAAACGGCCTCGCTGCTGACCGTTGCAGGTAACGTGTCCAAGCTGAAACTGGACGCCTTCAATGACCGTACCTGGTTGGGCCGCATGCCGGTTTCGTAACTGAATTGGTAAAGGATGGAACGCTCGGCAGCCGTGAGACCGTACCGCTCGGGGCGATTCTTGCCAGCGAGCCACGCCAGAACGTATTGCATTTCCTCGGGTAGAAGTGCCCGGCGGGCCTGGCTGTCAACGTCGGCATTCTCGACCCGCTTCAATCCCTCGAGCGCGACACTGGGTGCCCGACCTTGATCCGCCAGCCAATTGCAAAACCCCTTTATTGCGGTCACATAGTAATTGAGCGTCTTGCCGCCGATGGTTTTCTGCTTTCGCATCTGGCCAAGGTGATATTGAATTTGAGCGGCACAGCCGGGGGCGATTAAGTCGCGGAAGTGCAGTAACGCAAGGTCGTCAACAATCTTGCGTATCCGAGTGATGGTTTTGGTGACGTGGCATTCGGTATCCCCCTTCGCTTCCATCGCCTGCTGATAACCGGGTTGCACGATCGTTCCGGCCTTGTCGCGTTGACCGATCAGGTGGTCGAGTAGTGGGCGGTCCGCAAACGCTGCCCGTGGGTCAATCAACTCCATCGTGGCCAAACGCTTCACCGTTGCCTTGTCGAGACCTTCAAGCCACCGCCGCGTGCCGGCATCTAGTTGGGTGCCGTGCGTCCTGTTGTCCACCAGCGCAATAATTCGTTGTGCCAGCCGGTGAGAATCGGACTCTCTCGAATATGCCACGATAGTTTGTCGCCGGCGAAGGTGGTCGCGGAATCGAATGTGGTAGTTTGTCGATGTGCCGCCTCGATACGTCTGCTTGAATAGAACGTAGTCCATGTCTTTCATTGTCGCACCTTGTACCTAATTTGCAACAACTATCCTGCAACCAACGGCGGCGGCGATACGCTCTGCGGTATCAAGCCGGGGAATCGACTCACCTTTGGCAATGCGTGACAACTGCGAACGCGGCATTCCGGCGATCGCGGCTATCTGCGATTGCTTGACTCCCCGCTTTTCGGCGGCCTTGATGGCATTTCGCAGGGCTTTGGTGGCGGTGATTTTCTTCATGAAGCAATTCCCATATCTCGTTAATGCCGACACCCGCGCCGGTTCATCGCCCGCGTTTCATTTGCCGTCCACTGGTTGTGCTGTCGCCGCTGCAGTGGTTGCCGGGGGTACCTGCCATTTCCTCTTGAACAGGTTATCGTCGAGCATCATTCGCAGGCCGAAGATACCAACCACGGCAAAGATCAGGGCGGCGATCAGGCTGATGAGTGAATCGATGATGACAAGGTACAGTTTACACAACATCGCCAGCCTCATCCTTCAATATTCAACCCCGCCAGTTTTGCCAGTTCGGATGCACACCGAAACTCGGCATCCGGTTCGGACTGTTCGACCTTCGCAATATGCACCTACTAGGGATTGGAACTCAGCCGGCGCGGCACAAGGGATTTCGCGAATTCGGGGAGGGTTGTCATGGCAGCACCTCCATGCCAGGCCCGACTTGCCGCCGGCTGGATTCGATTTCGATCCGCTGCCGGATGCGCGCCTCGAACAGGATTTCCCACCGGACGTACTTCACGCCCTTGTGAAGGCGCTGCCACTTCGGATCGAGGCGGGGCAGGAGGTATCGCCGAATGCTCGTTTCGCACAGTTCCAGGAACACGGCACAGTCCTGCATGTTGAACCACGCGCCGCGGGGGTCGCTCGCATCGTCGGCAAATCACAAGCCATGTGGCGGGTCGAACCAGTCGAGTGGCGACGCGCCTTTTGGCTGCGAAGTCGCACCGATTATTGGTTTGTTCGGGTCCGTTCCGGATGATCTGATTCGCGTTTTCATATTCGTGAAATCTCTCTAAATGGTTGTCAGTTCTGTACATGGACAACAACCGGATTCGGGTCGTGATTGGATGAAACGGTCGGCAGTTCCGACCCGACGTCCTCCCCCGCCGGCCGAGGGGGGAACCAAGACCCCTCGCCGGCCCCCTCACACACGCAGCCCTGCTCATCGATGTATCTGTGATTTGCGGTGTCGGCGGTCGCAAGGGTGTCTTGACACTCGGTAGCGGCAGTTCGTCGCTCTGGCGCAATACGTGTAAGCGGGAAACGCCAGCCAGCGGGTGGCGGTCGCTTCCAAACGCCCTCGCATTCCACCAACCCCTTGTCAGCCATCTCGGCGGCGGTCAAACATCGGCGGGTGTTGGGTTGCCCTTCACGTGCAAACTCGCCCGTGCGATGGGTGCGGAAGGCGGCGTCGCTTTTGAAGGTTAAGCCGCAGACGGTGCATCGGCATCGGTTGCGGGTCAATTTTGGGTGCATGGTGACTCCATTGATATCGGTTTCAATTTGCTGCGTTCGACGTCGCAACCCTGCTCCGACCCGTCCGACAGGTTTGCGTGCGTGTTGGTGGCATCCGCATGGCCCGCGTTGGCAATCGGTGGCAACTGCGGTGGTTGCGATGCCAACCGTAGCAGCACAGCGGCGTGGCACGGCTCGCCGAGGGAACACCAGCACATCAACGTTTTTCCGCGAAGCTCGTCCAGGTCGGCAAGCAACGCCGGGTTCGACGCGAGCCACTTTGCATACGCGGCGACAGCATCGGCGTTGGTCGCAACGTGCTGGCCCACGGCGAACGGGTTGCCCCATTTCGATGGTCGTCCAACGAAGACGGCGTTCGGCGGCTTTCGCCATCCTTTTGCACGGCGGCGTTGGATGCGAGACGGCGAGCCAGTGTCATCTTGTGAGGTTGAACGCGGTTTAATATTGGCCATTTTGTCCGTATCTCCCGATGCGTTGCGACGGTCAGCATCGAGCCACCTTGTGGCAGGTGTGGCAGGCTGTGGCACCCTTTCCCGGTTAGTTCTATCATGAGGGGTATTCCCTAGAATTAACCGGAAACAGGTGCCACAAGGTGCCACACTTCGTGTTTTCTGTGTTGTAAGTCCATTAAACAAAGTCGTTTACCTCTGTGGCAGGTGGCTTGCCTCGGCAAATGCCAATTCCCTCGAATCCGCGTACAAACTTGCCTTCAACACGCCACTTATCTTCGGTTACGTTTGCGACTCGCCGGATGCGTTCGAATAGTCCGGCCCGGTCAAGGGAAATCTTCTCCCTTGTGGCCGCGTGGAAGTCCTGAAATTCCGCCCACAGGTCGGGCCGAGTTGCCCTGAATTCTTGGCCGAGAATGAGCCGGTCAGCGACGAAATCGGCCAGCGGGTCGCTCTCGGCCCGGTAGTCGGATGTTGCTGCCATAACTTCCACCGGGGGGTTCATGCCCGTGGCTTGCCAGTCGAGGCATCCGCGTACCGCCCAGGCGAGGATGCCCGGCCACTCGGCCTTGAGTTTTTCGCCCAGGGTCGTGTCACGTTCGCCGGCGGGAATGACGACGTTGAATGGGATGAGCCGGATGCGTCTCCACGCTGCCTCGGTGTCCTCGTCAATTTTTGGCCGGTTATTCGTGCACATTATCAGCTTGAATTCGCGGCGAAATTTAACGTAGTCGCATCGCATGAGGCGAGCGGTTACAAAATTGTCGCCGGTCAACCGCTTGATGCGTTGTAGTTTCAGCTTTGCACCCTCCTCGTTCTCGGATGAGAGCACGACACGACTGCCCATTAGCCCGGCCAACTCGGTTGGGTGTTCTGTGTGGCCCTTTTCAATCATGAGGCTTTCGGGTGCCTCGGTTGCGTAGTCGCCTAGAATTCCGGCCAGCGTGTCAACGAAGGTGCTTTTCCCATTGCCGCCCTCGCCCCAGAGGATGAACAATTCCTGCACGGTGTTGACGCCCGTGAGGCATAGCCCGGCGAGCCGTTGAAGGTAGGCGATTAACTCGGCCCGCCCGTCCATGATGCGATGCAGGAAGGCGAGCCATAGCGGTGCGGTGGCGTTCGGGTCAAACGACGTGCCGCCGATTTTCGTGATGAGGTCGCCGGAACTGTGCGGCTGAATTAATCCGGTGCGAAGGTCGATGGTGCCGTTGTCAGCGTTGAACAGCCAAACTTGATTGTCGAGTACATCGGCTTCAATAGCTATCGATTCTTCACTTGATGCGAGCGATACCATTGCCGTCAGCCGGTCGGCGTTTTCGAGTTTCGTTACCCACTTGAAGAATGATGCCCGCTTATCAGGGTCGGGTATTTCCGGAAGTTGGAGCCACATCGATTTAACGACTTCCCGTGCCAGCCTTTTCACTCGGTTGGTGGTATCGATTTTCCATCGCTTGTTGTCCCAAACAAACCAGCGACGGAGTTCTTGGCAATGTCTGGAAACGTGCCGATGAAGCTCTTCAAACCGGCGTGAGTTGCCTAGGTCGGTCAAGTTGATATCGGTATCGGTGGCGGCGGCCCCCGACGGCGGCGGCTTGGCCTGTCTTTGCTTTCGCCCCATGCCCAGCGCCTCAGCGGCGGCCGATACGGCTTTGCTCACGTTGTCAGAATGCGACAGCCGACAAAAAACGTCGAACGCATCGCAACAATGCCGGCCGTGCAAGGGGTCATTGCTTGAATGGTGAAACGAAACTTCGCGCCCGTTGCTCCCCTGCAAAATTGTGACACCGGGCGTACTCATCGCGTCGGCGCTGGGTCGAATCAACCGCCCGCCGCGTTCGGCATAGCCGTGCTGCTTCAGCACCTCGCGGATATCGTGCGCATCGTTGAACGCATCGATGACAGACGCATCGCCGTTCAAGTTCGCCCGATTGCGTCGGTCTTTCAGCTTCGCGGCGGCTTGCTCGGCTTGTGCCGTCTGCTGGCGGGTTTGTGGCGCTTTACAGAGTCGAACCGCAGCAGCTTTCAACGCATCGGCCTGGGCGGCGGAAATCGGCGGCACACTTTCCAGCGAACCGACAAGCCATTTGTATTGATTGCCGGTCGGGTGAAGCGAAGGCGCGACAACGGCGTATCCGCCTTCGCCGCGAGTCTCGATCGCGATTTCCCGGCCATCCGTACTATCGGCCTTCGGCGAAAACGCCAGCTTTGTGTTGCCCGGGCGGTTCGGCGCGCGGTACAAAACTTGATACCCGCCGCCGCCGGTTCTTTGAACCGGCAAGCCATCGGCCAAGTATGCAACGGCTTCGCGCCACTCTTCATAAAAGCCAGCAACATCGAAATCCAGAATTTCCAGCCCGCCGGAAATCGCGCCGGCGATGACGGCGAACGCTTTCACGTCGGCCCAGGAATCAATTTCGTATTCCGTCGGCTTGCTTCGCGCGAAGGGCAACCAAGTCGGCTTGCGGGTCTTCGGGTCGATGGGCAGCAGATTCATAGCCGGGCGTTTGGTGCTGTGATCGATCGGCAAAATCGAGAATCCGGCAGCAACGGCGGCGTGCATGGCCTCGGCAAGGGGGGTGGTTACGGTGTCGATCACGCGCCCTCGCAATCGCGGCGGCGTGGGAAGCCGATCAGGTAGCCGCTTGCGTCAAATGGAGTATCGATCTGGCAGTGCGCGTTCCGGTGTTCGCGTTTATTTCTGGCGTTTGAACGATCCCAAACATGAAGATGGTGAGTGCGGCAATAGGGACACCAGCAGTAGGCGACAAATTGCGTTCGATCCGTCCGGTTCGGGACAAGTTTGGCCATTGCCAACAACGGCAACTTGGATAGTTTTGGTGGTTTGCTTTGATTGTTTTCAATGGATGTGCAATAATTCATACTCATCGTCCTTTCGCCGTCGGCCACTTTCGCGGGTGCCGGCGGCGTTTTAATTGGGGTTACTTTGCAACGACGTCATAGAATCCCTCTCATTGCGATGGCCCGCCGGGTGTTCCAGGTTGCCCGATGCGGCGCGCCGTTTCGCAGCCACGCTACCAATTCACCTCGCGACCATCGTGGGCAGCAACCGTCCCCAAGTTCAACCCGATTCGGAATATGGCCGGTGTTGTCCATGGCCAGGAATTTAGACCGCGACACGCCCAGCAACATGGCCGCGGCTGCGGCATCCAGACCTTCGGCGCAAGCGCCTTCGGCCAGTTCCACTAGCCGGGCGAGTAGGAAGGTGGTATCGGGTTTGGCGGATGAATCAGCCATTTCTTTCGCGCTCCTTGGCTCGTCGCTCGGTGGACGTGAAACGCACTTCAACCCCCCGACGGGCCAGCTCGGCCGACGCCACGGCAACGCGATCCACGTCGCCTGAATCACGGGCGAGGGACAACGTGAGCATCCATGCAGTGGTGCTCTGGCTGGCCTCTTCGCGCCGCTGCTCAATTTCGTTTTTGTTCATTGTTCCGCCTCACTTAATCAGGGCGGCGTTGCACGGCGTTGCATTGCAATGACGAAAGAGGCCCGTAAAACGGGCCTCAAATCAAACTCGTGTTGCAGTGAGCGTTGCAATTAGTCATTCTTCGGTGCTGGCTTCGAGGGTTCCATCCTTTGCTTTTGAGCCCTTTCGCATGTTACCCGTCCCACATTGCTTGAGGCGGTCGAGCGCATCTTGCCAAAGGGAACTTCGCGAGAGCTTGGACTCTGAAATACCCACGGACTTGGCAATTGCCGCTGCCGACATCGTTGGTGATTGAACTTTCATCGTCACCGCGACGGCGATGGGGTCGGGGGCAGGGGTCACTGCATCTGTCGGATTTGTCGAAACAACTGCTTCCACCGCTCGCAGTTCTTCAACCAAACGCCTTAGCGGTTTCGCCCTGTCGTCGTCAAAGTTTTTCTCTACTGTACCGAGAAGAGCTTTAATCATGACCTCGGCAAGGCCAAAGTCGCCATTTGTACATTGATTCGGATTGTCGATCGCGTTCGGAACAGCAACGTCAAAGCTACCTTCATCGGCCCACTTAACGCACGCGTAGGCGTTTTGCATCGCCCCGATTGCTCGCGTTGTCCATCGCTCCAGGACCGGCTTTGACCGATCGTCCATGTGCACCGCGTACGAAGGCAACATCGCCATGACGGATTGATAAGACTTTCTTACTGCTGCCAGTTGGTTGACGGAGTAACTGCCTAAATGCCTCACCAGGCTACGTTTCTCTTCTTGCAATTGCGGTATCACGGACGCCGCATTGCCAAGCGCATTGAGCGCGTCGAGAAAAGTCAGGATCTGTTTAGCGAGGGGATTATCTGCCATGTTCCATCACCTTTTCGGGCCGGCCCGGTGCTGCTGCGGGTGATGGCTCGCAGCAGCAACCGGGTCCGTTCACGCGGGGATCAAGCCGCGTGCCCGTTGCCTGTCATTTTACGATTCTGCCGAACAATCGAAAAGGCCGGCTTCTTTGCTGGACTGGATGCGCGACGAAGTTTCTTTGATTTCATGCTGCACCGCCTTTCGCCTGAACGACAAGTGGGGCGCGGTTACGATAAGGGTACGATGCGCACCGACGCGGGCGCAGCGACCAGCGGTTCGACCACTTCGCTGTCGGACACGCTGAAGGCCGACGGCAGTGAGGAGGGATGCTTCTGGTCGCCGGGAAGATCCGCCAGCGGCGAGCCGTACAAGGGGTTCATCGTCCAGGTGAACACCAGCGGCACCTGGCATACCGCGGGTGTTGGGCGCATCGTGATGAACTCTCGGACTGGTTCCGCGCGAAGGCTGTCGAGGCGGGAATCGAAGTCATTGTTTCCGGCGTTACGAAGCTCGTCGCCGAGAGCACTTGGAAGCAACTCCCAGGCGGATAGAACGACGCTCGTTCCGAGACATGATTGGACGTGACTTCCTCATACCTCAACGGCGCGTGCAACCGCTGCAGCGCGTCGACTAACTGTCCCCATCAATACATCGCAGAACGCCGTGAATTCAGATTTCTGTAGTCCTGGCACGCTGCAGGGCATGCGATTCCGGTTTGCCAGGTAGTAGATGATCCCCGCTGCCCAGCCAGATGCGTTCCCGCGCAGCTTCGTGTCGCTTCCTTTGAGAAGCCGCAAGACCTTGTCAGCGCGGACGCACGTTGCAGCATCTCAATGTCGTTCGCAGAATTGTTTGATCTCAATGCCGCATCGCATTGGGTTAAACGTCTCTGGTCTGCGGGTTTGAGTCGCCATCCCAGTATTCTACCCGTGTTCCGTGCAATTCCGTGGGGTGTTTGATTGCAATCTCTGTGCAATGCGAAGACCACCGACAAAACGGCCTCGCTGACACCGCATGGTCAGTGCCTCATGCTCAAGTGCATGTCGCGCCCGAAAGGTCAGATTGACATTAACTGCCAGTAACTGTGAAATCCGTCTATGTGCCACCAGGGGGCACTCGCACTCACGCGTTCACCTCCACGGGCAGGAGCCTCGTCATGGCCAAGAAAGCGGCGGATCAGGTGATGACGATCGAAGACCTTGGCATCTACCTCAAGCTCTCGAAGTCGACGCTTTACAAGCTCGCACAGGAGGGCAAAGTGCCTGGCCAGAAGGTCGGAAAGCACTGGCGGTTCCGAAAGGACATCATCGACGATTGGCTTGGCGACGTGCCTCAAGGCGGCAAGAAATCTTCATGAGCATTACGACGGCGCGGGCGAACGATGGCGTTTGCGGCGGTATCAGTCTGACGGAGAATATGTGAGCGCAGACCCAGCAACATCTAATCCGTTCTTTGACCATCCGGTCTTGAACTCTCCCTACGCGCGTCCATCGCGTCACTGGGAGTTGGATGAGCATGGGCAACCCACGCAGAAGATTCTCGACGCTCGCCGGCGGGCGGAATTTATCACTCCAATTCCAAAGCCTAAGAAGCGCAAGACTGCGGACAAACAGGCTGTGCTGGTGTTCGATGAAGGCAAAGGCCTTTCGACACAGGAACAGCAGTACGACCCAACGTCACTGATCAACGAGGTGCGCCAGCACGTGGACAGATGGCGTGCTATGTCCAACCCGAGCGATTGGGGGGTTACACCGGAGACCAGCCGCCTTCTCCAGCATTGGCGGCATCACAAGTTCAGTGGCGTTCGCCCATTCTTCTGCCAAGTCGAGGCCGCCGAAACAGCAATCTGGCTCGCCGAGGTCGCAGCACAGTCTCAGAGCGGCAAGCGTTTACTGGAGCACCTCAGCCTCGCGAACAAGGATGCAAACCCTGAGCTGATGCGACTCGCCCTCAAGTTGGCAACAGGAGCGGGCAAGACGACGGTCATGGCGATGCTGATCGCATGGCAGACGATCAATGCGGTACGCCGACCGGGAAGCAAACACTTCACGCGGGGATTCCTCGTATGCGCTCCGGGCCTCACGATCAAAGATCGGCTTCGCGTACTTCAGCCGAATGATCCTGACAGCTACTACGCAAGCCGCGAACTCGTTCCCGGTGACATGCTCGATGACGTGAAACGCGCCAAGATCGTCATCACCAACTACCACGCTTTCAAGCTCCGCGAACGCGTCGAACTGTCCGCAGGTGGCCGGTCACTGCTGCAAGGACGCAGCGGAGAGGAACTCAATACGCAGGAAACGGAAGGCCAGATGCTTCAGCGTGTCATGCCCGACCTGATGGGCATGAAGCACATCCTGGTCATCAACGACGAGGCACACCACTGCTACCGCGAGAAGCCAACGGACGCTGACGATGAGGACCTGAAAGGCGACGAACGGAAGGAAGCCGAGAAGAACAACGAAGCCGCGCGGCTCTGGATCTCGGGGCTTGAAGCCGTGAACCGCAAGCTCGGCGTCAGTCGCGTAATCGATCTCTCCGCCACGCCATTCTTTCTGCGTGGCTCCGGCTATGCCGAGGGCACGCTGTTCCCTTGGACCATGTGCGACTTCTCCCTCATGGACGCCATCGAAAGCGGCATCGTCAAGCTGCCGCGCGTTCCAGTGGCCCAGAACATCCCCGGCAATGAAATGCCCATGTTTCGCGACCTCTGGGAGAACATCCGGAAGGACATGCCCAAGAAGGGTCGAGGCCAAGGCGCTGAACTCGACCCGCTCAAGCTCCCCACGCGACTGCAGACCGCGCTGCAAGCCCTCTATGGCCACTACGAGAAGACGTTCGCGCTCTGGAACGAAGCCGGCATCAAAGTCCCGCCGTGCTTCATCATCGTCTGTCAGAACACCTCGATCTCAAAGCTCGTGTACGACTTCGTCTCCGGCTTTCACCGGAAGAACGACGACGGCACGACGACGCTGGAAAACGGCCGTCTCCCGCTCTTTCGCAACTTCGACGAAACCACCGGCAATCCGCTCCCCCGTCCAAACACGCTGCTGATCGACAGCGAGCAACTCGAAGCCGGTGATGCGCTCGATGACAACTTCCGTGGCATGGCCGCCGATGAGATCGAACGGTTTCGGCGAGAGATCGTGGAACGATCCGGCGACGCCCACGCCGGCGACAACATCACCGACCAGGAATTGCTGCGCGAAGTCATGAACACCGTCGGCAAGCCCGGCCAACTCGGTGCGTCCATCCGTTGCGTCGTCTCCGTCTCCATGCTCACCGAGGGATGGGACGCCAACACCGTCACCCACGTCTTGGGCATCCGCGCCTTCGGCACTCAGTTGCTCTGTGAGCAGGTCATCGGTCGCGCCTTGCGCCGACAGTCCTATGACCTGAATGAGGAAGGCCTCTTCAATGTCGAGTATGCCGACATCTTCGGCATCCCGTTCGATTTCACTGCCAAACCGGTCGTCGCTCCGCCGCAACCGCCTCGCGAAACCGTGCAGGTCAAGGCCGTGCGTCCCGAGCGCGATGCGTTGGAAATCCGATTTCCCCGCGTCGAAGGCTATCGCGTCGAATTGCCCGAAGAGCGACTCACTGCCGACTTCAACGACGAATCCATCCTCGAACTCAGCCCGGATATCGTCGGCCCCTCCATCACGCAGAACTCAGGCATCATCGGGAGGTCCGCCGATATGACCCTGCAGCACATGCGCGACATGCGCCCCTCGTCGCTCGTCTACGAAGTCACCCAGCGACTCCTCTACACAAAATGGCGCGACCCCGGCGAAGAACCCAAGCTCCACCTTTTCGGCCAGCTCAAACGTATTACCAAAGAGTGGCTCGACACCTGCCTCGTCTGCAAGGGCGACACCTACCCGGCGCTGCTGATGTATCAGGAACTCGCCGACATGGCCTGCAACCGCATCACCGCAGCCATCACCCGCCAGTTCCTCGGAGAGCGCCCCATCAAGGCACTGCTCGATCCGTACAACCCCGCGGGCTCCACCCGGCACGTCCGCTTCAACACCTCCAAGACCGATCGCTGGGAGACCAGTTCCAAGTCCTGCCACATCAATTGGGTCATTCTCGACAGCGATTGGGAAGCCGAGTTCTGCCGCGTCGCCGAAGCGCACCTAAAGGTTCGCGCCTACGCGAAGAACCACAACCTCGGCCTCGAAGTGCCGTACCGGTACGGCTCGGAGATGCGGAAGTACCGCCCCGATTTTATCGTGCTCGTCGATGACGGTCACGATCCCAAACCCGATGGCACGCCAGACCTGCTGCACCTGGTCGTCGAGATCAAAGGCTATCGGCGCGAGGACGCGAAGGAGAAGAAATCCACGATGGACACCTACTGGGTGCCCGGCGTGAACCACCTCGGCACCTACGGGCGCTGGGCGTTCGCCGAGTTCACCGAGGTGTATCAGATCGCGGCTGACTTTAAGGCCAAGGTCGAGAGCGAGTTCATTAAGTTGATCAGCACCTTCACGAAAGGAGCGTCCGAAGCATGAACTCTGAAATCATCGTCACGCTGACCGCCACCTTCGAAGGCCACGCCCAGAAGACCGAGAACGGGATCGAGTACTGGTTAGCACGCGATCTTCAAGACCTCCTCGGCTACGCCGAGTGGCGTAACTTCACGGCGGTGATCGACAAGGCCAAGACATCTTGCACGAATTCAGGTCATAGCGATGCCGACCATTTTGTTGACGTCAACAAAATGGTCGATCTCGGATCTGGCAGCCAGCGTGAGATCGATGACATCATGCTCACCCGCTACGCCTGCTATCTGATCGCCCAGAACGGCGATCCGAAGAAGCAGGATATTGCCTTCGCTCAGACCTACTTCGCCATCCAGACCCGACGGGCCGAACTGATCGAACAGCGCATGCTCGAATCCGAGCGCGTGTCGGCCCGCAAAAAGCTCACCCTCACTGAAAGAGAACTGTCCGACGTCATCTACGAGCAGACCGGTGGCAACGAGAACTTCGGCCTCATCCGCAGCAAGGGCGATCACGCGCTGTTCGGCAAGTCAACCCAGCAGATGAAGGCCCAGTGGAACGTCCCCGACAACCGCCCGCTCGCCGATTTCGCGCCGACGATCATCCTCAAGGCCAAGGACTTCGCCACTGAGATCACCATCTTTAATGCCCGCCAGCACAAGATGACCTCCGAGTCTGCCGTCTCCAGCGAGCATGTGACCAACAATCAGGCCGTCCGCAACACGCTCCTCCAGCGCGGCATCCGCCCCGAATCGCTGCCTCCGGATGAAGACATGAAAAAGCTCGAACGCCGGTTGAACTCCGAAAACAAGAAGTCCCTCGAGAATCCCGAATCTCTCGACGCCTGAGCAACCTTTATGGCCAACAAAGCCCCCAAATCCGCCACCGCCAAGACCGTCGCCACCATCACCCATGATGCCGACAAGCGGAAAAACATCCCCACTGCCGAGTTCCAGTCCGTCGTGCGGGACGAAGATGCCAGCGTCCGCACCATCAAGTACCCGCGCAACACCGATCTCGATCCCCAACTCGTCTGGCGCGGCAAGGATGAGCAGGATTGGTCCGACCTCGTCGTCCACGCCCCGCCGCTCTATATCCAGGAGAAGGTGCATCCAAAGGTGCTGATCGACGACCTGCTGGGCAAGTCGAAGGTCGAACGCCTCGCCCGCGAAGTGCTGGAACGGGCCGAAAAGGGTCTGCTCGGCCCGCAGATTGATCTCTTCTCCGACTTCAACGGCATCCCCGTCGGGGCCGACAAGACCGACTTCTATCAGCATGACCAGAACTGGTCCAACCGCATGATCCTGGGCGATTCCCTCCAGGTCATGGCCAGCCTCGCCGAGCGTGAGGGGCTGCGCGGCAAGGTGCAGTGCATCTATCTTGATCCACCCTACGGCATCAAGTTCAACAGCAACTTCCAGTGGTCCACCACCAGCCGCGATGTGAAGGATGGCAACGCCGCCCACATCACCCGCGAGCCCGAGCAGGTCAAAGCCTTCCGCGACACCTGGCGGGATGGCATCCACTCCTACCTCACCTA
>ENA-ORBV01007001-ORBV01007001.1-microbial-mat-metagenome-genome-assembly--contig:-NODE-7001-length-19572-cov-5.237445_pt1 | contig 19572 bp, 19 predicted proteins | sample MGYA00237777_ERZ505514 | MGnify/ENA primary metagenome ERZ505514 (study PRJEB26160, sample SAMN06269048) | microbial mat metagenome | isolation source: Oligotrophic lake microbial mat | place... | reverse complement strand
AGACCAAGTTGGCCTGCAGTTACAAGGCCTTGCCGACCTCGGTCACGGTGGGACAACAAATCCTCGTGGCCGATGGGTCTCTCGTCCTCACGGTCCTCGCGTGCATGCCCGATGCCGGCGAAGTCAAATGTCGTATTGAAAATAATGCCGGCATTGGAGAACGCAAGAACATGAATTTACCTGGAGGTACGTACGAAATTATACATTCCTACCCAGAGAAGGAAATCCAAAAAATTAATAGTCGGCAGCCATGCATGTTTGTGGCATGTTTTCCTTTCTGTTGTCACTCACGCAGCTTGATTTTTGCTCGCATTTTCATTTATTATCAGTCATTGTGGACCTCCCCACACTCACGGAGAAGGATATCCACGACATTGAAGACTGGGGGATCAAAAATAATGTCGATTTCATTGCCGCTTCCTTTGTGCGCAAGGCATCCGATGTCACCAAAATAAAGGAAGTGCTCGGAGAACAAGGAAAGAACATCAAGATCATTAGCAAGATTGAGAATTTGGAAGGTTTGGAAAATTACGATGCCATTTTGGATGTCACCGATGGTGTCATGGTGGCTCGAGGTGATTTGGGTATGGAGATCCCACCGGAAAAGGTCTTTTTGGCTCAGAAAATGATGATCCGAAAGGCAAACATTGCCGGTACGTAAGAATGACCCGAAATTCCCGATACACTTTTTCACTTTTGCGATTGTGACCTCACGAATCTTTATTTATTTAAAAAGGCAAACCCGTCGTTACTGCAACACAAATGTTGGAGAGTATGGTGACCAACCCCCGTCCTACCCGTGCCGAATGTTCCGATGTCGCCAACGCTGTCTTGGATGGTACTGACTGTGTCATGTTGTCAGGTGAAACAGCTGGAGGTGAGCACCCCACAGCGGCTGTCCAGATTATGGCAGAAACATGCACAGAGGCCGAAACGGCTATCAACTTCAACAGCCTGTACCAGGCTGTCCGAAACTCCACGATGGCGCGTTACGGTCACTTGAGTACATCGGAATCGATTGCTTCGAGTGCTGTGAAAACGGCCATTGATGTCGATTCCAAAGCCATCATTGTCTGCTCCGAAAGTGGAGCCACCGCGGCTCAGATCGCCAAGTTCCGTCCTGGACGTCCCATCATTGTGTTGACGACCCAAGAACAGACCGCTCGCCAGACCTATGGTGTCTTGAAAGGATGCAAAGCCTTCGTCTTGCCTTCCTTGGACGCCACCGACGAGGTCGTCACGGAAGTCATTAGACGAATGGTGGTGAAGGGAGCGTGCTGCTCTGGAGATCCCATTGTGGTGGTCCACGGAACTTCGGCACGTGTCGGTGCCACAAACATCATGCGTATGCAATATGCCTAAGCAAGCAAGCAAATGTATGTATGTTGTATCTATGTAGGTAATGAAGCAACGGCAGCCCGGGCTCTAATTTAGAAATTATTAGCGTTCCATTTAACTTTATCAATTACAACCCATGAACCAAGGGCGTGTTATTTATTTACGTGGCCTCCCGTCGTTGTTGCATAGCAGGCACATTTTCAAGACAGAAGTAGCGATTGGCAAAAAGTACCCTTGTCATCATTAGAGTAGTCAATTACAATAAAGATAGCTGTAGCTTTATTTCGTTGGTACAAGTGCACACATTCATTCATTGGAACAGCACAGGCACCCCGTTGCTTGTTGGTTGACCCCAATTGGATCTTAATTGACCAGTGGCAAGACTCCATGCACCATCCTTTGGGGTGAGGCATCTGCTCTGTAGATGCAATCTCAGTAGACCAAGAGTGCTGATTTGCAATGTCTACATGGCAGAACTGGTGGGGTGAATTATGCTTTGCAACACCATGGAGTCATTCATCCCCACAAGGCATCTGGGGACATGGAGGAGCCAGCTGCTTTGTTGGAGATGATGCATCATCTCTGGGACAATTATGTTCTTTGCATGTTTGAAATTGTGACAGATGATGACTCCAAAACGCAGGCCCCCTGTCGCTGGATGATGCAGTGGTGCATGTGTGCTCTACCAAATTTGAAATGAGCATGTAGAAATCATCGGAATTCACTCTTGGTTTTGGCAAAGACATTTTAAAAAGGCAGGAAGGCACTCCAATGATGGTTGGGAGAACATCAGACTTTTCTGATCATGATGAATTGTCAGACTGCCACTCCAATGATTAGGAGGAGAATGTCTGATTTTTCAATCATTAAGAATCCTCGGATGGAGTCTAATTGATCAGCATGTGTTTCAGAAGAACGTAGCAATTGCCATCTGATGCTTTGTACAAAATCATCGTAGAAATCCTACAATTTGAATTGGTTGGAATTACTATGTGATGATTTGTATGAAATCCTTACAAAAGTCTGACAGTTCTAAATGGTCGCATTTAGCATTGGATGATCGTTCTTGATCCTCGGACCATTGTTCGCTTCATTAAAAAAAAACCTAGTAAAATTGTGCTCCTACTGGATCACCCTAGAACAATGATGAATCTGCCCAACACTTTGGGTGCTGACCAATGGTCAAGTGCACTGTAGCAAAGAAAGCTGGTCAAATGGAGGAGAGGTCAAAGTTTGGAAAACGCAGGCATTCCATTCCCTAGCCTAGCTTTCAGCTGAACCAGCCCATTGCAAGAAAACATTCAAGAATCATGTGTGCACTTCTCCACTTGGTAAAGCTCTAGCTTTTGTTGCAACGTGGGTGAGCAACTGCTTGGAGTGGTTTTGCTGGGTTGGTTTTGCTGGGTTGTCTTGGGGAGGGGAAGAGGAGATTTGGGTGAACATGTTTTGGTTATGGAACCGCTCCATATGCATATGTCCATGGCCTGAGTAACTGTGCGATCCTCCTCGCTTCTATGTTGGCGAAGTTCTTGGTGGCCCTTGCGATTCGCCCTGCTAATGTACCAGCTTCGCACGAACTGGCTAGAAAAAAACTCGTGGTGTTGCTCTACTATTAATAATAACCAGTAAGTTGTGCGAACCAACTTCCACCATAACATAGATAGCTTATGCTCGCCATCTTTCTATCTACAATTAATGCATTATCATACGCATTGTACTGTAGAGCCATTCGCACTCATATCGTTACAATAGTCTTTTTTGTAGGCGACCGATCCATCAGTAGCAACAAATAATCCAATCAGACTGTAGAAGAAAGTCCAACGGACGGTGTCAACCAACCCTTGTTCTTCGCTCACCTGAGTAAAGAAAGGCAATCCACGTTCATCGACGAGAAGAAGAATCGGTTGTGTGTGCCGAAGAAAGGAGACATATCATCGACGATCATCTCATCGAAGTGAATAGAATTGAAGCATCTACCGGTACGAGATACACACCGAGAAACAACACCTTCCGACGATACATCCACCAGCAGTACCGTACAGTTCTAGGTACCGTTAATTCATCGCTAAAGAGGGAAGTGAAGAAGCAATACTTTTTGCGAAGGAGAGCTAGCGTGCACATTTTACGCACACACAAATAAACACAAGGTTCACCATGTTTCGAAATCGTCGGAAACAAGATTCTTTGCCCACCAGCAGCAATGTAGCACCATCGGTCTTCCATCTGCCCACCAACACTGGCGCTAACACTGGTGGAATCGCAGATGGGTCTGGGCGAGCCATTCGAATGGAAGCTCCCGTGGCTCGAGCATGGAAAAAGGCAACAACTTTCACCAAGGGCAGTTATTATGCGCTTGCCGTGTGCATTTTAATGATGTATTTCGGTTATCGCTGGATAAGATGGCATCATGGTGAGTCAAGCCCGAGGCTGCAATGATGCTTTTCTGGGGGGTTGGGAGGGTTCCATGGCTGGCAATGCCAAGCATTGGCGTAGAAGTATTGGGTGTGTGTACAGTGCATTGACTACCAACTCACCTCCATTTTTTTATCAATATCCTGGTAGCGTCTATTCATTTGATTTGCCACACAGAAGAATGCACCTTCTCGGTATCACCAAGGGGGTGGGCTGGAAGTCATAAAGTTTCATTTCCGCGCCAACAACTTCTGAAAGTGGAAGCCATGAAGGTTGATGCTGAGGGAAATTTTGTAGAATTGAGTCCCCGGTTGGACAATTTCCACGACGTTCCCAACAAGGGTAAAGGACCCAAGAAGAAAACAACAAGTTACAAAGGACCCGACAAACATGGGCATTATCCCTCCTATCGAATCACTTTGCGCGAATCAACCAACAACGAAAGTGAACAGACTGGAGACAGTGTGGATGGAGCTGTGAAACTTCCCGATGTTTCCCTCGCAAAGCTTGCCCCCTTTTTGGACCAGGGTGAAAACAGAGAGGAATTCACAATCATTATTCGAAAATACAACATTAGGCAGAGTCGGCGACGTGTCAAGACAACGGTTCAAAAGATAGATTCTTATATCAAGAACCGTCGTCATAAGTTGACGGTAAAAGAGAACTGTCCACCTTCATGGCAGGGAATTTTATTGCTGGTACTGGGGATTTTTGGACTGCTCTTGACGCTCCTAATAGGACAGATTTGGGAGCCCGAGGCCCATTCGAACACGCAAGGACCTGGAACCAGGTCACAAACAACACCAGACTACAAGGGAAGACGACCCCAGATCCAATGCACTGGCCGCAGATTTAATAAAGCTTATCAAATAAGTATTTCAATCAAATTTAATTCTTGCATCGTTCAATCTGCAATCAATTCAAAAGCTTGGTGATTATATTTTTTCCTTTGCCAGTCAGTAAATTGTAACGATGTTTTGTTTGAGCTGAAAGTGCCAAATAAAAACAAATTTCAGGGTGTTCAAATTCTGATTCAAAGCCTATGGGTGTTGACCTCAGTGTCTTGTGTTGAAACCACTGACGGAACACAAGATTGCGGATTATCAAAAAACATGTGTTGTAGGAAAGAAATTTGACCTCACCACCCTAGCAATGGCTGTCCACGTGATGACAGTTTTGGCCAAGTCACAGAATCTTTCTATCTTGAATAGCTGCATGACAATGTAATTGAAATCAATTTTCCCTGCAGCCCTCTGAAGTTATCTATAACTGAAGTTTGTCGGCTGGAAACAAAGTGTGCCTCTTGAACAACTCGGCTTCCTAGTGACCTTCCTTGAAGTTGTCCCCTTTCAATTATCCAAGTGCAATGTTGTTGAACTTTCCCCAGTCAGCCATCTTGCTGTCAAAAAAGGGCTTAGCAGCGCTTTTCCAAAGTTCAGTTGTCCTCTTGATGGTTGGCTTTACAGGAGCATGCGTTTTTGTTTTTGTTGGCTGTTATTGTCTTTTGTTGTCTTGAATTCATCATGTTCCTCTTAGCAGCATAAAATTGTGCAAGAGAGAGTGCAAGAAAGGTTAACCATTGTGAGACATTGTTGATCAGAGGTAGCAGGAGAGTTAGATCTTGTCTCCTCCCAATGGGGTTCCACACTTGTCCTAGCAGCGCTGCATCACGTGTTGGTTGCACTGTGGGAATAAACAGTCAGGCCACAGAGAACCAACAACACCACAACAAGGATTCCACGCGTGCCTATCAACTCCCAAAATTGGTCCAGTGCTTCATGCACCCAACACATGATCACAACTTTACCAGGATGTGATCATTGCCACCCAAATCCTCTAGTTCACCTCAGCAAGACAACCCAACATGACGGAATGCGGAACAACTGCTTCAAGTGTCCACGGGATTACCAACGAGTTTGTGGAGGACAAGCTTTCCTTTCGTGATGTGTCAAAGGAGTTTGTTGATTTCATCAGGGGGGCTGTTGTGGTTACACACAACGCTCCGTTCGACATGTTGTTTTTAGATCAGGAGTTCCTTTTATTGCCTGCCCGGTTTCAACCGGTCGACGAGACATTTGAATTTCTTGACACTCTTGAAATGGCTAGGGACTTGTTCCCGTTGGGCAAAAACAATCTGGATGCCCTTTGTCGTCGGTTTAACGTGGGTGGGAGGGATGGATCCCATGGGGCTTTGATGGATGCCGAGATTTTGTCTAACTGTAAGCCCTGTGAGGACCAACAAAAAGAAATTATTTTCTATTTATTTCCAGAGCACTAGCCTTAGAAACAATTCCAACAATTTACTATAAATCAGTCACTCTTTGCTGTTTAGTGTGAAGTCTTGACATTGTGTAAAATGCTCGAGGGAAAAGGGTAATTCTCCGAGCTGTGCCAATAAATCGACTTTGCTGAGCACATTCACAGTGGGCAATTCCAATCGAATCATGGTGGCGGTACCCAGCAAGGCGGCACTCAGGAATTTGTTGGCATCGGTACAATATTGAGCATCCACCAATTGGACCGCTGTCAATCTCAAATTCAAAGCCTTTGCGAGTCGGTGCAATATTTGTTGCACACACGTACTGTGAGTATACAATTCCACTTGTCCTGGCAAATCCAAAATCAAATAGGGTTGTGGTTGTCCTTTATTGCTCTTGTCGTCCACTAGCAGTGACGAAATTCGATCTTGAATCAATTGGATAATTTCTTCCGCGTGGGATTCCAAATACTCCATGGCGTACAAAAGTCCCCCGTTGGGTCCCAGTCCCAATTGGTCCATGACTGAAGAGACATTGACAACTTCTGTAAACATAATACACGAAAGAAGAAGAAGAGAAAGAGAGGTATGAGTACGTATGCGTTGATTTACCTACTACCTCTTCTCAATGAATGAGTTCCCTAGTACTCTTTGTTCGTTCATTACTTACCTTCGCAAATGTCAAAAATAGCCTCGTACGGCAAGGGTTGTGATGACGAATCCTGTTTGGATTCTTGGCTAGTAGCATCGGTCATATCCGCTCTCATTTTGGTAATTTCATTGGCCGGATCCAAATTGAGGACGACGGCATTTCGTCCCAACAAGTCTAGGCACTGTTGCATCCCATTGCAACACGTCGTTTTGCCACTCCCAGGTGGACCGACCACAACTTGACCACAGAGGACAGCATTGCTCTTGTTCCTGTTGCTAGCCACCATTGTTGTAGCAGTTGTTCGACTGTAGTGGATGAAGTTGTTCGACCGTAGTGGATGAAGTTGTATACGGGTTTGGAGCTTAGCTTGTCGAGATGTTAAAAATAGGTTGTCCCTTGTTCGTCCACTCCGAGTAGTAGAAGCAGTAATAGTAGCAGATATACCGTACTCAAATGTCCTGGATATATTTCTGTCTCGTGAAACAAATAACAAAGAGAGATTATTGTTGTTTTCGTCGTCGTCGTTGGGATGGGTGAAGTGTGTAATTCGCTGGTTTCAAAGGCAAAAAGTCCCAATTTGACGGATCAAAAGCCAAAGACGGTCGTCTCTACTAGCTAGTAGCTTTAATTCGCTGCAGCTATTCCCCTCACCTCCCTACAACCGAACCGGGAAGAATGGCTATCCGGCAAGATATAAGATACGGAGAAGACGACCAGCACTTCTGATTCGGAGTTTCCTTTTGCTTGCCACGGTTTTGTTCAAATCAATTTGTCACTTCGCCACGGTTTTGCTCAAATCAATTTAGCTAGACAATCACAAGCACCCAAAATAAGTTACTTTAGGAGAAGACGTGTTGATGGGAATAGCTTTTGAAAGTGTTTGATCCTTCAAAGCGTGGTTCCGTTGGATGACAATTGCTGGCTGTCGTCGATCGTGACACCACTGCTTACCACTAGCTAGCTAGCACGGCATTGCTGTGAATGGCTGCTAGCAGCTAGCTGCCTACAGCACGACCTGCCGGTAGCCATCCAACCAAAGTGGTTGTCACACTGGCCGCTCTTGGTTCGATTCTCAAATCAAGTCATTGCCACAAACATGTTGCTGGTGCTGCTAGTGCAAACTGTTAGAACGCACACTTGTCAAGTTGTCATTCTGCATGGTGCCTTCAAACAGGATCCTGAGAAGATCTTTCTCATTAATTTTTTCCATTTCCTCGCCAGGTTCTCAGAGCAAACTAGTTGCACAACTAGCTAGCTAGCTGTTGCATTGTCTCGTCTCGACCACCTCTTATTTTTATCATTGCCCCCATCCACCAGACCAAGAGCTAGCTAGTGGCTAGCTGCTAGATTTCTGTTGCTGTTTGTTTTTCAGCTCCCGCACTGGTGCTGGCACAGTGCTGTTGTTTCTTGCTGCAGCACATGCAGTGCACAGCATGTTCGAGAGCTCCTTCCTTCCTTCCGCATAAAAAATCATCATGACAAGACTCTCCAAACTGCAACGCAAGAACCAAAAAGGGACTGCTCCTAAAATTAGGACCCCGATCAATGTGAATCATCAAGACCAAGCTCTTCCCATTCGTCATGGCGTACAAATGCTGGTGTTGGCCGGCCTGGTCATTTTGGTGGTGCTGGGTCCTAGTGCCACCGGCATGACTACTCTACAATCAGGAGACATTACGGACGTTCTGTTCCAATCTCAGTCGACACAATCTCAGTCAAAAGCACAGATACAGTCGAAGCAGCAATCCCATTCTCAATCGCACAATTTTCTTCGTATAAATGCCAAACAAAATATTCGTCGCATGGCCACAATGACGACGGATGAAATTTTATCCGACCCGGAATTTTATGAAACACAAGAAATTCACGGCAGTGACGACAATGTATTGTTAGGGCATTATTGGTTTCCCACCCAAACTTTATTACAACAAACCACGGGGAGAATGGGAGCCAGAAAAACCGACAATCACCACCCCCAACGAGAACCCCACGATCAACGATTATTGCCCTTGAATGCCTTGCAAACGAAATTATTGGAAGATCACGACATTATTCCTGAAATGGAAAGGGCACGATGTGAACGCTATGTCATGACTTACAATGCCTCACGTCAACAACGACGACGGATCTTTTATGGTTCCAGTCTCGCCGACGATTCCTTTTTTTTATTGCAAACCATGGCGACCGAATCGTTTAACTTGTATCACACGGTCAGTTTTGTGGAATCCAACTTGACGCATACAAGAACGCCACGAGCCTTGCGATTTCCACCCTCCTCTTCTCAAGACAATACTACTTCAAGTAATTTACGCATTTTGCAGCAAATGTTTGGTTCCAAGACAAAAGTCTCGGTCGAATACTACACACCCGTGGCACCCAACCAACTCAACCACGACGAAAACATTGGCAAGAATTCCTTTGACTGGCAACACTTGCAACGACAGGCCATTTTGGAACGGTGGAAACGCAATGGAATGCGCCCCGACGATATTGGGATTGTGGCGGATGCCGATGAATTTTTTTCGCGCGATTTTTTGCGAGCCCTCCAAATTTGCGATGGAATTCCCGAATTGGAAGCGGGCCAAAATTGTTTGAAACCAAAGATATTGGGTACCACCCTCATTTATGAAGCCAGTCCCGAATGTATCATTAGCAATGCACACATGTGGCATCCCGGGGTCATGTTGGGAGAGTGCATCGAAGGGATTGGTGACGAGACGATCCACAAACCACCCGACCGAGTCTTTCATGGTCGTTATAGCAAACGCAGCCAAGGCTTTGGATTTCCACCTCAAAATTATACCGGATATTTTACCAAGTATCCGGACATTCTACAAAATGCCGAGGGAGAAGTAGCGGCTCCCACCGAAAAACAACCCACCAACAACAACAACCTAAAATATCCATTGTGGAATGCCGCCGACTTTCGAAGTTTGGATGGGGGTCGACAAATCCCCATGCCTCGTCCCCCCGGAACACCGCTGCCGCACAATGCCTTTCATTTGCACAATTTTTTTGAGTCCTCCCAGGAAATTCGACACAAGTACACGACCTACGGAGAACCCGTGGAAAAAGCCGGCAATGGCAGTCCCCTCGCTACCGTTCATGACGATTTGAGTGTTGCCGTTTCGTGCGTGCATGGATGGCAGAACTTTGGAACCCGCCAATATTTTGTGGGCGGCGACGCGACCAAATTTGGTCCTTGGCGGCCCTCCCCCGAAGACATGAATCTTCACAATGGACAATATGCCAAGCTTGGGAAGGAACGACCCCGACGGCCCATTTTTTTTGAAAGTGCTTCCATTCGGAATGTGCGTCATCAACATTTGACCAAGGTCGTTTTGGAAGACGAACAATTGTATGGAGCCGCGAATGCTACTTGCGTCAGTATGAGTTGTAAAATTCATGATAAAAGCTAACTAACTACGCCGAACTAAGCACAGTACTTGTACTTATCGGATGGTACTAATAGCTATCGAATGCAGGAGTGCGACGCACCGTACTGTAAAAGCTGGAGTGATGGGTAGACTCTGTAGTCGTCCGACGTGCGCCGCTAGTTTTCAAAACAACGTCGAAACCGGCGCTGAATACTACTTTTGTGGCAGCATCTTTAGCTAAGCTAAGCTAACTAATTAATACATGGAGAAGCTAGCTCGTAGTAAGATGCTGCTGGGTCTTGCCGAACTACCACATCGTAGTGCGTACAAGTTTTCATTTTGCTGCGCCGAGTTCGTGGTGCGCCCTCGAAAGTGGAGCTGTTGCCCTTGACCTCCTCTCCAGGGGGGTCACTTTAGCGTTGACCTGTTACCCTGAACGGCGTTGTCCTGAGGACCGGTACCTACTAGCACTGCTCATCTCCATACTAATGTAGCAAGCGAGTGACCAGTGCCCCCCTTGTCACCGGTCGGCAGTACTTAGATAAGTGGAATCTTCTACTCAGAGAGAATAATGGGAATAGTTTATAGTAAATAGTTCATAAATCCACAAGTTGCTTTTTACGTTGTCTCTCCAGTACGACAGCAACAGCAACATGAAAGATTAAAAAAATACACAGCATGCAGAGATACTCGTTGTATAGATTGGAATCGCGTCGCCAACAAACGATCCATTTGGATTCGCTCCCAACGCCCGACGGCTCCAGTGTGTAGCCCAGCTCACTACTCTCCGGGGGTTGAGGAGTTCGCAGCTTGTACGGGGACCTGACAGAAATCACCTCCGAACCCTTTGGGGCAACGACAAATGGGGTTTTCTTCGTAGGTTTCATCGCATATACCCCTGTTGACGCAATTGTTCGAAGCGTCAGGGGTGGAAGTGCAAGCTGCCTGTGTGGAATTGGCACAGGTCGGGCCATAAAAGGGAGACTCGCATTCACACTTAAATTCAAACCCATTGCACTTTTGCTTATTGAGACACGGACTTGGCGTCGCACAAAAGTACGGGTTCTCGCGTATTGAGGCCGGCAAAGGATACTGACAAAGGTTTCCAGATGTACCGGGGATGCAATTCTAGAAAATGCGACAACAAAGATAGCGGTGGATGCGCAAGGGGGTCAGGGGTGACTTCAGGGAAGGGAGAATCCAAGGGTTGACCTTGAGCTTGTTTCCACTTACGATACATTGCTTTGTGAGAGGGTCGCAGGTTCCTCCGCCAAAACAACCGATGTCCATACAGGAATGGGCATATTCGCATTGATAGCCACTGGGAAGTGAAGATTAAAAACGAGAAGCATGGACATGAGAAGAGAAGAAACAAAATTGGGCATGTCAAGATGTGGCGCAAACTTACTCGTAAAAGGGCAAGCAATTGCAGTATCCAACCTCGGCACACTACGTCGGGACAATTAAGGGTTAGTTCAATGCGGCCTGTACTGCTCTTGGAAAAGGAAACCAAAGTGTTGAAACTCACCTCTCCATCGTTCCGGCATAAGTCGGGCTTGTCTCTGCAATCCGAACACAAATACCTGGCAGTAATGACATCATCATCATTTGGGCGCATTTCAAATAAAGAATTTGGACCCCTTAGCTCCTCGTCGATCGGCTCTGCCACGGCCCATTGGACGTCCGCAGGGTCGAAGCTGTACGAAGGGGTACCATAGTCAACAGGTGTAGAGAAATATAGGGGCTGGTAGGATCGGAAGCTATTGTTGACGATGTAGTGACGAGATTTCAGGTCGGCGTTGGGCTTATCGTCGCGGAACATCCGTATAATTTCATCCATCATCAAATTGTTCCTGAAGGTTGTAAAGTTTTGTTTGCTGTACAAAAAGTCCTTAAAGTCTGCGACTGTCGTGTCTGGATCTTCCGTTTCTCGAGGGCCCATGATTGCCCAACGTCTTCCTGTGAAGAGAATAAATGCCTTCATTTTCTCTTCATCATCAGCACCATTGTATTGAAAAGGGACATAAATCTCTCGGTCAAACACCGTAATATTTCCGAGAACTTGAAACTCAAAGTTCACAAAGAAATTCGCATTCGGGAAGTTCAAAAGTCCTCCTTTTGTTCGCAAATCAAGCCCGTAATACCTACAGTCGGCCGGCACACTCTCGCATTCAAAACCAATATGACTTTCATTGCAAATACGGTAGTTGTCTTTGCATGTATATTCGTCTGTAACTTCACCTTCCGTACAATCAGTGCATTTCATGGCCAGAAAATCCATCGGCTTGACACCCTCCTCCGTATTGGCATACCATGCTTGACTTGCCATATCGGCAATATCAAAGGATACCGTCTCTTCCGATTTGATCAGGTAACCCCGTTCTGGCTCGTTGGTGAACACAAAGGTCCAAGCCTTCTCTGACGTACTGTACTTGAGTTCCACCTTGCCGGTGGAGTCTATGAAATATTGTCGATTGTTTTGCACCCGTTTACTCACATCGTCACCCGTAAATTTTCCACTATAATAGGCCAATTCTGGGAAATAAGCATCTCCAAATTGGACGTATACCGAGGTACATCGGTAGGCTCCCGTAATTTGTGCCACGACAATGACAAAGTATCCGGTCATGAATCCAGTCACAAGCAACGTCATGACAATGCGTCTCATCCATTTGGTTCTAGGTTTTGTCTTGTCTTTGACCATAACATGACTAACACCTGTAAATATTAAAGTAAGAAACGTGGAAGACGTCATGAGTATATCGTCCGCCGTCTCAATTCTTCTTCCTGCCTGGCTTCACCACTGCACTGAACTCGACTCCAAACACTCACCTTCACATTCCCGTCCAATTTTATCGGACAATAATCCCATGGTGGCCAAACCAAAGGCGACATTATCAATATCTTGGACAAAGTGTAAAGCTACAAAAAGGAAGGGCAACAGGTCGATGGAGATGAGAGTTCGTGTGGGGGCAGGCAATGATTCAAAGAGCTTGTTCCAAAAGTAGTGCGAGCCACAAAGAAGATTCCTTCCAGTACAAACATACAAAGAAAAAGCAGATACTGAACCTTACCTGCAAAGTTGAGACACATGGAAATGACCGATGTGCTTTGCATGAGCAAAATAAACAAATCCGAAATCATAATGGCTCCCACCAGAGTTTGGCAGACTCCTGCCAAAATGAATTTGAATCGCGTCGCCCCCGGTTTTTGATCGGTAATCCCCACGTGGTAGCCATTGAACAAGTGATCCATACCGGTAAAAAAATCGCCGTGGACCGAACAAAATCCGATCGTCATGGCGACTCCAAAAAATTGGGCAATGGTCACTTGTCGATCGACGCCCGCTGGAATGTTCATGCGATTGACCTTGCCATTGCTCTGTTCGTATATATATATATTTATATATATATAGTTTGGAAGGGAACATGAAAGTTCCACAAATGAAGCAGGCCAAAGTCAATATAAGTCATCAGTCGAAGGATCCAAAACACACACACGCACACACAAGCTCTTCAATCTCTCTTTCTCTTGCTTCCATGACGTTACGTACCGTAGTAGGAGGATCATCCGAAAGATTCACCAAATCAATAACTGGTTCGACCATTTTAAAAAAATGAATGGAGTGAGAAGCTACGCCACCAAACATTCAGATTTCCACCACCCTTTCTTTCACTACTTACAAATCAACAGTAATACAATGGTTTGAACACAAAAGACACAACACGAGTACACAAAGGCCGAACTCCAAGTATTGGAAATGTACATGAGACTGTACACATCTTCACTCAGGGCTCGTTCCATGACGTCGGATGTTTTTTTGGCGGGAGCCGCAACTGTATATTCCCCGGGATTTGTATCGCTCGCAAACAACTTGAAAGGGATCGAGGCGTCGTCGAAACTGTGTGATTGTTGCAGTATGACTTGATCCACGTCCACGGGGTTTGGAACACCCGCTGTTTCTTGCATGTACAGTTTGGCCGTCGACGATTGCAGCAGCTCTTCTTCATCCTGCTGCTCCTCCTGTTGTGCAGACGACATTTCTGTTTCCTTGATGATCATCTTCTTGGAATGTACTTAGCTACTGCTGCTGCTGGTGGTGGTAAATTGGTGGTTCTGAAGTATCTTCCTTCGTCTTCGGAGGATGGGTGCTTATTATCAACCTTCACTCCTTCAGTAGCGTAGCTGCTGACTAGTACGTAATTGCTGGGATAGATTGTAAGTTTTGTTGCTGTATTGAATTGGGCACGAAGGTGTTATCGCTTGACGCGAAAGCGCTCCAAGATCCTGCACGGTACTACTATGGTACTGTACTTCGCTTTGATAGAATACACTGACATGTGCGGTGTCACTAACTTGATTTATAACGTTGTACATTAATGACTTTCTACGAAAAAATGGTGTTCGCATCCCAAACAAAAAACTGGATCTAAAACGCATCACGTGCACGGACAGCTGCACGGACCAGAAGTGGAGGATCGCTAACCTTATCCTATCTATCGCATCATTCCTTTCATTTTGGGGACAATGTAAGTCTACGAATGATAGCACAGCAGTAGAAGAGCAGCTATTTAATTTATAATAACTATAGGCAATTATATGATTATGTGAGCTGTTACTTCATAGGTAGCTACAATTCCAATACCTACTAGTGGCTACGACGAAGTAGTTCTAATGAGTAACTACTAGGAAGCTATAACTGCATCTACCCCCCGTAGCTACCTCATCCCTTTTGTTCCCAGCCGTCGGAGATACTGTACATGAAAGGCGATTAGGGGTTCCAGTTCGCCATAAGATACAAGGCAAAGAGGGTCAACGAAGTCATGTCGCGTAGCAGTTACAGCGAGAACACACCTAGATTCTATTCTAAAAAAAAAAGTTGGTTCTACTTTTGCAAGGCTTTTTAAAATTTAAATATTTACTAGTAGTAGTAGTAGAGAGTATGTTTTTGAGAATGTTTGTAAGATGTTTCGGAAAAGCGGCAGCGCAGCCACACGGATATGTAATGAGACCATTTAAAAAGGCAAGCAGGTAGGAAGGCAGGTAGGAAGGTACGCCCGACAGAGAAAGATCATCTTGATCCTTTCAACGACGACGAAGGTGGTAGTGAGGTGCACCTTATTTATTTGTTGTCGGGAAGACCACGTTGTACCGAGGTGATTCGATCTCCCAGACTGAGGGCAATACCCTGTGTCTTGGATCGGATACGAATGTATCCTGCCAACTTGCCGTCGTTGTCGTCCTTCTTTTCCACGGATACATTGACCAAGGCATCTTCTCCAAAGACACTACACGTACGAATATGATGAGAGAGGGGGCGCATGCGGAGTGAGACAACCGCATCCTTCATCGAATCGCATCGCATCGAAGATAGACAAGGAATTGTAACGAACAGCATAGACTCTCATGCCTATTTTGGAAAAAGGTAGCACGAGAGATTGCAAGCGCACGTCAAAAAGATGGGAGGGGACCCGTAAAGGTCCACAACGCCTTGTCGGCGTCGCCAACTGAATGCCCCCCGTTTGGTGTGCCCCGGTAATAACGGACCCCATACAATTCATTCCGAAAGAAATGAAGACAAAATAGGCATCCAACACGAAACCGGGAGAAAGTCGAGTATTCCATATTCGACCTCATGACGCGCGATACAATATCCGACTCGGAAAATAAAAAGTAAACAAAAATACAAACAAACAAGTACAACTGCAAACATACCTTCTTGCATACAAGTTGGCCGCCAAAAAGGATCCCTTCTCGCTTTGGTCGTGAGGAGTTAAGCATCTCATATTGGTCGATTTGACAATGTGATTCAAGAATTGCAAGAGACTGGTAATGGAGGTAGAAATGGCCACCTTGTTTTCCCATTCGAATTCCGCCCACATGTTGCGGAACATTTCGTCCGTGGTAGTGGCCGGACGGATGTAATCCATAATGTCCATGTGAATGTCGTTCAAGTGAATGAAGCATCTCTCGCCCGTGGCCGTGTCCTCGTAGACAATGGTTCCAAAAATGTGACCCGTCTCGGTCGAACTGACTTTGATGCTGGCCCGAATGGTTATTTGATCGAGGGGACCAATCGTATGGGCCTGAGGACGTTCGACAATTTTCATATCTCCCATGGTGGAGAGCTCCACGGTAAGACCGGCCAAGGTATTGGGGGTACGATTCATGACCAAAATCTCCAATACGATATCATAATCGTGGACCGTCACCAGAGCTTCGGCGTAGACGGGATCGGCGAATCCAGAGAGTTGGTATACATGTGACAACTCTTGGGACAACATGGAACCAGCATTGTCGTATCCAGTGGCACGAGCGAGATCGGAACCATCATCCAAATCGATATCGGTGCCACCCAGTGCTGCGAGACTGCGCAATTGACGAAAGTGGATAAGGTCGTCGGGCTGCGCTGATGGAAGAGCCACACCGTCTTTGGAAGACTTTTCTTCTTCCTTGTTGCCGGCGGCATCCTTTTCGGCATCCTTCTCCTTTTCTTTGAGCGCCTTGAGGAATTCCCCGAATTGCTTCTTGCCGTCTTCCAAAAAGGTCTTTTTCAACAATTCTTCGGCTTTGGGGTCCAACAAGGCACGGGTACACAGCGTCAATCGTTCTTGACAATCCGCGGCACTGGACCGTTGTGCGGAGACAGTTAATTCGGCCATTTTGACCAATCCACACAAAATCAGACACGTCTTGACGACCATCTTCTTCAACAAGACGGGATCAAAGCCTTCGGATCCCTTGGCCCGAAGACACAATTTCGTCAAGGCGGCCGCCAAGATTTCTCCCAAAAAGACGTCGCCCGCCGCAATCATTTTGCGCAAGGCAGGCGTGTTGTCTTGTCCCTTGGTAGGATTTTTGGCTTCCGAGTAGACGGTTTGTGTGGCGTAGGTTCCATCACTGAGAACGACATTTTTGGTCACCAGCTTGGGAGCATCGGCCTGTTCTTTTTGGCTCTTGTCAATATCCTCGGCGGATTGCATAATGACAAAGGGTGGTTCGCCCAGCTGTCCGGTAATGGTCTCAAAGGCTTCGGTAATCATACCAGTTTCGTGTTCACTGTATTCGCCCAAAATCCAACAACAAATACAAAGGACATCATTGCTGGTAATACCCTCCAAACTCGACAACAACTTTTGAAGCAATCCCAGTCGCAATTCGGGATATTGTTCGACAATGGCTCGAACAAAAATGGCCACTTGCATACCGGTACCACCATCGTTGATTTCTCCCGTCGAAGCGGCGGTCGTAATCAATTCCATGAGCGTATGCACGACCGATTCGGCGACTTGTGGAAACTTGACGGCACAGGAATGAATGGCCCGAATGAGCATTTGACGATAGCTGGCACCCTTGCCGGAAGCCGAAGAATCATGGACGGTATTGTTATCGGATTCTTGCAGCGTCTTGGATACCTCCTTTTTCAAAGTGGAGACGACATCTTGAACATTCCGTGCCGTGACAACATCCATGGCGACTTGAATGACTTTTTGACAAATATCGGGATTGGGACTGCTGAGGGCCCGGAGGATGTCCATGAGCAATTCTTGCATAATCTTGTGATGTCCCTTGTGCTTCAATCCTTCCAATCGTTCCAAGACAATCATTTTGACGTTGTTGTCATTTTGATGTCCATTCAATAAACTGGTATACGTCAATGCGGCCGCACGAACCGCCGTGGGGGCACTCGACAAACTGACCAAGGTCCAGGCGGCTTCATAACTGACCGCCGGACTGGTCGACGACAACATTTGAAACAAGACGCGGACAAAGCGCGATTTTTGAGTGGGATCCCGACGACAGACGCGACGGGTCAATTCCAAGACGAGCAAGGCAAAGCCATCTCCGTACGAGGGAACGTCCGCCAAATGATGGGCCAAAAATTCAATGGCCAATTCTTCTTGTTCGTTGAACAACATGAGAAAGGCATTGCGGCGGGCGGCCAAATCGGTTTCTGTGGCTAAAAATGCCATCATGGCTTCGGGTCCATCGGGCAGCAGGGATTCCCCGTGCAATCGGTGCGCGTGAAACATGGCGAGGGCCGCATTTTTACGAACGTAGGGGTGTCGATGGTCCAAACAATTCTTCATGGACGGAATCAGGGGTCCCAAAATCTCGGCATCCTTGACTTTGCAAAGGAACCGCAACATACTACCCCGCACATATTCATTGGGATGATTCAAATCGTTCATCAGGGCATTGCACACGAGCAACATTTCCGGTAACATTTTGCGTTGGACCGGTTGGCCGCTCAGTAATTCCTCGGACGTCAAGTCTTGGTATTTGGGCACCACTTCCCAATACAACATGCACAATTTCTTGAGTTGTTTGTCATCACTATTAATACAAAAGCGAATCACTTGCATTAAAATACGGGGCATCGCTTCTCCGCCCAACATGGCCATAATGGCCGCTTTCAAAGCGTGCTTTTTGACCTAATCATGATTGCGGCGGGGGAAGTAGATAGTGGTGTAGTTTGTCATGTTGGTAGTAGTAAAGTAGGTATGGTGCAGTAGGTATGGTGCAGTAATAGGGTAGGAGAGGAAAGAGGTAAGATCCAATTCAATCTAACTAGCTAGCTAGATAGCTATGTATATGTAGCACATTCAAACATCATGAATCCAACAACAACAAGTCGCATTGCTGCTGCAAATCATACAGGTCATTCAGTGTTGGTCATCGCGCATTCTACGTAGGATTCTACCGGTGCGCTACGTAGGAAAAGGAAGCCAATCAACAACGTAACCAACGTACCGAGGGATCATTCGATTCCAAGTCCTTGGCGATATCATCTTCGGATGGTAAGCCACCAGCCGTGACATCGGAGGCCAAGGTAAAGGTACAATACGTCTCGTTAGCGTTAGCAGGCGGCATTTTAGTGTAGTCTAATGTAGCTAGCTAGCTAGCTACCTGTTATAAGTTTTTTGTTGTTGTTGTTGGTTGTTATCTTCACGATCCAAGTGGTGCCGCAACAATGCACCACCGCCGTCCACACAACTAACAACGAGGTCTTTGGAGGCAACCGCGCGATCTTTGGTCTGTCTGTCCATGACCAAGACAATTGCTGGGGAGTGACAACCAAAGACGCACAGACAAACGGACAAGTTAGAATTAGGGTTCCATTGAGTCAAAAGATCGTGGCACCACAGCATCTTCATGTGGTTGTTGATGCGACAAACTGTGTGCAAGAGCAGTCTCGATCAGTGTGCGCAAATTGTTTTGTGCACGCCAGCACTCAGAAAGACAACACATTTCACCAAGCACCTTGGTGCACGACAGATCAAATTTTGGATCATGTTCATCAAACGGCACCCACTCGGTGCACCAAAACCCGAATTTGAAGAAACATCAAATGAAGAGTCCTAAGCAATTCTATTCATCGTCTCGAAAATGTCTCATCATCTTCAGAAGATGGATTTGGCAAGCCATCCCGGTTCCTGTTCAATGGCACACCAAATGTTGATTAGGCAAATCTGCAAGCCAGCCCAGTTTTAGCACCAGTGAGACCATTGGCCTATGAATTCTGCTTGGGGATG
>ENA-ORBV01007000-ORBV01007000.1-microbial-mat-metagenome-genome-assembly--contig:-NODE-7000-length-19577-cov-9.017590_pt1 | contig 19577 bp, 6 predicted proteins | sample MGYA00237777_ERZ505514 | MGnify/ENA primary metagenome ERZ505514 (study PRJEB26160, sample SAMN06269048) | microbial mat metagenome | isolation source: Oligotrophic lake microbial mat | place... | reverse complement strand
AACACCAGCCGGCACCTGGCCGAGTTCTGGATGGTCGAGCCGGAGATCGCCTTTGCGAACCTCTCGGACGACGCGAACCTGGCCGAAGCGCTGCTCAAGCACATTTTCCGCACGCTGCTCGCCGAGCGCGCGGAGGACATGGCGTTCTTCGACGAGCGCATTGAAAAGGGCTTGGTTGCGAAGCTGCAGGGCATTGTCGATTCGGAATTCGCCCGCATGGACTACGGCGAAGCCATCGCCATCCTCGAGCGGTCGAAGCAGAAGTTCGAGTTCCCCGTCCAGTGGGGCATCGACCTGCAGTCCGAGCACGAGCGCTACCTCACCGAGAAGCACGCAAAAAAGCCCGTCATCGTGATGAACTACCCCAAGGGCATCAAGGCGTTCTACATGCGTCTCAACGAGGATGACAAGACGGTTGCGGCGATGGACGTGCTCGCGCCGGGGATCGGGGAAATTATCGGCGGCAGCCAGCGTGAGGAGCGCCTCGACGTGCTCGATGCGCGCATGGGCGAGGCGGGCCTCGACCGCGAGCACTACGCCTGGTACCGGGACCTGCGGCGCTACGGCACGGTGCCGCATGCGGGGTTCGGGTTGGGGTTCGAACGGACGGTCGCCTACGTGACCGGGCTGTCTAACGTGCGGGACGTAATTCCCTTCCCGCGAACGCCGGGGAACGCGAAGTACTGAGCGGAGCGTGGCCGGCGTCGGTTCCGGCGTTGCGGCCGGAAGGGTCGATGGCAGCATTTCGCCTTGGAAGCCGCTCCCGGTGCGGTGACCATCCGAAAAATGGCAGCATTACCTTTTTCTAATTCAAAGCAAGAACCCGATTGCCGCAATACTCCTTAGGGCCCGGTTCTAGAACCTTCCGGCCATTTCGCCCGAGATAGATATCTCCAAGAATCGGCTCTACTCGGAGGCGGGTTCTTGCAGGCATCGGCGGTATCGACGGGGGATTTTGTCTGGCTGCTCAGCAGCCTGTGTCAACTCAACCGCTTGCCGTTCGACGCCGCTCTGGCGCTGCAAAGATTTCCCGCTCCGCACACCGTCCGTGATCTGATCGAAGCCGCCCGGTCGCTCGGATTCAAAACGGGCGAGGGTGCGCTCGCCAAGCCGAAGTTCCCCTGCATCGCGTTTCTGAAGGGCGATGCCGCCGAAACACCGGCCAAGCCCGCACTCCTACTGAAGGGCGACGGCGAGCGGCGTCTGTACTTCGTTTCCGGCACGCAGACCCCCGAGACCGCGCCGGTTGGCAACCTGGCGGCACTCTTCGAACCGGGCGTGATCCTGGTGCGCCACGAAACGGCCAATGCGGGCCCCGCGGAAGACGGCGCGCCCGTCGCGTCGCGATTCGGCTTTCGCTGGTTCGCCCAGGAGCTGCTGCGCCATAAAAAAGTGTGGCGCGACGTGCTGCTGGCCTCGTTCTTCATCCAGTTGATCGGGCTGACGACGCCGCTCTTTACACAGGTCATCATCGACAAAGTGGTCGTGCACCAGACCACCAGCACGCTGACCGCGATCGCCGTGGGCCTCGTGATGTTTCTCGTCTTCAACGCCGCCATGAACTGGCTGCGCCAGTACTTCGTGCTGCATACCGGCAACCGGGTAGACGCGGTGCTCGGCAGCCAGGTGCTGCGCCACATCCTGCGGCTGCACCTGCCCTATTTCGAGCACCGGCCGACGGGGGTGCTGATCGCGCGCGTGCATGCGGTGGAAACGATCCGCGAGTTCATGGCGGGCGCCGCGATCGCCCTGGTGCTCGACTTCCCGTTCCTGATTATTTTCGTCGCGGTCATGTTCGCCTACAGCTGGCAGCTCACGCTGATCGCGCTGGGGATGCTCGGGCTGGTCGCGGTGATGTCGTTTGCGGTGAGCCCGCTGTTGCGAGCGCGCCTCAACAAGCAATTCCTGCTCGGCGCGCGCAACCAGGCTTTCCTGACCGAGTATGTGGCCGGGATCGAAACCGTGAAGTCGCTGCAGATGGAGCCGCGCCTGGAGAGCCGCTACGACGCGATGCTCGCGCAGTACCTGGCCGCGGGGTTCGACACGCGCCAGGTGTCCAATACCTACAATGTGATTGCCAATGCGCTCGAGCAGGCGATGACCCTCGCGATCCTGTGCGTGGGCGCGCTGCTGGTGATGCGCAACGATGGCTTCACCATCGGCATGCTGGTGGCCTTCCAGATGTTCGCCAGCCGCATGTCGCAGCCGATGCTGCGGCTCGCGGGCCTGTGGCAGGAATTCCAGCAGGCGAACATCTCGGTCAAGCGCCTGGGCGACATCATGGACGCGCCGGTCGAGCCGATCGCGCTCACACCCTCGCGCACGGCCGAGGGCAAGGGCGAAGTGCAGATCCGGGAGCTGGGCTTCCGGTATTCGGAGGCGCATCCGTACCTGTACCGGGGCCTGAGCCTGACCTTGAGGCCGGGGAAGCTCACCGTGCTGACCGGTCCCTCGGGTTCGGGCAAGAGCACGCTGGCGAAGATCCTGCTGGGCTTCTACCTGCCGGAGGAAGGCCAGATCCTGGTCGACGGGCGCGACATTCGGCAACTCGCGGCCAACGAGTTGCGGGCCTGCTTTGGCGTGGTGCCGCAGGAAACGGTGCTGTTCGCGGGCACCATCTACGAGAACCTGCTCGCGGCCAATCCGAATGCGGGTTTCAACGATGCAGTGCAGGCTGCAAAGATCGCCGAGATCCACGATGTCATCGAAAAGCTGCCGAACGGCTACCAAACCGTCATCGGCGAGCACGGGGTGGGGCTTTCCGGCGGGCAGAAGCAGCGGCTGGCGATTGCGCGCGCGATCCTCAAGCGCCCCAAGATCCTCGTTTTCGATGAAGCCACCAGTGCGCTCGATGCTCAGACCGCCGAGCGTTTTGCGCAGACGGTAAACAAACTGAAAGGCGCGGCGACGATCCTGTTCATCGCGCACCAGTTACCCAAGGGGCTGGCGGTGGACGAGGTGTTTACGCTTGCCGGGGAGAAGGCGACGCAGATGCGGGTGGTGGAGGACGGGCAGCCTTGAGCGCGAAACGCATCCTGTGCGCCTGGGAGCTGGGGGGCAATCTGGGGCATCTGTGGCAGTTGAAGCCGGTCGCGCGGGCGCTCGAGGTGAATCACGGTCACAAGATGCTGTATGCGCGCTCGCCGCGCCTGCGCATGCGCCACGTGGATGTTGATAGGAGGGTGCCGCTAGACGAGGCGATCGATGCGGTAGACAGAGCGCATGCCGTCGCCGCTTGGGGTCGCATCCTCGATTTGGCGCGGCCTGATGCGGTCTTACTGAATGCGGCGCCGTTTCTGAGCATGGCGGCGAAGGCTCGCGGACTGCACCGCTTCGTGGTGGGCGATGGGTATTGGTTGCCGCCGGTGTCGAAGTATCGCGATGCGTTGTGGGGGGATACGGCGTTTCTTGCGACTTTTGCGGAACTGGATCATCACGGGCCGCGCGAGGGGGTGACGTATTTCGGCGCGCTGTATTTGGAGGATGAGGGGGAGGTGCCGGTGTGGTCGGGCGAGCGGCCTCGCGTGGGCGCCTATTTGCGCGCGGGTTGGGCGCCGCTGGTGACGCTGGCGGAGGTGCTTAAGGCGAAGGGTTGCGATGCGGTGTTCTTCGTGCCGGATGCGGATGATGGGTTACTGGAACGGCTGCGGGTTGCCGGTGTCAGGGTGCAACGCATGCCGTTGCGGATTTCGCCAGCCGGTGGCGACTACGATTTGATGATCTGCCATGCGGGGCATGGGACGGTGGCGGCGAGTCTGGTAGCTGGGGTGCCGTTGATGCTTGCGCCGAGGTATGTTGAGCAGGACGAGAATTCGCGCAAGGTGGTGCGGATGAGGGCGGGATCGAGAACGGCGCCTGATGCTTCGGCGGACGCATTGAGACGAGTACTTGACGAATTGTTAGTTACAGATATTTGCAAGAGCGCGGCGACGACATTTCGTGCCGAGCATTCTGGTTACAGTCCGATCGCTTCTGTCAGCCGCCTTGCTTCAGGAATTGACATTATCCTGATCGCACAATTGCTAAGAACGTCAGGAGTAGTTCAATCAGACCGACAAGATCGCGTCAATCGAGGTTGAGGGATGGCTGCGGGTCCGCCACGCGCAATTCACCTCAAATACGGCTCCACATGGCAAATACGGCTCCACATGGATGGTTCGGTCTGAAATTGGCAGCAATGAAATGTCTACTGGTGTTCAGAAACTGGTACTGGAAACGGAGAGACGAGATGAGAAAACATATATCGAGAAGTACTTGCAGAAAAAGCTGGGGAACCGGCGCTCGGTCCGCGATGGGATTGGTTTCCATGCTAGTAGTCTCAAGCGTTAGTGCGCAGGTTTCGATTGCGCCCAAAAAAGAGCCGTACGTGAAATGCGAGCTTAGATTGCCAAATATCGAGGCTTACTACACCGATCGCTCGGCACATCGATTCGAACGATGGGGTTCGCGAATAGTGACGCCAATCGAAGACTATAGAGCAATCGGCCCTCTGGACAGGAAGGCAGACTCGCCAATTTGGCTCAGAACTTACTACCCGAGCTTCAAGGGCAGCGCTGATAAAAGTGTCCCCAAGAATGAGCGCGGCACTCAATGGATAGAGATCTCCATATCTCCCATTCCCGAATCGGGGAAGCTGCCGATGACATCTGATTTACCAAAAATAAAAGAGTATCTGGCAATCACGGATACGACAAAACGTATACGTCTTCCTTGGAAGCTTGAAGAGATGGTTATTCCGCGGACAGTCGTGAGCGGGGCGTTCTATCAATCTGTTGACCGGCAGACGATGGTGAATCAAATGCCCACGATCTATTGCAACGCCCCGTCAACGTCAAATGAACATGGCACATGTGTTTCTCAAGAAACGCTGAAGCCTGACGTTTATATCGTCTTCTCCTACAACCAAAAACTCCTTCCGTGCTGGGCTCAAGTTGAGGAAGGCGTTCGCCGAGTTGTCGATTTGAATTTGAATGTAGAGCGAAAATCCACTTCCAATGAACGACCAGCACGGAAAGATACTGTGCGTCCAATGCCGTTGAACTGATCGAATCCGAATACTTGGAGAGTAGCGAAATGGAAATAAAACTAAGTACAGTCGAACAGGCGATGATTGCGTCCTGGCGACAGCTTGCTGTCAACCGCGGCCCATCGGCAAAGGGGGCCTTTTCTGTCTTTTACCTCAACGTTAGAGCTTTGCTATATCCAAAGCTCTCGAGCCAGAATGCTGCAGCAACAAATTTCGTCGAAGTAAAACGAACTTACGATTGGTTGATTGGAGCGTCTCAAGTCAACGAAGGAGTGGGCTTGTTCGGATCCTTCATCCGCAACTATGCGCTCAGACAGAGAACACTTCGATACGGTACACAATTCTTGCCTTCGGGCGAACTCAATCGGGCGTCCAACGTTGTTGCGGGGTTGGTAGCAGACGCCTTTCTAGCGCCCGGCGGATCGATACCAACGGTTCAGCGAATCGGGTTGGACGATCTTCACGGTGTGAGGGAAGTTCTCTTTGCTAACGATCCCGAGGTAGAAAACAATCAGGCTTGGCCTGGAATGCTTCTGCTTTCAGATATGGGACAGGATTTTATCGGGCTTGTCGTGCGGGAGAACGCGGCAACGACGCAGTCTGTGTTCGGAAGCCTTTTGGACTTAAAGCAAGCGCTCCTCGCCTTCGATTCCACGAAGAACGCGCTTCCAAGTTTAAGTGACGCTTACGGTCAGCTTTTTCAAGACTCTGCTCGGAACGCGGAAATCGCCACTTCACAGGCGATCTTCGGGAACGCAACCGGCGCCTTGATTCTGGGTGTACTTCGCAACAATGTAGCCAGAGAAATGATCCGCAGTCTTACCAACGGCAAGAATGCAGAGGGATCTCGTCTGCTACGCTTGGTGGCGGGAATCGGGTCGGAAGGAACTTTCAATGCGCTTCATCGCGCCTTTGGCGGAGACTTCGCGTATCACCGGACAACCGAGCAGTCGTTCGCGAATGATGTTAACGCGTTCTTCTCGCAGTTCCCGGGTGCGGGCGAGTCTGCCATCGGAGCAACGTTTCTGAGGCGCACGGCCTCAGAGATTTCGCAAGATGCGCAAAGTAACGTGGCCGTCCGAAATGCGTTACGTGCGCTCTCACCATATGTGATTACGCCGGGCAGCTATGCCGGGCGCGGTTTGGAACTCTACGACGCGTCGAATGTCGGAGGCCTGACCCAGCAGTGGATTCAAGACCGCGCGTTGATGATGGAGCGACTCATCTATAAGGCGGAGAACGCGATCGATGGTCCAATCATCGGATTTCCGTTTTCCGAAAACGCCATTTTCTCCGACGTCGGCAGTGGGGTGCGGCTTGTTGTGAGCGGGACAGCCGAAAACCAACTCAAACGGTACGTGTTCGGTTCGGACCAGTCCGATGCGCTTCTTGGAGGTGCGCAAGGTGATCGCTTGCACGGCGGTGCCGGCAGCGATCTGCTCTTAGGCGGCAAACTTGACGACTATATGGAAGGCGGGGCGGGGATGGATGTGTACGTTTATGACGCCGACACAAAGCTCTTCGTTTCGACCAATGACGGCAATGACACAATTTTCGACACTGACGGCAAAGGCGTACTGCGCTACGTCTTTCAGGAAGGTGTTTCGAGCGCGATCCAAACGCGCGTCATCGGCGGCGCCGCCATCAAGCAATCGGCGACCCAATGGCAAAGCGCTGACGGTAAGTTCAATTACGCGAAGGATGGCGGGGACCTCAATGTAACGATCGTCGGCGATGCTGGCGGCACGATCAAGCTGAAGGACTTCGATTTCATGAAGGCCGCTCAAACCGGGTATCTCGGCATTCGCTTGACGGAAGTGCTGTCCGCGCCGATCAATCCGGCGCGCTCCTTCTACGGCGACAGGCTGAATTGGGACTCGAATCCGGGGACCGTCGATGAAATCGATCCCGTGGACGATGGCTTGGGCAACTTCATTCGAGCGGACGGCCAAGGCACGCCGGCCCGGCCAGACAACACCCTTGCCGACCGGATAGACGTTTTCTACGGCGCGGCCAATGGTTCGCAGGCGAACGAGGGGGAGTACTTCACCACCGCCGGGGGAGCCGATGTCGTTTTCGGCGACGGCCAGTCCAGCGCGACGTCCCTGGTTGGTGGTAGGGATCTGATCGATTTGGGCGCGGGGCGTGATTCCGCCTTCGCGGGTGCCGGAAGCGACTGGGTCGAAGGGGGCACCGATGGAGACTTTCTTTACGGCGGGGAAGGTGACGACGTCATTTGGGCCAATAGTTCGAACGGACGCAGTGTCACGCTCGCGCAGGCGATTACCGCGGGCGAAAGCGGCGCGCAAGGCGCCGGGAACGACCTCATTTCAGGCGACGCGGGAAGGGATGTTCTGATCGGTGCCGCGGGCGCGGACCTGATCGGCGGTGGGTCGGACGAGGACTTGATCGTAGGCGGGGCGGGCAACGACATGATCCTGGCAGACGCAGTCCTTTCTACCGTAACAAGCCTTGCCTGGACCACTTCGGTTCAGAGGCAGTTTTTTACGGATCAAGCGGTGACAACACCGACCGTCACCAATATGAGTTACACAGGCACTCCCGAGGCAGGCGCGGCGGACACAGTTTACGCGGGTGCGGGCGATGACTTCGTTTCCTCCGGTGCCGGTGACGATTACGTCGAAGGTGGCATCGGAAACGACGATCTGGCGGGCGGGGCGGGGTCCGACATTCTGATCGGTGGCGTCGGAGACGACGTGCTCGGCGGAGACACGGATGTTTTTACATCAGGGACTGTTTCGCTCGCGCTGCAAGGCGACGATTATCTAGACGGCGGTGACGGCAGCGATTGGCTTGCCGCTGGGGGCGGCTCCGATGTACTGATTGGGGGGGCGGTGTCGATCGGCTGTACGGCGAGGCAGGCGACGACATCCTCATCGGTGGCGCGGGCGACGACGTCCTTAAAGGCGGGACGGGCAAGGATACCTATGTCTATAACCTAGGTGATGGCGTTGATCGAATCGATGATCCGGATATCGGGACCAACGATGCTCTGTACCGAAGCACCGTCGTGCTCGGCGAAGGCGTCAACCGGCAGACTCTCAAGTTCCAACTTGGCTCGCTCGCGATCAACATGGGCGGCGGTGATGTGCTCCACATCGAAGGCTTCAACCAGTTCGACCCGAACGCGACGAAGGTTCTGGACAGCATCCAGTTCGCCGACGGCACCAGCATGTCGTACCAGGACGTGCTTGATCAGGGATTCGACATCGACGGCACGGCCGGCGACGATCTGATCCTCGGCACCGCGGTTAACGACCGCATCGACGCCAAGGCCGGCAACGACGTCGTATTCGGCTTAACGGGCGACGACACCTACACCTACAACACCGGCGACGGCCAGGACTGGGTGATCGATGCCGGTGGAGCGAACACCCTCAAGTTCGGCCCGGGCATCGCGATCCCGGACTTCATTCTCGGAACCGAGTTCACCGCCGGCCCGGACGGTTTGGCCGCGCAGTATCTGAAACTTACCTACCACCTCGCTCCCCCCAGCGAAGAGGAAGGTGCACCGCCGCCGATCCCCGATCTGGTGCGGATCAAGGACGGCTTTCTCGGCGCGGTGTCGTCCTATCAGTTCGACAACGGCACCACCCTCACGCACGCGCAGTTGATGGCGCAGCTCTCCGGTCCCGTAAACCTCACCGGCACCGCGGGCGACAACGCTATCGCCGGCTCGAATTACGCCGACATGCTTTGGGGCGGCGAAGGCAACGACGCGCTACTGGGCCAGGGCGGCAACGACCTCCTCGTCGGCGGGGCAGGCGACGACGCACTGACCGGTGGCGACGGCGCGGACGAGCTCTACGGCGGCGAGGGCGACGACACTCTCGACGGCGGCGCCGACAACGACTACCTCGCAGGCGACGCGGGCGTCGACACCCTGAGCGGCGGCGACGGCAACGACGTGATGCAAGCCGGCGAAGGCGACGACACGCTCGATGGCGGTGCGGGTACCGACATTCTGTTCGGCGAATCGGGGGCAGACATTCTCACCGGAGGCGAAGGCAACGACACGCTCTATGCCGGGGCCGACAACGACAACTTAAGCGGCGATGCCGGTGACGATTCTCTGCTGGCCGATGCGGGCAACGACACCCTGGCTGGAGGCGACGGTATAGACACGCTCGCAGGCGGCACCGGCGACGACATCCTGGACGGCGGCGCAGACAACGACACCCTGTACGGCGACGAAGGCGACGACACCCTCGTGGGTGGCGCCGGCGACGACACCCTCTCCGGCGGCGCGGGCAACGACACGTACTTCATCGCCAGCGGCGACGGCCTCGATCGCATCACCGATGGCGAAGGCATCAACGTGCTGAGCCTCGGTGCAGGCATCGATGCGGCCACCCTCACGGTGGAGCAGTTCTTCGGTGACGACGGGACGGACATCCTGTCGATCGGCTACGCGGGTGGCACCCTCGAGATCGTCGATGGCGCGAGGGGCGCCGTAGGCAGCTTCGAGTTCGCCGACGGCACCACCAAAACCCTCGGACAACTGCTCGCAGGCGGCACGGCCGTGGACGTGCGAGGCAGCCAGGCCTCGGAGACCCTCTTCGGCTCGAACGAGAACGACACGATCTCAGGCAACGGCGGCGCGGACGTGATCGACGGGCAAGGAGGCGATGATGTCCTTTCAGGCGGCGCGGGCGCGGACACGCTCGCAGGAGACGCGGGCAACGACACGCTCATCGGGGGCGCGGGCGACGACACGCTCACGGGCGGTACCGGCACCGACACCTACACATTCGGCCTCGCGGGCGGGCGCGACACGATCGTGGAAGAGGCGAATGAATCGAGCACGCTCGAACTCGAGCCGGGCCTCGCGCCTTCGGACCTTTCGGCCGAGCGCGGGGGCGACGACCTGATCCTGCGCAGGCGCGGCACCGAGGACGGCGTGACCATCAAGAACTACTACACGCAACCCCACGCCTGGACGCTGAAAGACGCGCAAGGCAACACGCAGAACCTCGCCACCTTCCTCTCGGGCGCACCGGGCAACACCGAGAGCGTGCTCGAACGGCTGCGCGCGCTGGCGACGGGGCAGGTGTTGAACGTGCTCGCGAGCCAGGGCTACGGCTATGAAGCCGACGGCAATCTGCACCGGCAGACCACGGAGTCGTATAGCGGGTTTACTCGGACCGTGGACTACCAAGCGGACTTCGCCATCGATTCGCGCAGCGACACCGCCTCCGCCGAACTGACTGCGGGCGGCACGTACACGGAAGAGTTTCTGTCCCAGACGACGACAAACCAGGTGATCGCGGTACGCGCCGCGGTGCCCAAGCGTTACGCGCCGGGCACGGTCAACGGCGATCAGCAGACCACACCCTACTTCTACGCCTCGGGCACGGGCACTAGCGGTTTTTCCTACCCGGTCGGATCCTCGATCGTCGAAGTGCGCGGGAGCGACGGGAGCTTCCGCGGCTACTGGGTCTATCCGCCGGGCTCTGTGGCGCCGAACGAGGCCGCGCTGCTCAACCCCGGCATCAATGAACCCACGACGACCACGGTGACGCACACCACAGTCCGTGAGCATTACGCGCAGCATCTCCTGTTCGACGAACTGAGCGCGGGCGACGGAGCGAACACCATCACGCTCACCGGCCACGCCATCGTGAACGCGGGTGGGGGGAACGACACGGTGATCGGTGCCGACCCGCAGTACTGGTCGAGCCGCGCGGACAACGAGCGCAGGGCCGCCGTCCTTGGCAGAAACCTCCTGGAAACCGGCTCGGATCTGGTCTTCGGCGGCGCGGGCGCCGACCGGATCCATGGGGGCTCGGCTGCCGATGTGTTGGCCGGCGGCGCGGGCAACGACACGCTCTACGGGCAGGGCGGCGCGGATGTGTACTACGTCGATCCGGAAGAGACGGGGGTCGACTTGATCCACGACGACGGGGCGGCCGCAGTCTTCTACGGCGGGCGGGCAGCCAACGGTTATTCCGAGCTTCAGGACTTCGAAGCGTGGTACTACCAGCAGGTGGGCTATGACGGCACGGGTACGCCGCCGCCATTGCCGCTCACTAATGACTTTGCCGCCTGGGAGGCCGCGTACGGCACGCCGCTGATCAATCCGGACACCGTGCGCTTCGGTCCTGGCATCGAGGCGGACGACCTCACCTTGTCCTGGGGCGAAACGCGCTTTCTTGGCGAGCGGTACGCGACGCTCGAAATGCACTGGGCCTCGGACAAGGGGATCCGCGTGCAGATTCCGCTCGGTGACGACACGATCGGCACCGGGATCGAGTACTTCGAGTTCGAGGACGGCACGCGGTTCACGATGCGCCAGATGATCGAGCGCGCGCCCGCGGCCCCGGAGTTAGGCGCGGCGTCTGTATTCCAGGGCAGCGCGGCGGCAGATGTTTTCGAGGGTGGCAAAGGCGCCGACGCGATGTACGGCGGCGGCGGCGACGACACCTTGAGCGGCGGCGGCTTGGATCGCCAGGACTACTGGGGGCTGCAGGACTCGGGAGCGGGGTCGCCCGATTTGCTCGACGGGGGCGAGGGCGCCGACACGCTGAACGCGGCCGATGACGGGGCCATCCTCGTCGGCGGGCAAGGCAACGATGTTTCGAGCGCCGCGGACGCTTCGCTGGCGGTGATGCTCTTCAACCGCGGCGACGGTGCGGACGCGCTGGCGCCCTCGGGCACCATGGCGATTTCGCTCGGCGGCGGGATCGCGCTCGCGGATTTGCGCCTTTCGCGCTTCGCGGACGATCTGGTGGTGGACCTCGGCGCCGCGGATTCGATTCGCATGACGGATTGGTACCTTACCTATCCCTACGTCCGGCTGCAGGTCGTGGGTGCGGATGTGCGGCTCTACGACCTGAACGTCGCCGTCGCGGAGTTCGATGCCGCGCGCGAGATCGATCCGAACCTCGCCAACTGGAGCGCGGGGGCGGCCCTGGCGACCGGCGAGCTTGCCGTAGAAGCGGGCACCGCGGTGGGCGGCCAAATCGCCTGGGATTACGCCGCTTCGGGAACGACCGCACTTTCTTCGTACGACGAGACGCTCACGGTGCTCGTCACAGGCTTGTACGATCCGCAGGCGTACGCGCAGCGGCTCGGCGGCACGGCCGGCGATGACACGCTTACGGGCACGCCCCTGGCGGACATCATCAGCGGCGGCGCCGGAAACGACACACTTGACGGGGGCGCGGGCGACGACACGTTCGTCTTCAATGCAGGCGATGGCGTGGATCGCATCACCGGCGGCGAGGGCACGGACACGATCCGGTTCGGCGCCGGGATCGAAGCGGACGACCTTTCGCTCGGCGTGGGGTCGCTCCTCATCCGTGTGGGGTCGAGCGGCGATGCGATTCATCTCGAGACCTTCGATCCTTCGGATGCGAGCGGGCTGCACGATGTCGAGCTGTTCCGGTTCGCCGACGGCAGCGAGCTCCTCTACGCCGATCTGCTTGCGCGAGGGTTCGATCTGACCGGGACCGCCGCCAGCGAAACCGTCACGGGCACGAGCGTTGACGATCGCATCAACGGCGCGGGCGGCGATGACTTGCTGATCGGCGGTGCCGGCAGCGATACCTATGCCTTCGGCGCCGGCTCGGGGGCAGACACGATCCGCGAGGCAGTCGCGGCGGCCGATCTCGACGTGCTCGATGTGGCGGCCAATCCCTCGGCCGTCTCAGTAGTGCGCGAAGGGGACAATCTCGTTCTGAAGCTGAACGGAACTGTCGATCGCGTGGCGGTGGAGTGGTTTGCCGACCCCACGGCGCGCATCGAACAGGTGCGCTTCGCAGACAACACCGTGTGGGACGCGGCGGCCTTCGAGGCGATGGCGGACGCGGGCGTCAACACCGCACCGGTCGTCGCGGCAGCCGACACGACACTGCTCCTCACCAATACGGTGGCTGCCGGATCGCTGTTCTCGGTCGTCGATGCGCAGGGCGACACCATCGAGCAGTACGAGTTCTGGGACTCGACGGCGGGCGGCGGGCATTTCTCGGTGGGCGGCGTGGAAGCCGGCGTAAACGTTTCGATTCCCGTCTCCGGCGCAAGCCTTGCCAGCGCGACGTTTACAGCCTCGTCGGCCATCGGAACCGACCTGGTCTGGGTCAGGGCGAACGACGGGCAGGTGTGGAGCGACTGGAAGAGCTGGACGGTGAACTCCTGGCCGCACCTCACCAATGCGGCGCCCGTGATCGCGGCAGCGAACGGCGAGCTCATCGTCGGCGCTTCCGCCGCGGCATCGAGCCTCTTCGCCGTGACCGACGCAGATGGCGATGCGATCACGCAGTACGAGTTCTATGACGATGTCGCGGGCGGCGGCCACTTCAACGTGAACGGCGTGGCGCAAGGGGCGGCTCAATCGATCCCGGTCTTGGCCGCCGACCTCGCGAATACCGAGTACGTCGCGGGAGCCACGCCCGGCACCGGGCAGGTGTGGGTGCGCGCCAACGATGGCCTGGCCTGGGGTGCGTGGAAAGCCTGGACCATGACCAGTGCTTTGCACATCCCGAACGCCGCGCCCGAAGTGTCCGCGCAGGCGACGCAGACCGTCTTGCTGAACACGTCAACGGCCGCGTCGAGCCTCTTCGCCACGACGGATGCCGATGGCGATGCGATCACTCAATACGAGTTCTGGGATTCGACCGCGGGCAACGGCCATTTCACGGTGAACGGCGTGCAAGCCGGCGTCAACGTCTCGATTGCCGTTGCGGCGGCGGACCTCTCGTCCGCCCAGTTCGCGAGCAGCGCCTCGGCCGGCAGCGACCAGGTCTGGGTTCGCGCGAGCGACGGCCAGGACTGGAGCAGCTGGAAAAGCTGGACCATGAACTCCTGGCCGCACGCAACCAACGCGGCGCCGGTGGCTTCCGCCTCCGACGCGACACTCACGTTGAGTGAAGCGGTCGCGGCCGCGAGCCTCTACGCGGTCACCGATGCCGACGGCGACGCCGTGGCCCGGGTGCAGTTCTGGGACGACGTGAACGGCGGGGGCTACTTTCGCGTCAACGGCGTGCAGCAGGCCGCGGTCCAGTCGATTGATGTGAGCGCCGCCGAGCTTGCGAACACGCAGTACGTGGGCGGAGCGGGTCCGGGAACCGAACAGGTTTGGGTGCGCGCCAACGACGGCTTGGAGTGGGGCGCATGGAAGGCCTGGAGCATGACTACGGCGCTGCATGTGCCGAACGCCGCGCCGGTGGTAAGCGCTTCGGACACGACGTTGCTTCTCAACACTTTGACGGCCGCCTCGACCCTCTTTGCGGTGACCGACGCCGACAATGACGCGATCACGCAGTACGAATTCTGGGATTCGACCGCGGGCAGCGGCCACTTCGAAGTCAACGGCGTGCAGGCGGGCGTGAATGTCTCCATCGCGGTGTCCGCAGCCGACCTTGCGGGCACGACGTTCACGGCCGCGACGGCCAGCGGCACCGACCTCGTGTGGGTGCGGGCGAGCGACGGCCAGGTTTGGAGCGACTGGAAGAGCTGGTATATGAACTCCTGGCCGCATCTGACCAACGCGGCACCGGTGGTGAGCGCCTCGACCCAGGGCCTGCTCAGGAACGAAGCGGTTGCGGCCGCGAGCTTGTTCTCGGTGGCAGATGCCGACGGCGATGCCGTGACGCAATACCAGTTCTGGGATGACGTCAACGGCGGAGGACGCTTCACCCTCAACGGCGTGCAGCAGGCGGCGGGCCAGAACATCGACGTGGCCGCGGCCGATCTGGGCAACGCGGCGTATGTGGGCGGGGCCAACCCGGGCACCGAGCAGGTGTGGGTGCGCGCGAACGACGGTCTCGCCTGGGGCGCATGGAAGAACTGGCTCATGTCGACTGAAGGCGGGTTGATGCGCGGCGGCGCGGGTCCGGACACGCTCAATGGAGACCCCGAGACGCCGATCCTCGAAGGCGGCGCCGGCAACGACACCCTGAACGCGGGCGCGCTCGACAGCCTGCTGATCGGCGGCGCGGGCCATGACGCGCTGAATGGCGCAGGCGGCGACGACCTCCTCGCGGGCGGCACGGGCGACGACGCGATCGACACCGGCGCCGGAAGCAACGTCATTGCCTTCAACGCGGGCGGCGGATCGGACACGGTGATGAGCGACGCGGGAGCCTCCAACACGCTCTCGCTCGGCGGCGGATTGCGCTACCAGGACCTGTCGCTTTCCAAGGACGGCGACGACCTGGTGCTCAACGCGGGCGGCAACGACAGCGTGCGGCTGAAGGACTGGTACAACGGCAAGGACACGATCGAGGCGCTGCAGCTGGTGCTCGATGCGACCAACGAGTTCGACCCGAACTCTGCCGATCCGCTCTACAACCGCAGAGTGCAGAACTTCGACTTCCAGGGGTTGGTGAGCCAGTTCGACCAGGCGCTGGCGGCGAGCCCGGGCCTGTCCTCCTGGGCGGTGACCAACGCGCTGCTTCAATTCCACCTCTCAGGCTCGGACAACAGCGCGATGGGCGGCGACCTCGCCTATTGGTACGGCCGCAACAACGGCTTCACCGGCATCGGCATCGCGGCGGCACAGGCCGCGATCGGCGCGCCGGGCTTCGGCAGCGATGCACAGACGCTGCACGCGTTTAGCGGCCTGCAGGAAGGACTGGTGAAGCTCGCATGAAAATGCGTACGACCGCGGACCCGGCGGATTTCGATCCGCCGCTCCTGCGAATCCAGGACCAGCCGCCGCCGCCGCTGGCGGGCTGGATGTTGCGCCTGCTGGCGCTGATGCTCGCGGGCCTCGTACTGTGGTCGATGCTCGGGCGTCTGGACATCGTGGCGGTGGCCGACGGCAAGCTCGTGCCGTCCACCTACCTCAAGATCGTGCAGCCCGCGGAGCAGGGGATCGTCAAGGAGATCCTCGTGAAGGAGGGCGAGGCGGTCAAGGCGGGGCAGGTGCTGATTCGCATGGACCCTGTCCTTACGGGCGCGGACGTGCGCTCGATCGAAACCGAATACCGCAACAAGCGCATCGCCCTGCGCAGGATCGACGCGCAGATGACGGGTGCGGCGTTCACCCGCGGCAAGGAAGATCCCGCGGACCTCTACCTGCAGGTGGAGACGCAATACCGCGCCAACGTTCAGGCTTACTCAAACGCGCTCGCCCAGGAAAAAAGCGTGCTCGACAAGGCAAGGCACGACCTCTCGGGCGCGCAGGCGACCAAAACGAAGCTCGAGCAGGTGCTGCCCCACTATCTCGACCAGGAGAAGGCGTTCGAGAAGCTCGCCAAGGACGGTTTCGCAGGACGCATTATGTTCACCGACAAGCAGAGGGAGCGGATCGAGCGCGAGCAGGACCTGCGTACGCAGGAGTCGACGATCAAGTCCAACCAGGCGCTTATCGAGCAATCCGAGCGACGGATCGCGCAGATCACCGCCGACTACCGGCGCACCCTGCAGACCGAGCGCATCGACGCCGCCGCGCAGGCCGAGAAGGCGCGCCAGGAACTCGCCAAGCACGAACACCGTTTTGGCCTGCTGGAACTGCGCGCGCCGCAGCCCGGTGTGGTCAAAGACCTCGCGACGCATACCGCCGGCACGGTCGCATCCCCCGGCACGATCCTCATGACGCTGGTGCCCGAGAACGACGACATGCTCGCCGAAGTGTGGGTGTCCAACCAGGACGTGGGATTCGTGCGGCCCGGCCAGGATGTGAAGTTGAAGCTGGTGGCCTTTCAGTTCCAGAAATACGGCATGCTCGAAGGCAAAGTGAGGCAAGTGAGCGCCGATGCGACCGAAGCGGCTTCGGCCAACACGCGCTCGGATGCGCTCGGCGGGCGCGACCGGCCGACGGGCCCGCTCACCTACCGCGCGCTGGTCGAGCTCAAAAGCCAGACGCTCGACTCCGACAAGGAGCGCTACCGCGTCGCCTCAGGCATGCAGGTGGCGGGCGAAGTGCACCTTGGCACCCGCAGCATCCTCGAGTACCTGCTCTCGCCGCTGCAGAAGGCGTGGCACGAGTCCGGGCGGGAGCGGTAGGCGGGCGGGTCGATGGCAGCATTTCGCCCTCTCAACGGCTTCCAGAGCGGGCCTCTAAGGAAAGTTGGCAGCAATTGCGTGGTAGCCCGCGGAACACCGGCAGATCGTCCACTGGCGAGAGCCTCTTGCCAGTGCGAATCGTCGATTCAGAAAAATCGATCCGGTGAGGATGGCTAAGCCGACATCATCTCCGGGGCGCAAATGTCGCGCAGAAGCCTGCGCGTTGGGGTGACAGCCCGCCCATTGCGGATGACGAGACGCGGCACCAGACGCTGTTTGCCGATCAACTCCAGGTTTTTGCAGTCTTTGAAGACCCAGTCGCCCTGGATCGCATCGAGCACCGTGATGTCGGCGCGCGTTCCGACTTTGAGCGTGCCGATCTCGTCGGCGAGGCGCAGCACTTCGGCCGGATGCTGTGTGGTCGCGCGGATCACAAAGGGAATGTCGAAACCGAGCGCCAGCAGCTTCGACATGGTGCCGCACAGGCTGTAGTCGAGCGTCGTGTCGTTGTCATGGCTGTGGAAATCGCCATGCAGGTCGGTGCTGATCGTGTACGGAAACAGGCCCGCGTCCATCATGCGCCGCGCGGTGTCGAAGCTGAAGTTGATGCCGTGGCCGATGTCCAGGTGAACGCCGCTCGCGACCGCCTCGATGAGTTCGGGGCAGGGCTTCTGGCGCTCGCCAAGGATGCCGTCGTCCCTGCACGAGAAGCAGTGCGCGAGCAGGTCGCCGGGACGCACGTAGTTGAGGACCTGCGGCAGCACCGTCAGCGGATCCGGGCGGTTCTGCTCGTTTACCGGGAACAGCTGCCCGGTGTGCAGGTACATCGGCAGGTGCATCCGATCGGCGATCTCCCGGGCGCGGCGCAGCATCACGTCGCCCCAGTTCGACCAGCTGCCGGATTCGCCATGCGCCTTGATGCCGCGAATGATGTGCGGAAATTTCTCGATAAAGCGGCGCATCACGTCGGTGTCTACATACTTCGGGTCGCGATCGAACGGCCCACCCTTGCAGCCGCGCAGGGCGCCGGTGAGATTGACCGAAAGGAACACGAAGGTCTCGGTTATTGCAGGGTCGATCGCCGACGCCTTGAAGCCGTCGAAGGTCCACGCGCCACAGCTGCCTTGATCGACCACGGTCGTGCAACCGGAGTTGACGCCCGCGTCATCAGTCGGCAGTCCGAAGTCCGTCAGGTGCCGGTAGACGTGGACGTGCAGGTCGATCAGGCCGGGCGCGACGATTGCACCGTTGACGTCGACGACGCGCGCGTTGCCGGCCTCGATGCTTGGCGCAAGGCCCACGATGCGGTCGCCCCGGATCGCGACATCCAAGGTCGCGTCGATGTCTTGTGAAGGGTCGACGACGCGCCCACCTTTGAGAATCAGGTCGGCGGCCCCGGGGACCGCCGCAGTGGAAGAAGTCATTGGATAGCCCTCTAGCGAACTTTAATCTTCGAGAATCAGCAGGTCGACGCCCTCGTCCACCTGCTCGCCGGCGGCGTAGCGGATCTCCGCGACCTTGCCCGCACGAGGCGCCGTGATCGTGTGCTCCATCTTCATCGCTTCGAGGATCACCAGCGGCGCACCTTTCTCGACACGCGCGCCCTTCTGCACGAGCACCGCGATCACCTTGCCCGGCATGGGCGCGGCAAGGCTGCCGCCATGGGCCTCCGACTCCAGCTCGTGCAATTCGTCGCGCAAGGCGAGGCGATGCTGCTCGCCTGCGATGAAAATGTTCCATTCGTTGCCGACTCGGACTGCGCGCGCCGACAGGCTCCGGCCATCGAGGCGCAGGCGCAGCCCGCCGTCAGCCTCCGACTCGCCCGCGAGCTGGAATTCGCCGGCGGGCGTGCGCAGGCGGTAGCCCGAGGCCGACTGGAAAACCGTGACCGCAGTGTGCTGCTCGCCTTCACTGAAGACCAGCCCATGGTGCGAAGTGTGGTTCAGCCGCCATCCATCCACAAAGTGCCACGGGGAATGCGGATCGCCGGAGTCTTTGGCGCCCCGTCGAGCCGTCGTCTCGCAGCGCGCCAGCTCGGCAAAGGTGGCGGCCGCGAGCACCTCATCGCGCGGCGCGGAGGCCGGCGGCAACAATTCCTCGCGGTTGCGCTCGATCAGGCCGGTGTCCAGGTCTCCCGTGGAGAACGCGCGGCTACGGACGATGCGGCCGAGGAACTCGATGTTGGTTGTGACACCGACCACTTCGAACTCGCCGAGCGCTGTCGCCATCCGGACAAGCGCGGCTTCCCGTGTGTCGCCCCAGACGATGAGCTTGGCGATCATCGGGTCGTAGTACGGGCTGATGGTGTCGCCCTCGCGGACGCCCGAGTCCACGCGTACCCTCGCCGGTGTGCTGCCCGAACCGAGCTCGAACTCGATCGCGTCGGGGGAGCGCAGGTGGCGCAGCGTGCCGGTGGAAGGCAGGAAATTCTTCGCCGGATTCTCCGCGTAAACACGCGCCTCGATCGAATGGCCGTTGATCGTGAGGGCGTCCTGCGAAAGCGGCAGCGGCTCGCCCGCAGCTACGCGCAACTGCCACTCGACGAGATCGAGGCCGGTGATCATCTCAGTCACCGGATGCT
>ENA-ORBV01006999-ORBV01006999.1-microbial-mat-metagenome-genome-assembly--contig:-NODE-6999-length-19578-cov-6.800113_pt1 | contig 19578 bp, 15 predicted proteins | sample MGYA00237777_ERZ505514 | MGnify/ENA primary metagenome ERZ505514 (study PRJEB26160, sample SAMN06269048) | microbial mat metagenome | isolation source: Oligotrophic lake microbial mat | place... | reverse complement strand
TCCCGGCCGTGAGCGTCGAATGAACTCCGCCACAACCCTGCACCCCCAGCCGAGTGGGCTGGGTGCTGACGCCGGGAATCAAACCCGGAGCGGCAAGGTGGAGTGACCCTCCCTCTACCACTGGACCACCTACGCACGAGAGGTTAATCTTGGTTGGTTTAAGATTGGTTTTTGGTCCCGGGTTGTGTGGTTGTTGTTCTTGTTCTTCTTCTTGTCTGTTGTTGACAATGCCACTGTTGCTTTGGTTTTCTTTGTCTTTCTCTTCTTGCAGCAATTTGAAATGGACTTTCCATCTTGCTGCATCTTTGAACCTACGTAGTCCATTGATTAGATTTGTTGTGATGTCTTCTCCAATTGGTTCTGGGAAAAATTTCTAACCGGTTCAACCCACCAAACATGTCACCTCATCCTCAAATGCAACGACATATCCTTTGTGGCATTGGAGAGGTCATTGTGATTTGTCGTTGTGGCAGTGTTGGTGTCGGCTGTGCCCTTCAGGTAAGCATTTGTAGCAGAGTCATTGTTCGTCTCGGTTGTTCCATTTGTTCCATTTGTTGAGTTTGTAACAATGTTAGAATCATCGTTGACATGTGCAATTCAGAATTGTTGTGTTGACGGTGTTTGCACAATGATCTTGCAGTGAGCTTCTTCTGGAATTGGAATTGGAAATGGAAGGTTCAACATCATCTCTTGGTGATTCAATCATTGATTCTCAGAATGATTTTCCCTTAGGTTCTCGAAATTGACATGACGATGATGATGGAGATTCGTCACTTGATTTTCGGTGGTTGCTTCTTGGAATTTGAATGGATAAATTCGTCGTCTTCTCTGCATTGTTCTTCTTTGTGTTTTTCTTCTTTGCCTTGCAGTTTTCTGAAGTGGCATTCATTGCCGCAGTCATTCTTGAATTGGACGATGGTGCAAAGATGTTGCTTTTGGAGGCAGACGACTTGCACTGTTTGCAAACATGTCTCATCTTTTTCAGCAATTTTTGTCGTTGACAGTTGGTGTGGCATTGTTCAGTGCGGGTGCGCGCCTGCAGACAGGTGCGTGCCTGCTGGAAAATGACAGTTGTGCCTATGCTAGCAACAAACGGCTAGTGAACATTGGTTTGAGTGCATGTGTCACACTGAATTGTGGTGAATCATTGGAATTGTTTCTGAGGCCAGTGCTCTGGAAACAAATAGAAAATAATTGCCTTTTCTTGTTCCTCAGACAGGCAAACATTGCACCTAGTAAAATCTGTGGCAACTTCATGTGTTGGACTGGCCCTTTTGTCATTGATTGACTCATCAGTGATGGGGCTGGTCTGCTTTGCATGCCTGTGGAAACATGGTCTGTGTGCACAAACACCGCAGATTTCATTGTTGGAGTTGATAAGAAGTTGGGGGTTGGATCTGGATTGTTTAAGAATTGTGATTCTCTCTTTAGCACACATCGCACACTTTTTGGCAACAAGCGTTTTGACCACACTGATTGAGTTAGTTGTCTTGTCCATTGATGTCACAAAAATGCGTGCTGCACATCCAAATAATGATGTGATAAATTTAATGAATTCATGGCTGAGAAATCCAAAAAATTACAACTACCCATGCACAATCCGCAGAATGACAATGTCAGTTGTGTCTCAACAAGTTCAGGGAGGATGTGACCCCATTTTTCAGAGATTCTTCAACAAAAATCAACTTCAACAGACATGAAGTGAAGACATCTTAATTCGTAGCAACCTCCGTTAGCCTTCACCATGTTCATTTGTAGCACTTTGTGCTTCAGTAGCTACCTAGGTAGGAGTGGCTGCTAGTAGCTAGTGGCATCTGCTAGCTTGCACATTTGCTTAACTGCCAGTCAACTGTCCATGGGGACAGCGTGAGACCTATTTTCAATTTGGGATCCAATTTTTTCGTGTGGAAGCAAGAAGATCGAGTCGTGTGCCACCTGAGGAAAACTCAGTCACAGCTGAACGATCCATCGCGCCATGTCGTCCGAACTCCCTCGCAGAAAGATCATTCACATGACAACTTGCTGCTAACGGCTCGCTTAGTACGTAGTAGCTACTAGCTAGCTAGCTGGTAGAAGAGCTAGCTAGCACAATAGTACCAAGCAACCACTCACATAATCCTCATTGAACAACTCATCTTATCACCAGTTTCAGATCTCTCTTTTCTAACACTACGAAACCTGCAACACATAATCACACGATAGCCCAGACGTGGGGTCACAAGTTTTGTTTCGTGCTTTTCAAACATCGGTTAGTACGTCTGAAAGAACAAAAATAAATATTTCTGCTCTCACAACATCAAAAGCCAATACAGTAATCGGACATTGTCAAAAGTAACACACAAGCCGAAACAAAAATGCCTAGAGGACACCTCAAAAACGCCGAAGGAACCAGCCAGAAAACAGCACGCGGCAGCTCCAGTCACCCCAGCATCAGCCCCAGCAAGCGCAAAGAAGCCTCTACTAGTGCGAGCCGCCCACTCAAAAAGTTACTCAACACATTGTCTATCGAAGACGCCATGGTCCATGCTGCCCCCTTTCGCGATGCTGTGCGAAACACGTATGCTCATCCCACAATGCGTGCGGGTGAGAACGGATGCCCGGAATATAGCGACCGTGGCTTACAGTCCAACATCCTGGCCTTGAGCCAGCTTGTCCGTGGCGGAGATCCTTCCGCTCTGTGCCAGCAGATTCTAGCTCGTGCCGAGACACGAGATGTTTCGGACTTGATGATCTTGATGTTTGTGACTCGTAACACGCGAGGTGGAAAGGGCGAGAAGAAGCTTGCGTACGACATGTTCCTTCGTGTCTGGAAGGCTTACCCCGAGACAGCTAAGCGGTTGCTCAAGCTTTTCCCTTTCTATGGCTATTGGAAGGACTTGCTTCTTTTGGCGGAGCAGGCTGTAGGCTTAGAAGACAAGGACATGGCGGAGAACATTCTGTCCGAATCCCTGGTCCTTATGCGTGAGCAGCTCGCCAAGGATGCCGCGTCACTATCACTCTACAAGCTGGAGTTGGCGGTTGCTAGAGACGAAGGTGACGAGGGGCAAGTAAAAAGTCTAGAGCAAAAGGGACCATCCATCTCCCTGCTTGCCAAGTGGCTTCCCCGAGAGGGCTCCAAGTTTGACAAAAAGCTGGGGTTTGTGGAACAATTCACCAACCCGTTGTCGGCGTCCGAAAAGGGCGACGTCAAGGACGCTTGGCAGTCTACCTCCAAGGCTGCCTACCGCAAGTCTGTGGCGGAGTTGACTTCCTTTTTGGAGTTGCCCGAGGTACTCCTTTCGGCGCAGCGATATGAAGAAATCAACTTTCACAAGCTAGCCTCCAAGGCCACCTTCAAGTTGACCAAGGCCTTGCTGAACGAGACGGCGAATGGGGAGATCCGATCGGAAGACCCCAAGCGCATTCGTTTGGCCGAGATGTTTTTAGAGCATTTGACCCGTAAAGGGCTCAAGGGAGGCCAGCTAATGCCCCACGAGATTGTCCAGGAGATTTACAACAAACACAAAATCTCCCCAGCTCGTGAAAAGGTCTTGGATGCCCAATGGAAAGATCTGTGGAAGCGGGTGGTGGAAGAGGTGAAGACCAAAGCCGCCGAGGAAGGCTTGGAATTTAATCCCACTCGAATGGTTCCGTTGTCGGATGTGTCAGGATCCATGACGGGGATCCCCATGATGGTTTCGATTGCTCTGGGCATTGGGATATCCGAAATTACCCATCCGGCCTTTCAGAATATGGTCATGACTTTTGAGTCTCAACCAAGGTGGCACCTTTTGAAACCAAACGACTCGATTGTGCGAAAGGTTCGATCCTTGGCCGCTGCTCCTTGGGGTGGAAGCACCAATTTTGAGGCCGCCTACGACTTGGTGTTGCAAGTTTGTGTTCAGCACAACTTGCCACGGGAAGATGCTCCGTCGTTGATTGTTTTTTCGGACATGCAGTTTAATCAAGCAGCCGGGAGCTATCATCGACGGGGCGACCTTGTACAAACCATGCACAAGACCATCTGTGCCAAGGTTGCCGCGGTGGCAAAAACGTTGAAGTGGCGGGACTCGGATCCCATGCCCATGGTGTATTGGAATTTGAGGAATACACGGGGACATCCTGTGGAGAAGGACACGGCGGGGACAGTCCTTTTGGCGGGATTTAGTCCCTCTCTATTGAAATTGGTCATGAATGGAGAGGCCATGAAAGAGGAGGAGGTGGAAGTTGTGCAAGTCGATGGGACCACACGCACGGAGAAGATTCGTGTGACACCAGAGGAAGTCTTGCGCAAAATGTTGGACGATACCCTGTATGATCCAGTGCGGGTTGTACTGGGCGACAGCTCGGAGGGAGCTTTGGCGGATTACGATTGCTTGGTTGAGCTAGGTGCCACCCCGGCGGCAAAAGATGCAGGGGATACCAAGGATTTTGAAATGGTGTAGATGTTGTAAATGAAGTGTCAACAGTAGGTAATTCATGGGTTGAGCTAACCAGTCCTTTTCGAAGGTCACGGGTTCGAGTCCCTCTAATTATATTTTTATAATGCATGTTACACTATAATATTTTTGCAACTTATTTATTGAATGCTTAGCTGTATGATTAAATCATTGTAAACATATTTAGTGTATGATTACATCGAGATACCTTTGTTGTTGCCAGCTGGGTACTATTCATTAAAATCCCACGAAACTCTTGACGGAAGTAAAGGCATTGGAAATGTACTGGAGGGCAAGGTCGCAAGCCGTCGCACACGCCGAAGAATATCCAATAATCGGATCGTAGGAAGCAAATCCCGAGAACTTGTCGAATCGAAAGACAAAACTCGCCTTGTTGCCCGTTTGACGATACGTGGGATATCCCGTGGCCATGTCCTTTTCCACGCCATCAATACTGACGCGTCCACTGAGTAAGAGCGGGACATTGGAACCCAAATTAAATTTGTTGCTACCGGATTCGGAGGCGGTATCTTTTCTTCCCTTGATAATGACGCCGACATCGACAAATGTGCTACTGGTATCAAAACTCCAATTGTCCAAATACAAGTTGATTTTCACATCATTGTTTGCCACATCCCAGGATTCGGTTCCTGTGGTAATCGTGCCTGCTTGGGTAAATCGGTAGAAATCCATGCGGAGTGTACCATAGGTCGTCTTGGTGCCACTGGTCACAAGTGTGGTTTTAAATTGCGTCAAGAAAGCCCCCACTCCTTGAATGGTGGTGTCACCGACACTGGTAATGGTAAAGTCCTGATTGGCGACTGTCTGGGTGCCATGATCTGTGGAAGAGGAGGGTTCTTCTTGAACAAAGTCGACTTCGACCGTAATGCGGTTGTCATCTTTGTCGCCCGAACCATCGCTGATACGGAATTTACCACTTTGGCCCAATTGATCGACCGTTGTTTGAGCTGTCACTTGAACTGTAATGGCGCAAAGCAATAGCAGCCACGAAGCGATTGAAAAGGTCTTCATTTTGGTTTTCTGTTTTTTATCTCTTACTTTATGTTTGCAGTTGAGGAGGGCAATGATCGAATGAATGTAAAGTAGCAAAAGCCTACTACTACTACTACTCGTGCTACAGTTGAGTTTAGTAATGCTGGGTGGAGTTGAAGTTGAAGTTGGCATGCATTATTACTAGCTAGTAACAGTTGTCGGTCTTACGGCTCTCTTGTAGGTGCGCACAGGTTTAACGATCAGTCTTGTTGCCTTCGTCTGGCTAAGTTAGTACAGTCATTGGCTGATTGGACTAATTTCAGCCAACGACCAAAGGTGAACCCCATGCATAGGAATCGGTGCGTTTGGTCGTTGGTTTGCGTAACACACTTAGAGTGAGCTTTGTTAATTGCCAATGTCGTCAGCCGCACGGTGCGCCATGGTGAAATGCATTCATCGCTGACTGTGTTCCGTAAGTGGCATCTGTTCTTTGGTGCGTCCATGTTTAAATTATTAAGACCCACACATGCTCAAGGCTTGTCAAGCAATTTCCCCCTTCATTGCCAGAACAGAATGAAGAAGCTCACCACATTCCTCCACAGCAGTGTGCAAAGCGATCTTTTGGATCTGCCACAGACTCACAAAATCTTTTGGTAGAAAATGTTTGCTGAAATCATTGCTTTTGTCTTCTTGAACACCATGCACGCCAGAGATTTGTGGACAACAACAGCAAAAAACGCTGACTTGCACAAAGACAAAGTTGTCAAAGAGAGTTGCGGTGTGAAACGATGAGATTGAGGATAAATTTGAAGTTCACTTTGCTTCACTCAAGTGGGTGCTCATTCTCACATCTTCTTTGTGCTGACACAAAAAGGAATCCGCAATTGACGGAACCACATTGAGCGCTGCGGTGAAGCAATGTTGACCGCTTTGCAATTCTTCACAATCTGTTGTTGTTTTGGCCATGAGTCCACTGTGAACTCGGTCACTAAGACAGCATCAAAGAGCATGGGTGCATGGGTGCTGATGACAAGACATGAAATGAAACAGGAACAAATGACATTTGTCAAAATCAATGTTGCAAATTTGATGCACATGCATCCAATGACACCAAATTGTCTATCCTCACAATAAAACATTCGGCAATGAGTGACATTGGTGCACATTTGAGGTCACTTGTTTGCATTGAAAGAACTAGAAGCCCAATCTGCTTCGGACAGAGCTCGCTTGCTCAGGCTTGAGAATGAAAGGATCAGACTCACTGCCTTTTTTCTCCAGCTGTGACATGTTTTCTTGCACACTGACCCTAATTCATGTGGTGCTCACCAATTGTTAACCATCAACACAAATCATGGAAAAGAAAGAAACTTGCATTTAATTTTATTTCATTTTTTTTAGGAGAGGTCAATGGTTATGTTGGCCCTTGTTTGGACATTGAACTTTGCAATGGATCCAATAGAAAATGGAATGACCCCCAAATACAAAAAGACACATTGTTCCTGTGCCTTAAAAATTATTTTTATTGACACATTGAGTGAACCAATTTTCAAAGCTTACCCATTTGCACAGTCAAAGAATGCAAACATGCATCTTCATCCAGCACCACCTCCTTGGAAACACAATAGGATCATCCTGGTCTGTCATTCAGAAATGTGAGTTTCATGTCCAAATCTTCAACTTTTCCTCCTCCACCACAATAAGCAAATACGCGGAGAAAGTCAGGGAAGTTGCGATTATTCGTAAATGCCAGTGTGTTCCAAAATACTTTCTCAGGTGTGTCACCCTTCTTGTACACTATGGTGTTTTCATTATTGTCAATCCGGAACGTGAGCTCAACACCGTCCTCCCAAGGCTCAGATATCTTACGAGATTGCCACTGAGGAAGACCGCGGGCTCCATGAGAATAAGGAAGTTGTGTCTGGCGTTGATTGCTGAGAAGTCTATCCCAGTCGGCTCCTTCAGCCATAGCACAACCGTCGTTACTAAAAGCTATCTGACCAACAATGATTGCCGCTTCTTGCTCTAGATTCGGAGGGTACCGATCGGTATTTGTAGTGCTGCAGTTGTGTGTGACGGTGAGAGAAAAAATACCGGATTTCTGTTTGAGCTCAGTTTCTCCATTGAATGCAAGCACAGGCAGTAAATCGTGAACCGGCAAATTACTGACTCCACCGCTCCACGCAGGTTGAAGGTAACCGGTAATACATCCTTCCGGCTGTTGACTGGGAAAAATAGAATTGTCATGTCCACGGAATGGAGGAGGAGGAAATTTTTCGCCAAGCAAAACCAAACCGTCGTCCTCGATCAAACCGAAAAACCTCAAATTTCCTTGTTGGTATGCTAGCAGTCTTTCTCTGGCTCTTTGCTGTTTTTCAACAGCACCCAAATGTCGTGTTTCGTTTTCCGCCTGTTTTTCTCTCTCCTGCCTTTCTCTTTCTTTTTGCTCTTTTCGCCTGGCCACTTCTGCACTCTCCACAAACGTCCATGTTCCGTAAATCACATCATGCGGCCGAGACTGAGCAACGATGTTGCACCCACGACGTTGGCGTTGGTGTTTTCCCGGCGTCTGCTGCTCAATGCGCAAAAGCCGTGTATCCATGCCCTTTAATACTTCAATTTGAGTTCTCAGGGACGCTGTCTGAGTTTGCAGAGCATCGTTCTGGGTCTTTAACGCATCAGTATGCGTTCTCAAGGTTTCGTTTTGAGTCTTGAGCAAATCATTCTGACACTTCAACGCTTCCAAAATTTGTCGACTGACAGCTGATTCATCAACAACTGCTTCGGCATCGATGCGGGCATTGTTAGTGCTGCTGCCGTTGTCGTCCTCCTCCTCGACCTCACTATTAGGGCGCTTCTTGCTTGCCCTCGTCCTTGCCATTATGGTTTTGTACCCTTTGCTCCTCCGTCCAATGATTGCTTTGTTTGATGAACAAACAGAAGGTCAGAGTGTTGCTTGCCAACCGGCTATCAGTAGCAACTGCAGCTACAAGAGTACGAGAGTTTGTGCATTGTGCTACTGGTACAATTGCGCTGCATGTTGACTGTTCACACGAAAACCGGACATTCGTACCGAGCGCGCCTGTCAGCTCTGCCCAACCGCAACCAATGACCATTCCACTGCATTATAAATCTCTAACCCTACAACAAAAGTAAGCCTAATCATTTCTATAATACGGATTGCTAGCGATGTATAGGCACCTAGTTCGGTTGGCAATTGAGGTACCTAATGGAGGTTAGTTCCTATGACGACGTCTTTTTGTTGTTGCAGCGTGAGATCCTAGCCATGACAAATTCTTTTTCACTTTTCGGATCAACACCGCATGCTGACGACACTGTGCCAGGGCCTGCACTTTTCTGGCTGCCTGGACACGATCGACTAATCGTTGCATTGCCAAAATCGTTATAATGGCAGCACGCAACTTGCGTCGTAAGACCATGCATACCTCGAGCTGCCGCCAGTCTTCTTGTGATTGGAGGATGGCATTCAACCAGGGCTTCAAGGTCAATGTATACTCCAATGAACGGTAGCGGTTGCGGGGATGGATATTCTCACCCAAAACATGACTCAATTTAATGCTTGTCAAGACGACCATGGCAGCATCTTGCAAGTTGTGTTTCTGCAAGAGCTTTTGAGGTCCATACTTGAGGTTGGCCACCTTGCGGAGATACTCATCATCGCTCAACGAGAACATGTCACTTACATCTAGACTCACTTCGCGACGAAAATGATGGTGAATCACGGGTGCCGTTGTTTCTTCCCAGTCATAGACAGGGTCTTCAACTTGCTTTGAGTCGGGTTGCGTTAGGAGGAAATCGCCGGTTGAGGTTACCTTCATGTTGTGTACTCTAGTTTGGCTGCAATTTCGATTGTTTCCTGTTTTTGTTTGTTTTTGTGAGCTGCTTTGTTCCAAAGGCTTCTATGACCGATCGACGGCAGCAACCATAGTCAAGAGGCCTATTAGGGTGTCAGCCTGTCTTGATTCTTCTGCACGGAACGAATCCTGGTTCCTTGTGATAAGTGAAGTGATCAGTGATAGATGTAGTGTACGTACGCTACAGCACTCAGAGCATTGTGTGGAGTCACTCCACACAAGACAAAGAAATTGGGTGTCGAAACGAAAGGGTTGCGCACGAATGAAGTTTCCTACGAATTCCCAACATGGTTCGCTTCGCTTTCACCTCCCCATCCTTAACCCTAATGATGCGTTTTCCGAAATGCCCGAACTCGGGATTCTCATGACTTGATTGCAATTTGCAGCCCCTGCTGCTTGACAAGTTAGGACCCATTCCTGCAACACCACTACCAAAAAGGAATTTTATTGTTCTGTCCATTTTTGATTGAAAACTGATCTTTCCCTTCAAAAATCAGTCGAAGATGACGATGACAGCAATGAGGAGAAACAAAAATGGAACAATCTGACATTTGCATGCTTCGAACCTGACTCTCCCCCAAGAAGTGTCGACCCAATGGGACCTGACCAGTTGATTGGCCAGAGTCCCTCATTTTGGCATGTTTGTGGGTGTCAAACAACACATGATGGAAGACCATGACAATGAGAATGGAATGTCAATCAAAGACATGTGTTGTCTTTTTTTTCGCAGAAACTCTTTCATTTGTTTTTTCTAATGATGCGAACAACTGGTTTGAAACACGCAGGAATTGAACCACATGGGGTTCCAAAAATTTGAAGTTGAAGCAATCTGATTGCAAGAAGACAGTGTTTGAGGTTGCAAAATGCACATGACACGACAACAAATTGCAACACAATGATGCTTTTGTTGTGTTCATTTCACACACATTTTAACAAATGCACCAGCACATTGTTGATGCATGGAGACAAAGGAAAGGACAAAGATGGTTCTCGTGTTCATGGTGATCATCTCATGTGCAAACATCAACAACAACAACAACAACAACAAAAAGAAAGACATGAAGTGTTCGCATGATCACTGTCATCAAATTGAAAACAAGGAAAACAATTTGGTTGATGCAAACATGCAACTGAAGGATTGGCAATGGTCACAAAGATGAGCCATCAATCACCGAGCCCGGTCTGTGACACTTCAGTGGGATTTTTGTTTGGCACATTTCAAGAGAAAAACTTCCTGTGAAATCATGCTGCAGCAATCTCACAGCGTCTGTCCAGAATGATTCTGTCGGTCATGTGCATTGCATGTTTTCTCAATTCAGGTCTATGAACACAATGATCACAATGCATGACTTTTTGCTGTTCAGCGTTGTGACCATGACACAAAAAGGTCCCGCCTCACCCTTGAAAAATTTGCTTGGGCATTTGACACAACATGCATGCCAAAACAACTGAACACATGTGCTTTGGTTCGTGGTCAACAGCATGATGTTTTTACCTTTGCACTGCACTGAAAGCGCCGCGGCAGGCCTTTTGAGTTGTTTGTGAATAAAAATTACAAGCTTAAGAATGAGCCAAAACAAATGTGACATCATAGAGATGTTTGGCTCAAGATCCATCAGAACAATCCTCACTCTGCTGAGATGAACGATGCTTCTGCGTGAAGAATCAGCGTGTCAGTTGTGACTTTGTTTGCAATGAAAGCTCGTGCTGTGCAATCCAGAACAAAACATGTTCTAATTGTGCGTGGCGGTCCAAAAGACACAGCCGTCTTGTTGCAATTGTTGCTTCCGTGAATGAATCCGTGATGAATGAGTCCGGCATGAGGATGTTCTATTTTTTACCAATTTGGGGCATTGCACCTTGGTGAGAAGTCGAACAGCTTGTCAAACTTGGTGAGAAATTGGATCCTCAGGCAAAACACTTCGCAACACAATTCCATTGTGCGAATCCACCCCCTGTCAAACAATCTGGAGAAACAACCTGCAGCATCATCTGGCAAGGAAAACCAATCACTGTGGTCAAAACTTTTGTCACCAAAAACTGCTGCTTGTGTGCCAAAGGAGGAATTGCAATTCTTAAACAATCCAGGTTCAACCTGCAACTTCTTGTCAACTCTGACAACAAAATCGATGGTGCCTGCAGACACAGACCACATTTCCATAGGCATGCAAAGCAGACCACCCCCAACACTGAAGAGTCAATCAATGATGAAAAAGACATCCCAACACACCAAGTTGTCACAGACTTTGTTAGGTGCAATGTTTGCCTAACTGATGTCTGACTGGAAGCGCGGTGAGGACCAACAAAAAAAAAATGTTTTCCATTTGTTTCCTGAGCACTAGCCTCAGAAACAATTCCAACACTTTGCAAAACATCAGTCATTCTTTGCTCTTTGGCATGGATCTTTTTGACTTGAGAGAGTTCATGCAGAGAGTTCAGACTGTTTGGCTCGCTGAGATGGAATTTGTTGGTCATTGGCATTGACATTGGTAAGTCACCTGCTGGTGCACAGCAAAGGGCCGTGTTGCTTTGCCCTCCTACCCTTCTAGCATGCAGACAATCTTTCATTTTGGATGTCAGAGCCTGGCAACTGTTCAACAAAGAGGCAGCATGGTCATGAGAGGATGTGTGTGCGCCGATTGTGCACCCCTGTCAAATTGTACGTCGCATGCAACTGTTCCGACCCCAACATCTTAAAAGAGAACGCACACATGGCCAAGTTTGGAATTGTGGAACAAACCCGACTCGGGAAGGCCGCAAACGGTCATTGAAGGACATTGTTGTCTTATGTCCTATGTTAAGTCTTAAAACTTCGTGGACTCTTGCCACGACATGTGTTGGACATGCATCGTACGTACGTCTGGAACTACCTACCCCTGCCTAATCGACGTTCTATTACGTACAGTACATTACAGGACGCACTATTAGATAGCTAGCTACGTTAGGGTCGCTTCGGAAGAAGTTACTACTAGAAGAACGGCACGTTTGAATGAAAGGAAATCCGTAATCGAGACATGGGTAACAGTCGCACATCCCGGGAAGCGATCAACGGACAAGCTAGCTAGCTAGGTGCGCAATTGAAACATGGATTTGTGGAGTGGTGGGTCTACTGCAGTAACGCGGAGACATGGATGGGCGGAATGGTGTGTCGATGAATCGACCCACAACGACACAGCCACGTCTGCAAATCCATGTCTCGAATGAGAAAGTAAATTCCCATCTCGTAAAACAAGGTGTAGCATAGTACGGAGACAAGTTGTATTATCCAAGACAGCAATCCATGTCTTGAATGAGAAGTCAATTCAAATCTCGTAGGACGAGTTGAACAAATCACCAAGCAACGATTTCCTTGGTTATGTTTCTTGAGCCGCATCCATTTCGAGGTTGTCTCACAAAAACAATTTTCCAATTCGATCAACCCACAACAAAAACAAAGCAAAAATCCGACATGAAGATCTCCTTCAACTCTCTCTTCCTTTCTCTCCTCGCCGGAACGGCCTTCGTCCATCCTGTGGCTGCCCAGTTCGACGAAAACTTGCGTATCAATGGCAATGGTAACGGCAATGGCAACAGCAATGGCAACAATGGCAACGGCAACAACGGCAACGGCAATGGCAGGGCTAATGTTCAAGGTGCAGCAGACTGCCTTGCGATGTACAATCCGGGCATCTGCCCAAAGATGGAGACCATTGCTGCGAGCGTAAGTGCAGGTACCTTGGACGTTGCAGAGGAGGTCAAGGTGTTGAAAAATTTGATGAAGGAAGCCAAACCTGTGAATCCCAACAAGAAGAACTTTAAGGACAAAGCCTTTGAAATCCTCGAGAAGAACAAGGGCCAGGATAAGGATCAGAAGACACTTCTGCTGGAAGTTGTAGATGCTCTGGATAGTGCGGACTTGAAAACTTGGATTTTGAATGGCATTGAAACAGGTGTCAGTGAGCTAGAGGATGGGGTGGTGATGGAACCACGTGCAGGCGAATTGGAAGATTCGGTGGCAGCTCCACCCGTGGGTGGGCGCCGCCGTTTGGGTGTCCCTTACAAAGGCAATGGCGCTCTTTGGCCCAACAAGATCGTCAAATTCATGGTTGTCGCCGAAAATGATTTGTCGGGATGGTGGACATACACGAATCACATCTTGCCAGCCATGAATATTTTGGAAGGTTTGACTGGGCTCGATTTTGAGTACCGAGGTTATGTGTGGACTGGTAGGTTGGAAAATAAAAAAATATTTATTTTGGCCCCAGCTCTGCAATGTCTCAGGCTAACATCCGATTTTTTTCTGTTTTGTTGAGAGCAGAGTCCAGCGCGACCACCCCTGGTCATTTGTATGTCAAGATCAATAGTGCCGGCTGCTGGGCTCAAGGCCCTTATTATTCCACCTTGGCCACCAAATTGAACATTGGGGCTGGTTGTACCAGCTCTGGAATTATTCAACATGAGCTCCTGCACGCTACGGGCATGCTGCATCAACAACAAGGATGCTACAGGGACAAGTACATTGATGTTGTCTGGGGAAACATTCAGTCTGGAAAATCTAGTAACTTTGATAAGTTGGCATGCAACCATGGATACGAAAGCCTCTATGATTACGGATCCATCATGCATTATGGAGAATACAGTTTTTCTGCGAATGGCCAGAAGACGATCAACTGCCGTGGCCGCAGCTGTGGCCAGCGAACTGGACTCAGTATTTATGACCAGTGGGAAATGATTTGGCTTTACCAGGGCTATTACTATGTCAATGGCCTCTAAGGTGGTCGATCGATCGGCTGCGAGACAATAAAAGGAACGAAACACCAAGACGCAAAAAAGATATCTCATGGCACAGCCTCTGCGGAGAGCCAGTCTACTCGGCGAGGATAACAGCCGCTTACTTGTTCGGAAATGAAAAATCGGAGGTCATAAAATAAGGAAAATTGTCAAACGGCCAATGCTTCTCCAAACTCGTACCCGCTACAACTCTCCAACATCGTTATAGCTGGGCTGTGTTTATATTTCACGCCTTGTTGCCTCGAGATGCCTTTGCGGAAGGCACATCCATGGCTCGCTCGCACCGATGCTTCGGCTGCGGCGTGCACGCAGACGAGCGCCAAATTAAAAGGTACTGCGGGTCATTGTACTGCATGAAGGTAATTGGCGCGCTTTATGTTTCGCTCCAGCCGATCCATGAACGGTCAAAGGCTGCTTTTCTTGTTTTGTTGTTGTAGCATCCATTCTTGTAAGACGGCTCGACACTGCAAACACGTCAATTCCGTCTGTAAAAGCTCCAGGAGTTCCTGTTGGTTGGTAGAGTCGTACGACTTGTCGTACAACATGGCAGGATCCAGACAGCAAGCTTCCTTCAATGTGGCCACGTATCCAAAGAGTTGTTGATTGGAAAAGGACGAATTGATTGGCCAGCCTCTGCCACGAAAGTTCAGGGGCAAGATCTCGTCTATGTCGTCCTCACCAGCGATGCCCAATTCTCGTTTCAAAATTTGAATCACCACATTTCGTTTGTGGTCTTGAGGATCTTCTAGCACATCATTGCCAGCTTCAGGCACGGAAAGTCGACCTCCTGGGAAATCCAACGTGGTTTGATCGATACCCACTCGATAGACGGGTTTGGGAAATACCAACCGACTGTTATGCAACGTCAAAACAACAATGGAATCAGCTTTTTCCACACGCCAATACTCCAACAGTTGCTTTTTGTCGTCCAGCAGTCGTTCCGCCTGGATGGTCAACCACGGGGATTCTAACGTGACAATTTGTCCCATGACTTTGTATTTGGGAGCTTGTGGAATTGTCGACAAGGGTGGTTCTCGTTCTTCTTCTTCAGGCGTGGCTGGCCGATCCCCTTTTTGAGACATGGAGTTGGGAACAGCAGCAAAACATAAAGGAACTTGAACGGTTCTTGTTGCCTTTGCAGGTAGTACCAGTAGTAGTAGTAGCAATGGAAGTAGTCGAGCATGCATTAATGCTACCCGGATGCGACTAACACGAGGGACGAAAGAGGAATTCATGGCTGTTGTTTGTTAGTTGGCTTGTCGATCCATATTGGTAGTACTGTGGAAGAAGCCTTGCTCTTGTTGTTAGCCTTCAAAGCATGGAATGATTGTGGACATTGGCTTTTGGTTGCTATCAGATTCTACTACTATACCAGGTAGCCGCTCGCTAGCTAGCTAGCTAGCTAGTAGTATTCTCCATCATCAGTCAATGAAGATCCAAAGATACAGTATGCACGCATTGCACGGGAACTATCTACCCTACTGGAATGAAAGCAATAGACGCACTGATGCTCAGTGATTAAAGCTATGTCGATCATAACAACCGTTAGTATGTTCCCAACGTAGCGACTATGTGCGTGCGACTATGATACGCCCCCGTTCATTATGAACGATCATGATGGGTCCGTTACCTGCAAAGCATACTTGAACCTTAACGTAGCAGTTTGACATAATTTTGGACGTTCACTGTCCCCATGCTTTTGTCTCATGTGACTAGCCAGTGGTGTCGAGTCAACATCCATCGACCATGACGCTATCTTTGACGGGCGATAAGATGGCTTCCATGCGGTCCACCTTTGTTCCGAGGACAGGGCTGTCTGCAGAACAGACAGCAACATCGCCTCGAACCCAGTTGTGGCAATTCAGAGTCAGTTGTCAGTGATTTTCTGACGGTGAAGGCTTCGTTGGTGTGTCATGGGGTCGCAACGATGGATCACCGGTTAATTTTGACACACGGTGTTGCTCCGAATTGCCATTGCTTCTCTGCATCTGTCAGAGGACATGGATGCATGTGTTGGTTGCTGATTTTGTGTTGGCTAGCTGAACTTGGCAGTCCCAATGGATGATCATTTGATGTCGTTTCTGTTGGTGCACCCAAATTTTAACACCAACAATCCGGAGGACAGACGCTCCCTTTCCACAGACGCCGAAAGGAATCCAACACTCAGAAAGCCTCCGAAAGGTCAAATCATTGGTTTTTGCCATGGGAGGACAGAGCAGTTGGGTTGCCCGGGTCCCACCGATTGGATGCAAAGTTGGCTTGCTCGGAACTGGAAATGGTGTCCTCCTTGTTGTTGGGTTCAGTTTGTCTCATTGTTTTGTGATCATGCCTGTCTTCAGAGTTGCTCAGTGCCTTGAGGGGTCACAGAGGTTCCCAGAGGACTCTGTCACCTAGGCAGAAGGTGAGACGTCAGTCAGAAGTTCCGACATTCATGCTTCTGAAATTGGTGGCGACCTTCATGTCATTGTGTTGAGTCACACCACGTCGAACATGCAGCACAGGACGGTCAAGTCTGCTGTCACAGTGCACAAGCTGGTTGTGGTGGATGGCTTGCATGGTGTGTTCAAATTGAAGTTGAACACATCCCCTAGCCGGATCACACGCACATGGGATGTTGCTCCGGGTTGCACGCTTTCTGTCAAACGTTGGAATTGGATTTGGTGTGATCACAGGGCTGACATTGATTGTGTTGCCATTCGCTGTGGTGTGCTGCTTGTCCATGACCATTCGTGGAAGCCAGCTCCTCCTGTCGGCCCTCTTTTGTTGCAGGATGGTGCTGGTGCCCCGGCAATTGTGGCGAGTGATGAAACGCGCACAAAAACTGTTGATGTTGCTGTCATTGATCACACAGAGGAACGCGGATGCATTGGCTGGATGGTTCACATCATCAACAAAAATGATGAACAAGTCCAGGTGCTTGTGTCTGATGACGACCTCCATGGTGGATGTTTCATTCAACACATTGAAGCCAAAAAGAAGTTTCTTAGCTGTGTGACTTCAGACAAGAAGTGTCAGTGTTTTGACCATCACTGCACTTCCAGTGATGACAAGGATGATGACTCAAAGGAACCAACTGACTGCAAATGCAAGTCCTGCTGTGTCATTGGATTCCTTGTGACGTTGCAGTTCCCAATGGAAAAGATTCATGTCGATTGTCAAATTGTGTTTGAAGATGCCATTCAACGCGTTGACGAAGCGTCTTGTCTTGCTGATGCGTTTGATGAACTTCCCCCGTCCAAAAAGAGATGGTGCATGTGCTGGTGGCACTCAGTTGATCTCTTTCAAGTCAGAGGACTTGGTAACCGCAAGAAATTGCCTGACTGTTTCGTCAATGTGATTCCTCAGCAGTGTCCTAATGACAAGGGTGAGCTCTTCACTGGTTACAAATGCGATGAAGATCACCATGTCTTCATTCACAGGAAGAGGGCTCGTCACCTAGAGGACTTGTCGAACCAAATGTGATGTCAAAGCAACGCTTTGACACGAAGTGGAAATGACCTTTGATGCACTGCCTTTTCTTCTTCATCTTCTGAGTCATCATCATTGTCATCCTCTTCTGTTTGTAGCAACAATTCGTTGGTTTCCTCTTCGTTTGTGTTTGCTTCAACTTCAACCTGATCCAACAAAGCTTGTTGTTCGGCCTGTTGGCGGTCAACGTCGTGCACTTTGTTGTGCTTACATTTTAAGCCAGAACGTCATTGATGATCTGCATTGCCACATGACTTGCATCTTGTCTCCGTGTGTTTGCCTTTGCCAACCGACACGGCTGATGTCATAGGATTGTCAGTGCAAGTCATGGCCACACCGGGCTCGCACTTGTTGCCGGCCTTCGCATCTGACAACTGTTTCGCCAGCTGCTCTCACAGTTTAGTGAAGTTCTTTTTGTTCCTTGCTGTCTCACTTCAAGTTTCTTTTGCTTGGTTCTTTTTTTAACCAGACGTCTTGCTTGGGTTTTCAGGCAGTGCGCGGCACCACTTCGAAGCCTAATGCCCATCATCTGAAAAGAGCGTTTGCATTGTTCTTCCGGGCCTGTTGAGTGAGTTGACATTGCCATGCACACTCGGTTCTCCAAAAAGACACTTCCACAACAAGTCTTTCCTTTTGGTGCCTTCCATGCAATGGCATTGTTGATTGCCTCATTTGGTTGAGTGCCCATTCCATGCCTGACCTCTTCCAGCTTTTCTTGAGCAACAAACCCAGAAACAATTTCGTGCAGAGCTTCACACATTTTTGGATCGTTTGCTTTGGAACGACAGAACTTTCGACTATTCTCTTCTGGTGTCTTGTCCTTTGATTCTTTCTTTCTCAAACAGAAATCGCCACAGTGTGCATGATCATCAAAGTGATGATCAGGCACACACTTTCCTCTGTCTGCCCACGTTGAAGAATTGACAACATGCAGAGTGTTGACAAAGTGCGAGAAGTTCTTCACTGTTCGTGTGATGCCAGCAGGTCCAAACCCATGTTTCTGAGGAGCTGTTAACCCATTGAACGCGTGCAGTTTGTTGCGCAGTGTTTTCTTTCGGTGAGCAGGGTCAGCAACAAACTTTGGTTCCGGAACCGCAAGAAGCAGTTTGCCAGTGCACTGACAAACTCGACACTGCCCAATGTTGTTTCCTTTCTTCACTTCAACCATCGGAAGTGAACCATGCTTGAGTTGATGATCGGCATTGTTGTGCCGGCAAAGCGCTCTCACATCAGAATCGTCATCGGTGCACAAGTGGGACAGATGAACTCTGTGTTTGTTGTGCAGTTCATGTCCAAAGGTGCCTGAACTGTCAGTGTGGTTGATCCGGCAATTGTGCTGCCGTGGTTGAATGGACTTGATTTTAGCAGCAGAACACATGCGGCAAAACTTGTTCTTGACGCACACAGAAATGGGCTTGCGTGTCAAGGCTCCTGCAATGAATTCATGTCCTGACAACGAATCACATCGTCTGCCACTGGCTCTCTTCTGCCAGCCCATGTCACAGGATCCCCGAATGCATGCATGAACAACATCATTGGCTGGAGCAATTGCATTGTTCGCCCATGATTCACAGTTCAGGTCATCGTTTTGGAGCAAGAAAAGTCCATCTTCTTCATGAAGATTGTCGTCCAGTGCACTCTTTGATGCACTCTGCAGTTGGCCGTGCATCATGTGCTCAACTTTGGGGGAAGTGAACTTCTCCACAGTTGCATGATTAGGCAAGTCCAACAGACCAAGAATCCTTCCAGCCTCAGAACCACCATCACCGGATGCCACACACGCGGCAATGCACTGACAGTTTGCAGCGCAGTCACTCGTCCTCGGATGTTTTCCTCTTGGGAGAGCAGCAGTTTCTATGTCACTGGACTTAGAAAATTTACAATTCTCACAATGTGGAGAGGCATGCCAATGCTCTTGAACAAAAGACGGAGGGGTCCGCCAAAATTTTCACAAATGCAGTTGTCATGAATGAGGGTGTTGAGTGGCCCTGTCTCAATTGTGCAACGAGAGGCTTTTGGGGCAGTGCTGTTGCACAGTTCTTCATCCCTTCCATCTG
>ENA-ORBV01006997-ORBV01006997.1-microbial-mat-metagenome-genome-assembly--contig:-NODE-6997-length-19579-cov-44.978669_pt1 | contig 19579 bp, 16 predicted proteins | sample MGYA00237777_ERZ505514 | MGnify/ENA primary metagenome ERZ505514 (study PRJEB26160, sample SAMN06269048) | microbial mat metagenome | isolation source: Oligotrophic lake microbial mat | place... | reverse complement strand
CCTCAATACCTTCGAACTCCTGCTGCGCGAGCGGGTGGCCACCCGCTCGCGCAGCAGGAGTTCGAAGGTATTGAGGCCCTGGGCGAGGTAACGCCCGTACAGCTCGGCCAGTTGTCGATCGCCTTCGTCGAAGCGCTGGGCGGAAGCGCTCTCGACGTTCATCACCCCGATCACCCGCTCCTGAAGAAGAAGCGGCACGGTGAGCGAGCTTCGCGCCGAGTCGAGTCCCTGGCGGTAGAGCGGATCGTGCGTCGTGTCCGGACAGATGTAGCTTCGGCCGCTGGTGGCGACGTGACCGGAGATGCCGTTGCCCGTGGGCGAGGCGAAGAGCGACTCGCCGACCGAGAGCGGTCTGATCCCGACGTTGATCACCAGTTCGAGCTTGCCGCTGCGGCGATCGAGCATGCGAACTTCGAACGCTTCGAACCCGAGCACCGCCTGCAGCCCGTGGATCACCAGTCGCTCGATCGATTGCAGCCGCTCGCCCATGTTCTGACGACTCACAGTGTCGGGATCGAGTCGCAGGAGCTCCTCGCCGGCGGCCTCGACCGCTTCGATGCGTTCCTGAAGGCGCCGCGAATGGGTGACGTCCCAGACCACGCCGACGGCGCAGTCGATGCGCGGCGATTCGCCGGACCCTGCTCCGCCCGCGTCGGCGGCGCTGTCGCGGGCGACCGGCGAGACCACCTGTTCGTACCAGGTGCCGCCACTTCGGAAAGCCACGCGCCGCGAGGGCGGGAACCCTCGCGAGGGCGGATGGGTGTTGAAGGCGCGGATGGCTTCGGCGCAGCCGTCGGCGAATCGCCGAAGGGTCTCGGGGTCGAGCCCTGCGAGCGCCGCGTTCATCCAGAGCACCTCGCGCGATTCGTGAACGAGACCGACGCCCTGACCGATCGATTCGACCACTCGATTGGCTCGCTGCAATCCGGCCATCGCCCCAATCAGTCGTCCCGAGGGGCCGAGGATCATCGAGCCCGGATGTTCGGCTGCGAGTCGACAGGCGGCGGGGAGATCGGCGGCCTCGACCACCTCGAAGGTGTCGTTGATCGCGGGCAATGAGACAACCAAGGGAGTTGCGTCCCCTTTGATCAACACCAGACGTGGACGGTTCGCCGACATCGCCTTGGCTCGCCAGAGTGGCCTCCGCCACCACTGACTTGGAGCCTGAGTCTACGACGTTGTGCGCAGCAACCGCAAGCGGAGGGAGGACCTTTGAAGCCGCGGAACGAGCGATCGGTATCATCCGAAGCACGCGCCCGCGGCCCGCAACCGGTCTCGTCGTCCCCAGCTCTGGTTCCCAGTTCTCAATTCCAGTTCGGGGCGACCCCCCGGCTTTGGTCGTCCTCGCTTTGGTCGCCCCCGCTTTGGTCGTCCCCGGCTTTGGTCGTCCCCGCTCCGGCAGTCCCCGCTCCGGCAGTCCCCGCTCCGGCAGTCCCCGCTCCGGCAGTCTTAGAACGCAATGCTTGAAACGCACGGATTGACTCGCCGCTTCGGCGCCCTTGTCGCGGTCGACGATCTGAGCGTGAGCTTGCCGTCCGGCGGAGTGACCGGGTTTCTCGGACCGAACGGCGCCGGCAAGACCACCACGATCCGCATGATCGCCGGGGCGCTGCGGCCCACCTCGGGCCGAGTGGTGATCGAAGGCATTGACGCCGCCTCCGATCCGGCCGAGGCCCGGCGTCGGATCGGGTATCTGCCAGAGTCGACGCCGCTCCATCCGGAACTGCGAGTCGACGAGTTTCTGGCCTTTCGCGGGCGACTTCACGGACTTCACGGGCCAGGGCTGCGAAGGGCCCTCGACTCGGCCATCGCCCGCTGTTCCTTGACAGACGCCAGGCGCCGGCTGATCGGGGTGCTTTCCAAGGGCTTTCGCCAGCGGGTAGGCCTCGCGGCCGCTTTGCTGCACGACCCGCCGGTACTGATTCTCGACGAGCCGACCTCGGGCCTTGATCCCTCGCAGATCCAGGAGTTCCGAGCTCTCCTTCGACAACTGGCCGAGCGCCACACGGTGCTCCTCTCCAGTCACGTCCTCGCGGAGATCGAGGCGGTCTGCAATCAGATCGTGATGATCTCGGGCGGGCGACTCGTCGCCCGCGGCTCGCTCGACGAGTTGCGGGCTCGGGCGGGGACGGCGAACCGCATCACCCTCGAGATCGAGGGCGACCCGGTCGAGGTCCTCCGCGGACTCGTCGAGGTCGAAGCGATCCGGCCCCTCGGTCGAGTCGACTCCTGGCATCGCAGCGAGATCGCCGGAGGTGACGAAGGCCGGCTCCGCACCGCAATTGCCCAGCGCTGCCTCGAGCGGCGCGTTCCGCTTCGGGAGCTCTCCCCTCGACCGCTCTCGCTCGAAGAGCTGTTTCTCGCCCTCACCACCGAATCGGTCACGCGAGGCGGTGGCCGATGAGCGGAACCCCCGCAGCGGGCGCTCGACCGTCTGGATCGCCGCGTTCGGAAGGCGCACCAGCCACTGCCGCGATGAGAGGTGCCGCGACCAGGGGCCCGGCGCTGTGGGGCCCCGCACTGGCGATTGCCCGCCGCGAGCTGCTGAGTGCATTCGGGGTCGGCGCCGGCTGGGTGGTGGTTGCGCTCTTTCTGCTTCCCTGCGGCGTGGTCTTCACCGTCGGGACCTTTCGCAACGGCGAGCCCGCCTCGATGCGGGCGGTCTTCGAGGCCGCGGCGTGGATACTCCTCTTCGTCGCCCCGGCGATCTCGATGCGGACCCTCAGTGACGAGCTCCGCCTGGGAACGTTCGAAACCCTCACCACGGCCCCGGTCGGCGATGGGTCGATTGTCCTTGGCAAGTTCATCGCCGCGCTCGTGACCCTTGCGGCGATGCTGGCCCCGACCCTGGTGCTCGCCGCGGGACTCGAGGCCCACGGTCGGCCCGACTGGGGCGAGCTCGCCTGCGGTTACTTCGGGCTCCTGCTCGCCGGCGCTCTGTATCTCGCGGCCGGAATTTTGGCCTCGACGTTCTCGGCCAGCCAGCTCGTCGCCTATCTGCTGGCCTTCTTCTTCTGGCTGACGGTGGCCCTCTGCTGCCGGTTGCTGCCGACGATTGCCTCGGCCGGATGGGCCGATTTCCTCTACGCCGCCGATCCGCTAAGACGGCTGCGCGACTTCACAATCGGACTGCTGGACACGGCCAACGTGGTCTACTTCGTGGTCCTGACCGCCTTCTTCCTGGCCGCGTCGACGGCGAGCCTTCGGGCTCGGAGGTCGGCATGAGCTTTCGCGGCGCCCGTGTGCATGCCACGATCCGCATCGTGGCCCTGGCGGCGATTGCCGTGGCCACGATTGGGCTCGTCGATCGATCGCCGCTTCACATCCAGCTCGATGCCACCAAGACCCGGGCCTACGCCCTCAGCGAGCAGACCATCCGGCTGCTGGGCGAACTCGAAGGCGACTGGCGCATCACGGTGGTGGCGGCGGAGGCGTCGAGTGATGCCCCCACGCGGCGGCAGGTCGACGAGGTGCTCCGCCGCTTCAGCGAGATCAACCCGCGGATCCGGACCCGCCGTCTCGACCCCACCGACCCGCGCACGCTCGGGGAGTGGGAAGCCCTTCTCGATGATCTCCAGCGCGACGCCGGATCGCGGCTGGTCGAGCTGCGCGAGATCCTCGACGCCGGCAGCGCCGACTTCGACGCTCTGGTCGAGTTCGCGCGGATCCAGTCGGGTGCCCTCGCGGCGCTTCCGCCGACGGGAAGCGAAGAACTCGACCGGGGTATGGCTGCGCTCCGCGACGGTCTGGCCCAGCTCGTCGCCCGCGCCGCCGAGTTCCGCGAGTCGATCCGCACGCTGCGGGAGACGACGGCGACGCGGCCACTCTCCGACGATGAGAGCACGCGGGCGGCGCTCCTCGCCAACCACGCTCTGTGGTCCGATCAACTGGCCGCCGGCGACTCGCTGCTGCGCCGTGCCTCTCGCCTGCCCGGGGCTCCGGAGGCGCTCACCCGCCCGACACGAGCCCTTGCGGGCGAGTTCGAGAGGCTGGCCGAGCAGTTGCGCCGGTCGCAGGATCGCTTGAGCCGAGCGCCTTCGCTGGAGTTGACGCGGATCGGTCGTGCGCTGGCCGAAGGCGAAGCCGCAATCGTGACCGGTCCCACTGGAAGCGCCGCCATTCCCGCGTGGCAGATCTTCCCGAGACTCACTCGAGGCGGCCCGGGCGCCGCCAGCGCGGTGCGCTTCGATCGCCGTTTCCGCGGCGAGCAGGTGATCACCGCGACCATTCGATCGCTCCTCACTCGCCCGCCGCTGGTGGTCCTCGTCCATGCCGAGGATCACTCGCTGCTGAAGCCGGCCGACGACCGAAACGACTTCGCCGCCGCTGCCGACGCACTTCAGGCGGCCCGCTTCGAGCTTCGCGAGTGGCTGCCGACCGACGCATCGCCACCGAGCGCAGGGCCGAATCAGGTTGCGGTCTGGATCGTCGTTCCTCCGCTCGCGCGGCGGGGTCTCGACATGTCGCCTGGAGAGCGCACGCTCCTCGAGCGGGCCCGGCGGCTGATCGAGGAGGGGCAGCCGGTCCTGCTGACGGTGGCTCGAAGCCTGCGACCGCTCTTCCGACAGGAGGACCCGTGGGCCCGACTCGCGGCGGCGTCGGGCATCACCGTCGAAACCGGAGTCGTGGTTCTTGCGCTCGATCGACTCGAGCGCGGGCGCGGAGCGACGCGTTCCTGGCACCGCGTCGAGCATGGCGACGCAGCCCACCCGATTGCCCGGGCGCTCACCGGCCAATCGAGCGTCTTCACCCATCCGACGCCGCTGATTCTCGAACCGGGTGATGGAGCCGCCTTCGCTCTGGTCACGATCGAACCCTCACCCGAAGTCTGGCTCGAGAACGATTGGCGCGGCGAGGGTCGCGAGCGGCCGGCGCCGCCTCCCGGACGGGCGCTTCAGGAGCCGGCGTGCGTGGTCGCCGCCGCCGAGCGGGCCATCGGCGAGCGCGGCGCGCGGCAGCGGATCATCGTGGTCGGTTCGGGTGGTTGGCTGCTGACGAGCGTGCTCGATGCCGCGGAGTCGCTGGGCGGAGATCGCGTCGTGCTCTCGAACCCCGGCAACCGCGAACTCCTGCTCAGCTCGACCAACTGGCTGGCCGGTCTGGACGAACAGATCGCCCCCGGGCCGACCGGGCGCGAGACCGCCCGACTCGGTGGAATCGACTCCTCGGTGCGCACGCTGTGGATGATCATCGCTCTGGTGATGCTCCCGGCGACGCCCCTGCTCTTCGGTGTGGTGATCATCTGGTCGAGGCGGCGCGGATGAAACCACTGAGCCATCGAGTCACCGCGCTCTTCCTGATCGTCGCGGTCGGTCTGGTGCTGGCGGCGCTGCGCTCCGGCGGAGGCGGTGGACCGCGGGTCGATGGGGCCGCGAAGCCCTTCCTGCCCGCGGCGTCGCTCGACCTCGAGGCCGTGCGCACCTTGCGCATCGAACGGTCGGGACGTCCGCCACTGGTCTTCGAGCGCCGCGGCGATGGCTGGGTCGAACTGCTGCCCTCCGGGCTTCCGGTCGATCCCTTTCTGGTGCGCGAAGCAATCGAGGCCGCGACGCTGCTGACCTCGAGCCGGGTGCTTCCCATTGCAACCCTCTCGGGCAGCGCGGGCGCCGATCTCTTCCAGCTCGGGCTCGATCCACCCGAGGCCGTGGTCACGATCTCGACTCCGGAACGCGATCTCGTCCTCCGCCTGGGACGAGTGGGTGTTGCCGGGCGGGCCTTCGTGCAGCCCGACGGACCTGAGGAGGATGTCTTCGTGGTCGGCCAGGGGCTTCACGGCCTGGTGCTCGGGCGCGATCCGCGGCAGTGGCGGCTTCGTCTGCTCATGCCCGAGGCCGGCGCCGAAACCATCCGGGCCGGATTCGAAGCCGGGCCCACGCGAGTCGAGATCGTGCGTGAATCGGGTCGCTGGCGACTCGAGCAGCCGGTGCGAACCCGCGCCGATCGCGCCGCAATCGAGAGCTGGCTGCAGTCGGTGGCCCGCGCCGAATGCGACGCGTTTCTCGAGGACATCCCGAATCTCGACGACGCCGCGCTGGGCCGCTTCGGTCTGGAGCCCGCGGTTGCCCGGCTGTGGGTCCACAATCGCGCCGCTCCGCCCGCGGGCAGCGATCGAACGCTTCGCATCGGGGCTCCGGTTGCAGTCGGCGGACCAGACCGCTTCGGCTGGCTCGAGGGTCATCCCTCGATCATGCGGCTCGGTGCGGCTTCGCTCCAGTCGCTCTTCATCAACCCTGCGGCGCTCATCGAACCGACGGCAGTCGGTGCCGCCGCAGCCGACGTGCGCTCGATCTCGTTCCGCACCGCCGATTGCGAGTTCACCATCGAGCGCTCGCTCGACTCCTGGCGCTGCCCGCAGGCCGGCGACGCCATCGCCGACACCGCGCGGGTCGAGGAGCTTCTTGCCCGCCTCACGACCACGCGGGCCACCGCGGTCCTGCTGCAACCACCTGCCCCCCCCACCAACGCTCCGACGATCGTGCTGCGCGACTTCGCCGGCGACGTGATCGCCACGATTGCAGTCGGCGCCGATCGCAGTCGCACACAGATCACCCTCGATGCCGGCGACGGCGTCGCCCGCGTCTTCCCCGCGGCCCTCGAGCCGGCGACCGATCCGGCCGCCTACGGCCTCTCGCTGACGCCGCGGAGCGAAGAGCGGAACTCGGCCGCTCCGGATCGCACCCAACCCCAGTCCCCACACGCCCCGCCATGAACTCTCCGACTCCTCCACCAGCGACACCCGAGGTACCACGTGTCGACAAAGCAGGCCAGACCCCGCCGGGCGACGCCGAGCGTCTCTTCCTCGAAGGACCGCGCTCCCGCCTTGTGGAGTTCTCGCGTCTCGTCCGCATCAGTGTCGAGCTGCTGCAAGGGCTGCGCAAACTCCACTTCGTCGGCCCGTGCGTCACCGTCTTCGGGAGCGCCCGCTTTCCTGAACAGCATCCCTACTACGCGATGGCCCGGGAGGTCTCGCGGCTGCTCTCGCTGCGCGGCTTCACCATCATGACCGGCGGCGGTCCGGGCATCATGGAGGCGGCCAATCGCGGCGCCCGCGATGCCGGAGGGCTGTCGATTGGCTGCAACATCGAGCTCCCGATGGAGCAGCAGCCCAATCCCTACCTCGACCGCTTCATCGAGTTCCGCTATTTCTTCGTCCGCAAGATGATGCTGGTCAAGTACTCGGTGGCCTTCGTCACCATGCCGGGTGGATTCGGCACGCTTGACGAGATCTTCGAAACGCTCGTCCTCATGCAGACCGGGAAGATCCAGTCGTTTCCAATTGTGGTGATGGGACGGAGCTACTGGGAGCCGATGGTGGAGCTCTTCGAGCGCATGACCAAGGAACGGACCATCGATAGGGTCGATCTCAGGCTCCTTCATCTGACCGACGATCCGGAGGACGCGGCTGACCACATCGCCACCCGGATCACCCATGGCTTCGGCCAGGAGTGGGCCAGGCAGCGGCTGCGACCGAGTCGGTTGCTGGGCGAGAAGTGAGCCTCCTGAGCACCCGGTTCGACCCTCCGGGCCTCCTCATTCAGCGCACCCGCCGCCAGCGGGCCATCACGTCGCCACCGCGGCGGCGGAGGTCGGCGAGTGCGAATCGAGTTGCGTCGGCGAGATGGCTGATCCCCATCGCGTCGCCGCCCATGCCCTCGACGCACGCCCGGGCCTGCTGATCGCCGATCAGAATCGGTGCGATGAAGACCAGGGCTTCCTCGAGAAGGTCCTGCTCGATCAGCGTGCGGACCGTGCGCGGCCCGGCTTCGACCAGGATGGTCGAGACCGCGTGGGCGTCGACGAGATGTCGCCACAGGACTCGCAGATCGAGCGATGCACCCGATCCTCCGACGAACGGTGGCAGTGTCACGATCTCAATCGCCGCGCCGGCCGCGGCGGGAGGCATGATGCCGCAGACCTGTTCGAGAAACTCGCGGCGACGCGGCTCCGCGACCTGCTCGGCCGAGACCGCAATCGTCAGCGGCGCGGAATCGAGCGTGGCCAGAAGCGCCGAGGAGATTGGAAGCCGGAGCATCGGATCGATGACGACGCGCCGTGCGATGCGCCGACGGCGCACGCCGCGGGCGGTCAGCTTCGGGTCATCGGCGAGCGCTGTGCCGATACCGGTGACAATCGCATCCACACGACCGCGCTCGCGGTGCACGAAGGCCCGGCTCCGGGCACTCGAAATCCAGCGGCTCTCGCCACTTCGGGTGGCGATGCGTCCATCGATGGTCTGGGCCCATTTCGCGCAGCACCAGGGAAGCCCGGTCACCACCCGGTGCACGAAGGAGTCGCTGACCGCAACCGCCGCCGGTTCGGGCAGAAGCTCGACGGCGATGCCTGCCGCGAGCAGGCGGTCGGCGCCACCGCTTCCCTTCTCATGGGGATCGCGGCGAGCCATCACCACGCGAGCCACGCCGGAGGCGATGATCGCATCGCAGCAGGGCGGCGTTCGGCCGCTGCCGGCGCAGGGTTCGAGAGTGACGAAGAGCGTCGAGCCGCGCGCGGCAGCAGGTTCGAACCCGCGGCGGCGGAGATCATCGAGGGCTGCGCGTTCGGCGTGGGCTTCACCACAGCGGCGATGAAATCCCTCGCCGATCACTCGACCACGGTCGTCGGCGATTGCACAGCCGACCATCGGATTGGGCTCGGCCCCGCCATGGCCGCGCAGCGCCAGCCGGGCCGCGCGCTGCATGAGCTGCCGGTCACGAGGCGCCGCCTGCGCAGGATCGATCACCCTGAGCGTGGCTCCGGTCATGAGCGACCCAGGGCAGGAACCGTGGTCGCCACGGTGGTCGCCACCGAGGTTGGCGCGTGGGTCCGGCCCGAGGCCGCTCTGGCCTGCTCGAAGATGAGCGCGGCGATGAGCAGATCGTCCTGGGAGCGACCGCCGTGGTGACGCTCGACCAGCGCTCCGAGGAAGGAGGGCCAGGAGTTCGGCGCGGGATGGCGGGTCAGGGCCTCGAGGAACCGCGGCATGCCGAACTGCTCGCCACGGCGGTTGAAGGCCTCGAAGACACCATCGGTGTAGGCCAGGACGACGTCGCCCGGAGAGAGCTTGACGACCATCGGCTTGCACTCGAAACCGTCGTCGCCGACGGCCCCGAGGATCATGCCATCGACCTCGAGCGTCTCCACCGCGCCGCCGGCACGCCGCACGATGAGCGGCGGATGTCCTCCGTTGGCGAAGCGAAGCTCGCCGACATAGGGATCGACCTCGAAGCAGACCGCAGTGGCGAACACCCCGTGTCGAGCCAACGTCAGGCTGACGTAGCGATTGAGAAGACAAAGGAGCTCGGACGGTTCGATCCGCGGCCGCTCGGCGCGGATTCGCTCGAGTTCGCCGAAGAGCCGGTTGACGGTGAGGGCGGCGGCGATGCCGTGCCCGGTGACGTCGATGAGCGTGGCGGCGATCACTCCGGTGGGTCCGACCGAGAGATGGATGAAGTCGCCACCGACGTCCGCCGCCGGAACATAGCTGTACTCGAAGCGCACATGGCCATCGCTGTGGGGCTTGGGGAAGAGGGCTTCATGAAGCTCCCGGGCCTGCGACATCTCCCGCCTGAGCGAGCGGAAGTGACGACCGAGCATCTGCGTCTGGAACCGTCGACCGTGCATGCTCATGCGCACGGCGCAGATTGCCAGACCCGGCAGCAGGACGATCGGGGCGAAGGGCGCCGTTCCGGCGCGGGCCCAGAACTGGGCGCCGTGACTGAAGGCGAAGACCTCGATTGCCCAGAGGATCAGGAGCGGCACCATCGGCCGCAGCGACTCGCGGGGATGCCACGGGAGGATGATGCAGGCGGTCAGGTGCCAGAGGAAGAGCCGCCCAAGAACCGAGATCTGGTCGCGGCCGCCGAGCCAATGGATCACCAGAGCCTCGGCGAGGGCGAGGCCTCCCAGGGCGAGGATCAGCCAGGTGGTCGCTCGAAGCAGCGCCGGACGGCTCTCGACCCGCCGCATCCGGCGAACGAGGACGGCGCTGACCACCGCGAGGCCGGCGATTGAAAGGGTCAGCCCCACCCAGTCGGCGGCGGTGTCCGCCATCGGGTTCTGCACCCTCACCGTGAGCAGGAAGACGCTCCACGCGGCGAAGAGGAACTCGATCACCGCGAAGGTGATGCACAGATAGCCGAACCGACGCTGGAGCCAGTCATCGAGCTCCGCCTCGTACTCGCGCGAGAAGAGGACATTCTCCGCCGCATCGGCCATGGGAGCGGAGTGTAGTGGCGAACCGGGGTGCCGCGAGCAGGGAGCAGGGGCAGGGGCAGGGGCAAGGAGCAGGGAGCAGGGAGCAGGGAGCAGCAGCGGGTTGACAGTTTCCCCGCGTGCGCGGAGATCGACCACCGGCGCGCTGCGCGGTGTCGGCGCGGAAGGAACCACGCGATGACGCACGCGCCGCATTCACGAAAGCGAGTGTCGGCCCGGAGGGTCGTACGGATCGCTCTGAATACCACGGCCCGAGGTCGCTACCGAGCGCGCTCCATACATCGCCCGCACGAAAGCGAGTGTCGGCCCCGAGGGCCGTACGGAGCGCTCTGAATACCGCGGCCCGGAGGGCCGTACGGAGCGCTCTGAATACCGCGGCCCGAGGTCGCTACCGAGCGCGCTCCATACATCGCCCGCACGAAAGCGAGTGTCGGCCCGGAGGGCCGTACGGAGCGCTCTGAATACCGCGGCCCGGAGGTCCGTACGGAGCGCTCAAACTAACCCGCCCGCTCCTCCGCGAGAACCTCGTCCTTGAGTCGATCGGGCATCATGCGGTACTCCGCCGGCTCCATCGAACTGGTGGCGCGACCCTGGGTCATCGAGCGCAGCGTGGTCGTGTAGCCGAAGAGTTCGGCCAGCGGAACCTCGCAGGTGATGAGTCGGACGACGCCGCGAAGCTCGCTGTCGATGATGTGACCACGACGGCTGGCGATGTCACCGCTGACGTTTCCGAAGAACTCGTCGGGGGTGGTCACCACCATCTTCATGATCGGCTCGAGCAGCGCCGGACGGGCTCGGGTGCACGCCTCGCGGAAGGCGAGACGACCCGCCTGCTCGAAGGCGACCTGGCTGGAGTCGACGTCGTGATACGAGCCGTAGACCAGTTCGACCTTGACGTTGATGACCGGGTAGTCGCCGAGGATGCCCGAGGAGGCCGCCTGGCGGATGCCGTACTCGACCGAGGAGATGAACTCGCGCGGGATCACGCCGCCGGCGATCTTGTCGACGAAGACGATGCCGTCGATCATCTCGTGACCTTGGGCCTCCGCCTGCTCCTTGGTCACCGGGCTGACGCTCACCACCGCATCACCGTACTGACCGCGACCGCCGGTCTGCTTCTTGAACAGACCGCGGACGTCCTTGGCGCTGGCGGCGATGGTCTCGCGATAGGCGACGCGCGGCTTGCCGACCTTGACGCCGATCTTCATGTCGCGGACGAGCTTGTTCTTGATGATCTCGAGGTGCAGCTCACCCATGCCCGAGATGATCGTCTCGCCGGTCTCGTCGTTGTAGTTCGAGCGGAACGAGGGATCCTCGCGACGGATGGTCTGGAGGGCTTCGCTGAGCTTCTTCTTGTCGTCGGCGGTGTTGGGCTCGATCGACATCGAGATCACCGGCTCCGGGAAGACCATGCGCTCGAGGACGATTGGATGATCCTGATCGCAGAGGGTGTCGCCGGTGTAGGAGTTCTTGAGTCCCACGATGGCCACGATCATGCCGCAGCCGACCTCGTCGAGGGCCTCGCGGTCCTTGGCGTGCATCTCGAAGATGCGGCTGACGATCTCGCGCTTGTTGTTGCCCGGATTGAGCACGCGCGTGCCCTTGACCAGCTTGCCCGAGTAGACGCGGACGTAGGTCAGATCGCCGTGGGTGTCGCTGACCACCTTGAAGACCAGCGCCGAGAAGGGCGCGTCCTCGGAGTGGGCGCGGGTGAGCTTGGCGGTCTTGTCGAGCGGATCGATGCCCTCGACCACCGGACGCTCGGTCGGATTCGGCAGGTAGTCGATGACGCCGTCGAGAAGGATCTGCACGCCGATGTACTTGAGCGCCGAACCGCAGAAGACCGGGAAGCAGGTCTGGGCGATGGTGCCCTTGCGGATTGCAGCCTTGATCTCGGCGGGGGTGATCGACTTCTCGTCGGTGAGGTACTTCTCGGTCAGATGGTCGTCGAGCTCCGCGGCCTTCTCGATCATCTCGTGCCGCCACAGCTCGGCCATGTCCATCATCTCCTCGGGGATCTCGCGCTCTTCGACGGTCGAGCCCAGGTCGCTCGACTCGAAGTAGTACGCCCGCATGTTCACGAGGTCGATGATGCCGGCGAAGTCGTCGCCGAAGCCGATTGGAATCTGCACCGGGATGCCGTTGGCACCCAGGCGGGTCTTGATGGAGTTGAAGCTGAACTCGAAATTGGCGCCGAGCTTGTCCATCTTGTTGATGAAGCAGAGCCGCGGGACGCCGTAGCGATCAGCCTGCCGCCAGACGGTCTCGGACTGGGCCTCGACGCCTTCCTTGCCGTCGAAGACCGCAACTGCGCCGTCGAGGACGCGAAGCGATCGCTCCACCTCGATGGTGAAGTCGACGTGGCCGGGGGTGTCGATCAGGTTGATCTTGTATTCGTTCCCGTTGACTTCCCAGGGGCAACTCGTCGCGGCCGACTGGATGGTGATGCCGCGCTCCTGCTCTTCCGGGAGGAAGTCCATGGTGGCGGTGCCTTCGTGCACCTCGCCCATCTTGTAGTTCTTGCCCGTGTAGTACAGCACGCGCTCGGTGAAGGTGGTCTTGCCGGCATCGATGTGAGCGCAGATGCCGATGTTGCGGACGCGCGTGAGGTCAGTGGCCATGGCTGTTCGTCGGATTCGCTGAAAGGAAAGAGCAGAAAGGTGAGAGCTGAAGGCAGAGAGCGGAAAAACGTGAGGCCGAAGTCGGAGCCCCAGCCGGTACGACAGATGTCGCCGGCGTGGACTCGGAATCGGGGCTGTCACCCGGCGATCTTCCAAAGCTTCCCCGCGGCGTCCGGGCGGCGCCGAGGCGGAAGTATGCGGTCTCTTTGAGTCGGTCCGTCGCCCACCGACGGAAATGGCCGCTCCCCACCCTGTCGCTCCGGCCGGGGGTGTCCCCCAACGGGCACTCGTGAGCGGCTTCGGACGGCGGAGCTTGTCAGCAGGCTCGCCTCGCTGGCCATCCCTTCGAGCAGGGCTTGTGCGTAAGTCGCGTCGGGACCGAAGCCGGACTGACCGCGCACGGGGTCAAAAACGAGAACGACGAGGATACGCGGGAACGGCCGGGAGTCAATGGAGAAGGCGGGAGGCAGACGTCGGCTCCGCCGACGGATTCATGAGGTGTGCCGCTGGCGGGGCACGGAGTCTCAGGCCGGCCACGCCGCCGCCGACAGGGGGCTTGGGAACTCCGAACGCCGGGGAGCGGCGACCTGTCCGGCAGGGCTGAGGGGGGAGGGCGAGTCGCGCGGGGGCGTTCGTGCGTGTCCAGAATCGCGTGTCCGGCCGGTGCGCGGGCCTCTGGCCCGCTTCCGTCCGACACGATCGTCAAGACCGCCGGCGAGTCCAGTAGGAGTGCCGCCGCCAACCGGGGGGCGATTCGTGCGGAGCGATTCGTGCGTGTCCAAGATCCCCTCCCGCGAGGAGGCGAGCCCAGATGGTGGTGAAGAGCGAGCGTGAGGAAGAGCGGGCGGGACGCCCGCGCACCAACTGCCCGCGCCGCCCTGCGGTGTCCGGCCGGTGCGCGGGCCTCCGGCCCGCTTCCGTCCGACACGATCGTCAAGACCGCCGGCGAGTCCAGTAGGAGTGCCGCTGCCAACCGGGGAGCGATTCGTGCGTGTCCAAGATCCCCTGCAAGATCCACTGCGCCGCGGGCCATAATGGGTGGCTGTCCCGATTTCCGTAAATGTTACCGCCGCGCCACAAGAATCAGCCACGGTACGCCGCGAGGCCAAGGTGCCTCGTCCAAGTCAGAGACTTCGGTGAGTTCGATCAGACTTAGGCCAGCTTCGTGGAGTTGTCGGGACATCTCCGCAAGGCTCCAGTGGTAGTCTGTGAAGTGCACGACGTTCTGGGCGTCGAACATCGTCACCTGAAAAGGTTGCCCTTCTCGCGCATAGTTGTCCATGTCGAATGACGTTCGGAAGGTCGCAAACTGCCGGTCCCGGAAGCATGGGTGCGTAACGGACGCAATGAACAGGCCGCCGGGTCGCAGGGCTGTGTTCGCCCGCTTCAATCCCTCGATGCACTCCTGCCGGCTCGGCAAGCACATCCAGACCGCGTTCCAGACGACGGCATCGAAGGTTCCAGCCCCGATCTCATCGTCGCGATCGATGACCTGCGCCTGCCCGTTCCAAGGCTTCACGGACTCCGCCGCAAGGGCCCGCATGCGCGGAACCGGATCGAACAGTACCACGTTCGGGATGCCGGCTTGCAATGCCAGCGCAGCGAATCGTCCGTCGCCACACCCGTAGTCCAACACACGGGACATGCCGTTAGCCAGCAACGTCCGCACTACCGGCGGAAACACGCGAGTGATCCTCGCGTCCGCGATGCGCGTGTACTGATCAGCGATTCGCTTCCACTCCGCCTTGCTCATTGGGGAGGCACCAGCGAGGCGAATACCTGTTTCGTTGTCAGGGTCGGTTTGACGGACCCGCCAGCCTGCAACGCTTGGAGAGTCTGTGCCCAAAGACCGTTCTCCGTCAGGTCCATCTGTCCTGCAGCGACACTAGGTGTGCCCACAAACACAAAGTCAATGGTTCTTCGGACCTGGGTCTCTACCACTTGAGCGGGAACTCCGGTGTATCGTTTCGCAACCTCGATCGCGGCTTCCCCTGGGCGATCCCTGACTCGCTCCCACGCCTTTCGCAAAGATGTCTGATAATCGCGGACGGCCGTTGGATTGGTCGAGGAGAAGTCGCGGCGTGCAATCACGACGTTGCCGTAAAGCCTGACCCCGTTGACTCTCGGATCGATTTCAATCACTGGACGCCCGATTGTCTGCGACAGCTTCAGCGGTTGCTCGTTCATGTATACGGGGTAGAGCATTTTCGGCGCCGATATGACCACAGACGGATCGAATCCTACGGGCGTCAGCGCCACAGTATCCGGCAGGCCCATCGCCGCCCGCCATTGCAGCCACACGGAAGTTGATTCTGTTCCACGCTTGTCCCCAACCGATAATGCCCCATCCTTGATCTTCTCAGCAGCCCATTTCGCCACCGCGCGCGGATCAGCGGCTGCGTCTTGGCTCAAGCCCAGTGAACCGCCAACATCAGGGTGCAACACCCATCCGACAGAGTTCCGCTGGAAGTCCACAAACACGCACACCAGCGCCGACTTTCCGGCTTCGGCGTTCTCCTCGGCCAGATGCTGGAGAAACAGGTCAGCGCCCACGATCGCAAAATGCGCTCTACCACCCAGAACCTCGGTGATCGGGCTGACGCCCTGTCCGCCCTCGCGCACTGTCATCTTCGGATTGGGCTCTTGCTCGAGCACGTACTGGGCAACGAACGTCGGATCGTGAAGCCAGTTTAGCTGCACGACGATGGGAGTTGCCGTAACAGAAGGCTGCCGTTTCTCGCAGCCGGAGAAACAGACCAATACTCCGACAACGGCCATCAGTGCGAGAAGCCAAAAGCATTTCATGTCGTCGCCTCCTCATCGGAACGGTGATAGTGCCGCATCCACAATCCGGAAGTCATAAGTGATATTGCGTGCAGCATGATCGTGTCGAAGATGATCACTGCCCACAGGACTCCGCTCACCTGAGCGATCTGCAGGTTAGCCTGCTGTCGTACCACAAGTCCGCCGGCACCACGGGCCCAGTCTGGCAGCGAGCCTCGTTGCGGGGCTAAGTACTCGTGAATCCCAGGAATGACGGCCTCCACGACCATTATCGCGACAACCGCCAATAGAAATGCCTGCTCTATTGCTTCGGCAAGGCTCGCAATGTCGCAGTCTGTCAATCTCAAGACCCTTGACATGTGCGGTCTAAGCCGATTGACCACCCACGAGCGACTGCGGGGAGTATGCAGCCCGTGCACCAAGACTTCGCTCTCCCACTTTGCACGCTGCACGGATGCAAACACCGCACGGAAGACGCGATAGCCGCCAAGAGTCACTCCTGAGGCGAAGACCATCCATGCCCAAAGACACCACTTTGGGAGGAATGCCTTGCTCGACACAGTGTCGACGCAGAGCGGATAGAACACGCCGAAAGAAATGCTGACGATGAGCACGAACGGAACAATGTATAGGTAGCGGTAGACCTGGTCGAGGGAGCGTCCTGCTATCCGCTTGACGATGTTTGCGGTGCCCTGTGATGATTGGAGCGCCGCTGCGGCCAGCCCCAGCGTGTAACCGACGACGCAGGCGCAGAGCCACGCCGCGATGGCAGCGCAGGCCGTCATTCCCAGTGCCGCCCACCAACCACTTTCGAGGTGAAAGAGCGTCGTCGGCAAGAGTGCCCACAGGAGATTCTTATAGGGGTCGACAAAATTGCCAATCGCCAGCGAGACCGCAGCGACAAGTGCCCATAACATGAGGCCTCGAAAATGTCCCTTCATCCTAGCCCCTTAGCTGGATTGGTGCACATGTACAGTGATCCCCTCGTCGGAGGATGCGTTCGAATCGATCGTCATTTCCAGACCAATCGCATCGGGGATCTCTTTGATCAGTTTCACGTGGTCATGGTGAGTGACGAGCAGTACCTGCAATGAGCGGAGTTGCACGAGTTGTATCCAGCAATCCCGGATGCCCTTTAGGCATCTCTCCATCTCAACCGGTCCGACTCCATCAAATGTCTCGTCGAGGAGTAAGAACCCGGTTCGGGCAGCACTGGCTGCGAGGAACGCCAGGCAACTGCTCGCATAAATACGTCTGATTTCTCCCCCTGAGAATTGACTCAATCGTCGGGTAGCATCAAACGGCTTCGTTTGCATTAACGAGTTGTAGAAGGGGGAGCCACCCGGGAGAACGCGGCCAAGTGGCCAGTGGTAAACGAACGGGGGGTTCTGTGGAACAAACGCGACTTCGATGGGGGCTGTGGCGTGCAAGTCGGGGGAGAACTCGAATGGAAATGCGGGGTTGTGAACGTGCCGAAGTCGGCGGAACAGGTGCCCGAGCAATGTGGACTTGCCCATGCCAGAATGCGCGGTCAGCGCAGTGGTTCCTACCAGGCCGCTCTTCGGCTTGCGCCATAAATGGGCCCCATCGATCGATTCGTAACGGATCGAGAACTGGTCTGTCAACTGCGCCGTGGCTTTGGGGAGGCGGACGTCGTATCCGGCACCGTCAAAAGGGACGATCGCCTTGACCCGTCTCGCCTGCTGAAGGCCGAACGCACGAGACACGCCGCACCACAACATGCGGGCTCTCTGCGAGAGTGGCTGCGGAAACTGAGCTGGCTTGGGACTCGTCATTTCCGGGAATGGTAGCCGTGGATGACCAACAGGACCGAGCGGTTGCTTGACGCAGGGTTCCGATCGGCCCGCTTCGCCACATTCCGAACCCTTTGCGTAGATGGTGGTTAACGGCCCGCCCCCTGGCGGGCAGGAACAACCCGCAATCGCTGGCCCCGCCGGGGCTCGCGCACGGAAGCACGCATGACAATCGACCCCGACGAGGCGGTCGAGCGCGATGATCTCGCGCCGACCAAGCGACTGCACATCATCCGCCAGATGAACGATGGTGAGCGCGTCGTCAGCCTAATTGGTCGCACTGGAGGGAAGCGGCTGCGGTATCGCGGTGTCGCCTGAAAGAAGAGCGGCGGTCAGCGGGTAGCCCCACTGACCGCCGCTGTTCACGTCTAGCCGTTCGGTCTACCGCTTGCGCAGAAAGCGGAAGAACTTCGCCCGCTTCGGGTACACAAGCTTCCCAGTGCGGTAATGCCGGAAGCACCGGCAATAGACCCACTTGCTGGGGCGATCACGCCCCGGACCTGCGATGGCGTTAACCATGGCGGATCTCCTTTAGGAGGGGAACCACTTGATCGCCGTCCGTCGCCCTGTAGACTTCGTGGTGCAGTAAGAAGTCGGGCACTGCTCGGCGCTCCCTTTAGGCGGCTCGACTGCCATTGGGAGTGAATTGCTGGCGACGAGGTTTGCACTCGCACGGGTCCGCTGCTACGGAGCCCACCCGAGTCCAAGTCGGGCGCGTCTGCTGATTTCGCCACGGCGGCTCCACAGGTCACAGCCCCACGCGATTGCGATACCGCGACTCGCGTGGGGCTGTACTTTCCCCTAATCCTTTCGGTCCACGGACTTCGCGTGTCATTGGTTGTTCCTGTTTTGACGGGGCCACGCCGGCATCGTAGGGTCCGCCACGAGGCAGTCAATAGGCGCCAATGAAAAATACCATACGGCCTATTGGACCAACGGCGTACGGGGCCGTATCCTGTATCGTCACCTATTCGGAGATCCCAATGAAGCAGCCAACAGCGCCTTCGCCGAAGTCGCCCAATCCAGATGCGGGGTCCGTCGCCCCGCTGGATTCCTCCGCAGGAACGAAGCCGCCGCGGCACCGAAGCCCTAACTACCCCGCCACAAACCTGGCCAAGGCGGTGGACATGGCGTCGACGCTTCAGCAGAATTTCCGGGGACACCATGTGCCGATCGCGACGGCGCATATCACGCTTGGGTACAAGGCGCAGGGCAGTACAGCGCAGCAGGCGATCGCGTCGATGTCCTACTTCGGATTGCTGGAGGACGACGGCTCTGGCGACAAGCGGCACGTTCGCGTTTCGGAGCGCGCCGCCAAGATCATCGGCAACCACGCCGACCGCCCTCGGCTGCTGAAGGAAGCGGCACTTCAGCCGGCGATCCATAGTGAGATATGGGACAAGTTCTACTCTGCCGCTGACGGCCTCGCCCCTGACGACACTATCCGGCAATACCTTGTCTTCGACCGAGCGTCAGCGAAGTTCAACCCTGAGGCCGTCCCCGGATTTCTCGATCAGTTCAAGAAGACTATTTCGTTCTCTAAGCTCGATTCATCGGCTAACATCGTGGCTAGCAAGTCGAGCGAAGGCGAAACTCCCGTCCCCCCAACGGTTGGTGACTACGTTCAGTGGGTCTCCAACGGAACAGCTCGGTTCGAGATCCCCCGGGCGATTCAGCGTGTTTCGGATAACGGAATGTACGCCTTCGTCGACGGAAGCGCCGCAGGGCTGCTGTTGAGCGAACTCACCATCGAACGACCTCCCACCCCTCGGACCGCGATCACTGCCAGCCAGAGCGCTGCCCCCGTGAGTCCGTTTGCTGTTAGCAGAGGGATGGCATCTCTAGGTGTCGAGGAAGCTGTATTCCCGCTGGACGAGGGGCGAGTAACCATTCAGTGGCCCTCGAAGATGAGCCGAGCCAGCTTCGACGATTTTGAGGCTTGGGTGGCGCTGGTCGTCAACAAGGCGAAGCGGTCGATGGCCGCGGTCTCCGACGACCCATCGTCGGGGGACGGTCGCAAGTAGTCGAGTCAACCCCATGGTGAAACGAGCCAGTCGGGCAAGATCGACAGTCCCTAAGAGACTGTTTCAGAACACAGGTATCGGCCGATGAATGCTGCCATCTTCACAAGCGCAAGGAGGCGCGATCAAC
>ENA-ORBV01006996-ORBV01006996.1-microbial-mat-metagenome-genome-assembly--contig:-NODE-6996-length-19580-cov-7.391786_pt1 | contig 19580 bp, 19 predicted proteins | sample MGYA00237777_ERZ505514 | MGnify/ENA primary metagenome ERZ505514 (study PRJEB26160, sample SAMN06269048) | microbial mat metagenome | isolation source: Oligotrophic lake microbial mat | place... | reverse complement strand
TGCAAAAATTTAATCCCGCAACAAGAGGTTCTTGATACGGGAAAACTGGCGGAGAGGGAGGGATTCGAACCCCCGGTGACCTTTCGGCCACACCTGATTTCGAGTCAGGCGCGTTAGACCACTCTGCCACCTCTCCGATCAAGAATCCGAGAAAGTAGGTCGCGGGTCTGAAAACGGAAGCCGAAAAACCGGCGACCGTCGGATCAGGTGTTCCCATCCCGACCCGACGGCTCCGCCGGTTGGTTCGCCGGCAGATGGTGAGGCAGGAACAGATAGTAGTTCATCAGCCACCAACTCCGTGAAGAACGGTAAAACAGGGCCGGAAATACGATCGAGCCCACGCCGGCCCCCACCACGGCGGTCGTCGTGCCGATCACGCCAAAGTAGGCGAGCAACATCACCGGCACCAGAAAGACGACCAGCGTGACCCCGTAATTGAGCGACATCGAACCGAGAAAAAAGCCCTCGTCGTCGGCGCGCTCGATTTTCAGCCCGCAGTCGGGGCACTCCGCATTCACCTGGAAGAGGGTTCCCGGCTTGAAGAGCGTCCGTCCGCCGCAGTTGGGGCAGCGGTTGGTGAGCCCCCGGGAGACGATCTGGCCGCGCGTGACTTTCATGACGGCAACAAAAGGCCGGGGGCGCCGATAGGCAAACCCGCCGAGCGAGCCGACGAGGCCGCACAAAAAAGCCGCCCCGGCAAGGGGGCGGCTTGGAGGAGGGACGGTCGGCAGGGCCGTTCAGGCGCCGAGCTGAAAGCGCGTGAAACGACGGATGACGATATTTTCGCCGGTCTTCGCGATCTGGGACGAGAGGAACTCTTTGATCGATTTGTCGTTCTGCTTCACGAAGGGCTGGTCGATGAGGCACACCGTCGAGAAGAAATTCTCGAGTTTGCCCTCGACGATCTTCTGCACGACGGCCGGCGGCTTGCCGGCAACGGAGGCGGCGACGATCTCGCGTTCCTTGGCGAGGTCGGCTTCCGGCACTTGGTCGCGGGTGACATAGAGCGGATTGGCGGCGGCGATCTGGAGGCAGAGGTCGCGGACGAAAGCGCGGAAATCTTCGTTGCGGGCGACGAAATCGGTCTCGCAGTTCACTTCGATGAGGACGCCGACCTTACCGCCGAGGTGGATGTAGCTCTCAATGAGCCCCTCCTTGGTGGTGCGGGTGGAGAGCTTATCGAGTTTGCTGCCCAATTTCTTGCGAAGAATCGTGGTCGCGTCGGCGATGTTACCGTTGGCCTCGGTGAGAGCTTTTTTACAGTCAAGGAGCCCGGCACCGGTGGCGCCGCGCAGTTCGTTGACCATTTGAGCGGTGATGGGAGTGCTCATGCGTTGGCGAAGAAGGTGGTTTCGGAGGGTGATTACTCGGCTTTGACCGCCGCCTTCTTGGCGCGGATCGGCTTCTTCGCGACAGTCGGCTCGACTTCGCCCTCAACCACGGCGGCAACGCCGGGAGGGAGCTCGACCTTGGAGGGATCGATCTGGTCGGCGCTGGCAATGGCGGCATTGGCGGCGGCGTTGACGGCCGCGGTCTGGGCCGCGCCGCGCTCGGCGCGACGCGTGTCACGCTGGGCGAGGCCGCTCTGGATGGCGGCGACGATGGCGTCGACGATGATCCGGATCGACTTCACGGCGTCATCATTGCCGGGGATGGGATGGGAAACCGTGGCGGGATCGGAATTGGTGTCGACCAGGCCGACGCACGGGATGCCGGAACGGGAAGCTTCGGCGACGGCGATGGCCTCGTGGTTGACGTCGATGACGAACATCGAGGTCGGCAAGCCGGGCATATCGACGATGCCGCTGAAATTCTTTTGCATGCGGACCATCTCGCGTTTGATCGCGGATTCTTCCTTGCGGGAGAACTTGGAGAGTTCGCCGTTGGTCTCCATCGCCTGATACTTCTTATACTTGGCGATGGATTTTTTGACGGTCTCGTAGTTTGTGAGCGTGCCGCCGAGCCAGCGGTCGACGCAGAAAGGCATGTTGGTGGCCGCCGCAGCTTCGCGGACGATCTCCTTGGCCTGGCGCTTGGTGCCGACGAGCAGGACGTTGCCGCCGTTGGCGACGGTGTTCTCGATGAATTCGACGGCCTTTTCGAGGGCGGCGTGCGTCTTGCCGAGGTCGATGATGCTGATACCTTGGCGGTGATCGAAGACGAAAGGCTTCGAGCGTGGATTCCAGCGTTTGGTCTGGTGGCCGAAGTGGACGCCAGCGTCGAGGAGGTCTTTGGGTGTGATGCTAATGCTCATATGATCTATGTATCTACGTTACACAGGCCGGCCGGTGGGCCGCCTTGCGATCGCGGGATGGTTGTGGTTGTTATTTTTTGACTAGAACGAACAGACAGGGGGTCGAAAACAGCGTCTGGTTCCGGCTCTGGCAAGAGCGAATTGCTTCGGACGCGCGGAGGCCGGGGCGCGGGGCGGAAAACGAAAAAGCACCCTCACGCAGAGGGTGCTTGGCGCCCGGGCCGAAAACCCGGGGCTCAGGCCGAGGCCAACTGCGGTGCGACGGCAGCCTTGCCCAAGTTGGCTTTGGCTTCGTCAAGCGAGTCGTAAAAGGTCCAACCGCGGGTGTCCTCGAAGCCCTTGCACTCGGCGATGATGTGCGGATTGCCCACCAGGGCGAATTGCATGGCCAGTTCCCGGCAGGTCTGCATCGCCTGAAACAGGAGTTTGATCACGCCCATGTGCAGGGAGCGGACTTGCTGGATATCGATGACGACCTTGTTGGTGCCGGCATCAACGGCCTCGGCGAACTTCGGTTTGAGGTAGTTGGCCGACTCCGCGAGCACGGACGGCGAGCAGTTCTCCGGCAGGCGCATGATGAGGCTGTCCCCTTCCAAGGCATAATAGCGCTGGGAGGTGTCGAGGTTCATCGCCTTCGCCATTTTGGTCTCAAGTTCACCCAAATCGATGGGTTTGGTGATGATCGCGCTGAAGCCGACCGTCTGGGCCTGTTGCTGCTGTCCGACCTCGGTCTTTACGGCGAGCGCGAAGACCGGCGTATACTTCGTCTTGATGTTCGTCCGGACGAGGCGGAAAAGCGCAAAGGCGGATTCGTCGGGGAGCGAAAGGCTGACGATCACGAGGTCCGGCGGAGTGCGTGCGCAAAAATCAATCGCCTCGCCCTGTGCCGCCACCCCGATGACTTTCCACGGCGTGTGTTTGAGGCCATCCTGGATCTGTTGGATGATGGCGGGCTTGTCCTCGACGACCAGTATCGTCGCCGGATCGAAGATCGACTTCGCCTTGGACGGCGTATCCGACAGCGGCTTGAGGTCGATGACGCGGCCGGCCTTTTCGAGGAGGACATCCTCCTTGAAAGGCTTTACGAGATAGTCACGCACGCCGATCTTGGCGATCTTGAGCACGTGGTCGCGCCCGCCCTCGGCGGTGAGCATCATCACCGGGATGGCCTTGAGGGCCGGGTCGGACTTCAGCTTCGTGAGCATCTCGACCCCGTCCATGACCGGCATGGTGACGTCGAGGAGGATAAGGTCGGGCGTTTCCTTGGCCGCGATCGCCAAGCCCTCGACGCCGTTGCCAGCCTCGAGGATTTCGCAATCGAAGGTCCGGAATGCTTTGCGGACGATGATCCGAACGGTCTTCGAATCATCAACGGTGAGAATCTTGTAGCGCATGGTGGGAAGTTTTTTCGGTTTGGGATCAGTCGCCGACCTTCATGAGGATATCCGCGACGAGGCGATGACCGCCGCAGTTAAAGTGATAGATCTGCCGGGTCGCCGAGCCGATGGGCTCGATGGAGAAATTACTGCCCCGGAGGATCGACGGGATGGTGAGCTTGCAAGGGTAGCCGGCGTCGCAGAGCCCGTTCTTGAAGCTGCCGACGGTCATATTGGTGATCTCGCCGATCGCGTCGTTGATGACCTCGTCGCCCGCCTCCTCGAGTTCGGCCGGGGTCATGCTCAACAAATGGCAGGTCGCTTCCCGGGCAAAGTCGAGGTCAAGGTAAAGATACAGCAGGCCGTTGATATCGCCCAGAAAACCAACCGTGCCGACCACGTGGGGCCTTCCGGCCTCGGCGGACGTGCCGAGCGGCGGCCAAGACTGCTGGTCGGTGATCTCGGCGGCGGAGGTGAGCGAGGTCTCGCGACCCAACATCGTCTTGAAGACATCACCGACGGCGCGGGTAATGTTGTCGCGGAGCAGGCTCTCGGTGATTTCTTCGGTGGCGGGCATAAAGTTGGTCGGGGCGGGTTTGAGAAGGACGGTTACCCATCTATCGTCGCGTTCGCCTCCGGGTTTAGCCGCAACCGGCATTATCCGCAAAATTTCCCAAAACCCGACGGCCGTCGGATACCGGCCGCTCGCCAGGGCCTACGAATCGACCAAGTTCGGTTCGGTTTCGACCCCGTCGCCCGCATCGCGGTATTCCTGCAATTTATTGCGCAGCGTCCGGATGCTGATGCCCAATGCGGCCGCCGCTTGGGTGCGGTTACCCGCAGTCTGGCGCAGCGCGGCGCGGATCGCCTGTTTCTCCAGTGCGTCGAGACGGATCACCGCGCCGCAGCTGTCGGTGACGCCTTCACCCGAGGGCAGCGGAGCGGTCGCTTCCTCGACCGTCGGTTCGGTTGCCACCGGGAAATCGTAGCGCGAGGCGTCGCCCGGCAAGCCCAGGGCGGCCGCGGAGACCGGGCGGCCCGATTCGGAGAGGATCACGGCGCGCTCGACGGTGTTCTGTAACTCCCGCACATTTCCCGGCCAGCGATACGAATGCATCGCCGCGCGCGCCGAATCGGAGAAGCCCGTGACCTTCACCCCGTGCTTGCGGGCGAATCGCCGCAAAAAATGCTCGGCCAAGACCGGGATGTCCTCGCCCCGCTCGCGGAGCGCCGGCACATGCACGGGGAAAACATTGAGCCGGTAATACAGGTCCTGGCGGAAATCTCCCTTTTCCACGTAGCTCAAGAGATCGCGGTTCGAGGTGGCGACGATGCGGACGTTGACCTTGATGGTGCGATTGCCCCCTACCCGCTCGAACTCGCGCTCCTGGAGGACGCGGAGCAGCTTCGCCTGCAGCGCCAGCGGGATCTCGCTCACCTCGTCGAGCAAGAGGGTGCCTTGGTTCGCCAGTTCGAAACGGCCTTCGCGCCTCTCGGTTGCCCCCGTGAATGCTCCGCGCTCGTGGCCGAAAAACTCGCTCTCGATCAAGTTCTCGGAGATCGCCGCACAATTGACCTTGATGAAGGGCTGGCTGCGCCGGGGACTACGCCGGTAAAACTCCCGCGCGATCATTTCCTTGCCGGTGCCGCTTTCCCCCGTGACGAGCACCGTGGCATCCGTCGGCGCGACGCGGTCGATCAACTGGCGGAGCCGCGCCATTGCGGAGCCGCGACCGATCAAGACGCTGTCGTCGTCCTCGGGATCGTCCGTCAGCAGCTTATTGATGCTGAGGAGCTGCCGGTAAGACTGGGCTTTCCTGAGAATGACATCGATCTGACTGGGGGAAAAAGGCTTGAGCGCATAGTCAAACGCCCCGGCCCGCATGCACGCCACGGCCGACTCGATCGTCCCGTAACCCGTGACCATGACGACCAGCGGGCGCTCCGGCAGGGTCGTGACCTGCTCGAGAAACCGCTGCCCGTCGCCATCCGGCAGGCGGATGTCCAACATCATCAGATCATAAGACTCCCGACCGACGCAGACCGCAGCCTCCGCCAAGGTCGAAGCACAGGTCACGATGCACTTGTGCCGCAGGAAAATGCTCTGGAGCAGGTTGCGGACGACGGGCTCGTCCTCCACGATCAGGATCTTCTCGAGTGACATTGGGCGGTGCGATACGGTGGCGGTAGTTTCCGACGAGGGCCGTCACCTAATGCGGCGAAACGCCGCGTTACAAACAAACTTTCGCGCCCGTCACCCGACCCACACGGTATTCTACCGGCAAGGCCCCGACACGGATAATCAAGCGGGCGACGGAAGCCCGACGTCAAAATGTTTTCGGAATTATTCCTAAAGCCCGATGCAGAAGTGCCGATAGTCCGATGAGCACTATTCCTCTCCCCGCCCGCTACCGCAGCCATGTCTTCCCGCCTCCTTTCCTCCCTGAACGACATCGAGCAGGCCTTGCGTAAAGAAGCGGCGTCCAACATGGGACCGAACTGGGTCGCGACCCGCATGGTCAACTACCATCATGGCCTGGCGCGGATGACCCTCACACCGGAGACAAACGATGATCCGGACCAAATCCGCGGCGCGATCTTCCTGCAGAGCTACGTGCTTGCCGACGACACGACCTCCTTCAAAGCCAGCCTGAGCTGGCACGGCTGCGAATCGTTTCCCGTGATCGCCGTCTTCGCCAAGCCGGGTGTCGACTGGCAGGCCGAGGCCAGACGTATCGCCTCCGCTTGGATCTCCGGCCCGCCTGCGGCCTTGGTGTCGATGGCTTCTTCGTCTGAAGAATCGCTGACGGCTCTGACAGGATAACCGTTTCCGGACCGCCCGTAATTTACGGGTTATCGGCCGCTGCGTATTCGATTCCCGGAAACCGTCGCCCGCAGGCGTCGGGCCGGCTCAAAGCGCGACGCTGAATCTCTGCACCGGTGTCCCGCGGCTGGCGTAGGCCGGTCCGACGCGGGCAAAGCGGTGTTCGCACGCTTGCAGATCCGTCAATTCGGCGCGCACCCGCTCCAATTGACCGGCCATTCGGCCGACCGTTGCGGCCCTGGTTTCGACGGCGCGCGCGATGCGTGCGCGCTGCCGGTCGTCGGCAACGTCCGCACCGGCGGCAAGGCGGTCGACCACCGCAGCCGAGCGCAGCTGGATTTCGCGCAGCCGGTCAAAGTCGGAGCACGCGAGCACGGTGGCTTCTTCGGCCAGCAATGCTTCAAGCGCCCCCGCCAGGCGGTCCAACGGGTCAACGGAGGTGGGCATCGATCACGCGACGCCGCGAACCCGCTCGGGAGCCGCAGGCCCCTCTTGCTTGCTCAGCATCTCGGCCCAGGCGTCGCGCAGCTCGCGGAGCAGGCGTTCGACCTCGATGACGGGACCGACCTGCTTGCGGAGGTTGGCCTCCAGCAAACGCCGGTAGTGATAGTCGTAAAGCCGATGCATGGTCTTGGCGAATTCGCCGCCAATCTCGAAGTTCAGGCCGCTTTGCAGCTCGTTGATGATGGCCTGGGCCTTGAGGATCTGCTCGTTGATGATCCCGATGCGGTGGAAATCTTCTTCGGGCCGATCAAAAGCCACTTGGGCGATGGCCAGCGCCTTCAAAGCCCCGTCGTAGAGCATCAGGACGAGCTGCCCGGGGCTGGCCGTCAGCACCGCGTTGGCGCGATAAGTCCGCGCGTATCCTTGGGCTAACATGGCCTGGGTCAGGACTGGTCTTCGCTGCGGTCGGGTGCGGCGAGGATTTGCCCGGCGACTTTTTGCAGGATCGACTGCGAGGGATAGGCGGGATCTGCGGCCAAAGCCCGGGCGCGCTCGACGACTTCGGGGCGGATTTCCGGTTGCTCGGCCAAAGCCCGGCGCAAGGTATCGGCGCTCGCGGTCGCCAGGGTATCCGGGCGTGACGTCTCCGACCTTACGGTCGGTTGATTTGGGCGGGTCGCGGTTTCAGGCCGGACCGTGCGTTCAGCAGAAGTGGTGGAGGTGATCATTGGCTTAACGGGTTTATGAGACGGTCTGCCTCTGATGATTTCGATACAGGGAACGCCGTTGGGTGACAAATGAGAAGATCGGCGCGATTCATGCCGGCTTTAGCGCGATTTCGTCAAAACTTCGGCAGGCGGCCGCGCCACCGGCGGCAGGGTCGCGAACGTCGCCGCCGCGACGTAGGTCGCAAACCGGCGGGGCGACTGCAGCGCCGCCGGGGTCAAGTCGGCCGGGACGGCGGTATGCGTCTGGTCGACGAAGTGGCGGCGGGCGGCATTGGCCACGGCCGGATTCTCGACCGAGAAGACGTTGTCGAAAGTCCACGCCAACCGCACGCCCTCCATGGTCGCCAGCTTGGCCCTCACGCCCAACATGAGCGGGCGATAGGCACGGTAGGCGGTCACGTCGACCCACATGACGGCGTCGGCGGCAAACTCGCGGCCGAGCTTGGCCATGAAGTTATACGGCAGCGCTGCCGCCGAGGAAAACTCGTCGGCACCGAAGCGGCGCCGGCACTCGGCGCGGCTGAGCATCACGACCTCGAAGCGGTTTCGCTTTTGGAGCTCCGCCGCGAAGACCGCGTCGAGGGTCGAGGCCGTATCGCCATCGACCCAGGTGCCGCCGCACACGGGCAGGAGCACCACGCGGCGCAGGCCGGCCGGCATGATGAGATCGCCTTGGTGGTTGGCCGGTTGAAAGAAGGGTCCGACGCGCGCGGGGTCGTTGATCGACGGAGTCTGGCAGCCGACAAGGCCGAGCACGGCGGACAGCGCGAGGAGGGACCGGCGGGGATGAACCAGGGCGAACAGGGGACGCGGCATGGCGGTTAGTTGTCGTTCGATTTGTTGAAGAACGCGTTTTTGAGCGTCTTGTTCTGGCTGTCGGCGGCCGACTGGGCCTCGAGCATCTTGATGAATGCGGTCGTGAGCTGCTCGCGTTGGGCGGCCAGCTTGGCCTGAAGCTTGGTGATCTGCTCGTCGATGCCGAGGTTGGCCTTGCCGAAGTTGCCGCGCTGGGTGCCGTCCTCGCGCATCAGGCCGGTCAGGCCCGTAAACAGCTTGGCCACGAAGCCGGTGTTGGCGGTGAGGAAAAAATCCGTCACCTCCTGCGGTTTCTCGGTCAGCGCGGTCGCGAGTTTGTCCGGATTCTTGATGACGAGCCGGCTGGTGGTGCCGTTGAAGTCGATGCCAAGGTCGTCGAGCCGCTTGATTGAACCGCTCAATCCGCCGATCGCGTTGAAGGCGAGCGAACGCAAACGGCTCGACCACTCCTGAACCTCGCGGTTGTTGGCCAAGACGGCGCCGGAAACGGCGGTGCCCGAGACCGTCACCTTCGTGCTCTCCGCGATCAAATCCTGCGCCGTGTTGAACTTGGTCACAAAATCCTGCACGTAGGTCGACATCGTGGCGGCATCGCTCTGGACCGTCAGCGTCTGGGCGGTCTCCGAGTTGACCGTCACACTCAGGCCCGTGATGCCGTGGATATCCGCCGTCAACGAATTGCTCGCGCTCGACAGGGCGGGACCGCCGTTGACGGTGAAACTGGCGTTCTGGCCGCGGACGAAGGTCGCGCCGCCGGCCGTCGTCAAGCCGAGCGCCGCAAGAAAACCGGAGGGATCGGCGAGGCCGACACCTACGTCGCCGGTGGTCGAGTTCGTGAGCGAAAAACGGTCGTTGGTCGCGTCGTAGGCGGCCTTCACGCCGGCGGCGGAGGCGTTGATCCGGCTGATCACGTCCCCCACCCGGTCGGTCGAAGCGTCGTAGCTCAATGAGACGCCGTTGATCGAGAAAGTGCCCGTGCCGGTGACGCTCGTCCTGAGCGCGGAGTTGGCGATCGTCGCGGTGAAAAGCTTGACCGTGCCGAGGTTGCCCGAGCTCGTGACGGTATCGGTGCCGTTGTTGGCCAGTTTCATCACCCCGAGGAAGTTGCTCGAATCCACAGACGACCCCAAAATGATCGGGCTGTTGCTAAGGCTCGTGAGCGAAACCCTATCCGTGGCGGGGTCGTAAGTCGCCGCGATGTCGGCGCCGGTCGCGGTCGAGATCGCGGCGAAGACATCGGCCAGAGAGTCGGTCGTGGCGACGGTGATCTGGGCGCCGTTGACGGTGAACTTTCCGGCCGTGATCGCGCTGGCGGTGTTCAGGTTGGACAACGTCAGGCCCGAGACGTTGGCGGAGGGGTTTAAGGCCGCGCCGATATCCCCGAGACCCCGCTGCGTCGCGGCCGTGGCCAGCCGCGTTACATTGACGGCGTAGCTGCCGACGGGCGTGCCGTTGGCGGAGGAGGTTTTCCAGGTGGTGCCGGCGAGGCTGCTGCTCACGGTGCGCAGCGAGAAAATATTGTCGGCCCGCATCGCCTGAACCGAGTCCTGCAAGCCGGTGAACGCCGTGCGGAGGGCCGCGATGGCGGTCGTCTGCTCGGTATTCTTGGCCTTCTGCGCGATAAGAGTCTCGATCGGTCTGCTCTCGGCCGCGATGAGTTGGTCGACAATGGCCTTCCAATCGAACGATTGGTTCGCGAGCAGACCCGAGACTTGGATGCCGGCCATGGTGAAAGGATGCGGGCGGAATTGCCCGATAGGGCATCGGCACGGACGACGCCGGACTTGAGCGCTCAATGGCGATTCTTTCCGAGCTTCCTTGAAGACCCTTCCGCGGAGGAGAAATCCCGCCCACGTCACAACGAGCGTCCTGCCACCCGGAAGATGATCCCCTGTCCCGTCGGCGCGAGCGCTCCGCCCCGGCCGACCGGCGCATCGGGTTTAATCCGCCTCGGCGCGAAATCGGGGCGGCCGATTGCGGCCCGCTGAAACTGCGGGGAGCCATCGCATGCCTGGGCACTGGATCGGTTTGCGCTGTGGGCGCGCCTTTAGGCCGCGACGTATGCCCCGGCCCGACGAAATCGCGGCGTGAAGCCGCTTCTGCCTGCGATCAAAAAAGCAAAGCGACCCACTGCCCGCTCTCGAATGCGGTTGCGCTCCGTCCGGCGGAGCGGTGCCTTTTGTTGCTCGCATTCCTACCGGAGGCCACGCTCTCCCTCGGTATATGCCGGACTCACCGGTCGCGGGATATCAAATCGCCACACCGCAAAGCGCGCGCCCGGGTGGAAAGCGCGAGCCGCCACGGCGACTGGAGGCATTTAGCTTAGACCAACGTCCCGTAAAATCCGAACTTTGATCCGAGGTTAGAAAATCCGAGATAACCGCGAACGGACGCAAAGAGACGCATATGAAAACTCTGGTCCGCCAAGACCCGGGCCAGGCATCGGCTAATGATGGGCTTTCGGGGCAAAAACCCTTCCTCTGCTCCGATATTCGCGTGCAGTCGTTTCCATTCGCGGTTCTCAACCGCCGGTTGCCGATCGGGGAAAGTCCATTTCTCAAGGGACGTTGGTATTATCCCGCCGTTCACCTACGGGCTCGTGCGTGAGCCCGTCGTAAAATCCGCGAACCATCCGCGCGCGCGTCGGCGTCTTTTCGCAGCGAGGGGAGCCGCAAACCGCACCCGAAAATGACGCGGCCGCGCGATCGCGCGCCATCGCCGCCCAACGCGACTTGAGGGAAATCACGCGCCTCCCGGAAAATAATTCCGCGACTTGCGCGTAAAGTTTTTCTTCGTCCGCGCCGATAGCTTCCCCGTCGAGGCAAATGCCACGACCGGCGCGATCCGGAGCCGCTCACTCGGATACGTTAACACCACGGACGGTGTAATCAGGATCAAGGAAGATCACCATGTCAGTTGTCATTAACACGAACTATTCGGCGACGGTTGCCTCAAACAACCTGGCCGCCTCGAACTCGATGCTGCAAAAGAGCATTAACCGGCTCTCCAGCGGATCGAAAATTGTCAGCCCCTCCGACGATGCCGGCGGTTTGGCTGTGTCCATGAAGTTGTCCGCCGCTGCGCGCCGCCAAGGCGCCGTCGCGTCGAACATCGGCAACGCCGTCTCGCTCCTCCAATCCCAGGACGGTGCGATGAAAGTAACCGGCAAGGTGCTCGAGCGCATCAGCGAACTGAAGGTGCTCTACTCCGATGTGACCAAGAGCGCGAGCGACAAGACGAACTACGATTCGGAATTCGTCGCCCTCACGGCCCAGCTTCGGACCAACGCCAGCGAGAGTTTCAACGGCGTGGCCCTCTTCGGGTCCGCCGCCGTCGGCACGGTGGCCGTGACCGAGAATGGCGGCACGACCGTCAGCATCGCCGCCCGCGATCTCACCAGCACCTCCACCGGTGTCGGCACGATCTCGGCGACCACCAATGCCACGCTGGGCGACGCCGCCGTCACCTTGGCCGCGATCTCCACCGCGATCGAGAACGTCGCGACCATGCGCGCCACCAACGGTTCGGAGCAAAGCCGGCTCAACTTCGCCAGCGAGCTGGTCACCATCAACAAGGCCAACTTGGAGGCCGCAGGCAGCCGCATCGTCGATGTGGATGTCGCGGCGGAGTCCACGCAGTTGGCGCGATGGAATATCTTGGTCCAGGCCGGCACCTCCATGCTCGCCCAGGCCAACCAGAGCTCGCAGACGGCGCTCAAGCTGCTGCAGAGCTAAGCTCATCCACCCCTTCCCACCGCGCGGCCGGACTAGTCATCCGGCCGGCGGATCAGGCTTCCTTGCGGTTGTCTTCCTCTGGGGGAAGAGGGTTTGCGAAAGTTGTTTGATAAACTTTTCCCGCCGTTTCGCGGCGGGGACCCCTTTGGGATTTTATCCCAAGCAGCGTGGCTTGCGCTGTCTCCTCAAGCCCGTGGCGACGACGGATAGTCGCATTTAGATCAAGGAAAGAAATACCATGTCAGTCGTGATTAATACCAACTACACAGCGACGGTTGCCTCAAACAACCTCGCCGCGTCCAACTCGATGTTGCAAAAGAGCATTACCCGGCTCTCCAGCGGCTCGAAAATCGTCAACCCTTCCGATGATGCGGGCGGTTTGGCTGTCTCCATGAAGTTGTCCGCCGCCGCCCGCCGTCAAGGCGCCGTCGCTTCCAACATCGGGAACGCCGTCTCGCTCCTCCAGACCCAAGACGGCGCCCTCAAGGTCGCCGGCAAGGTGATGGAGCGCATCAGCGAGCTCAAGGTGCTGTTCAGCGACCTCACCAAGAGCACCAGCGACAAAGACAACTACGACGCCGAGTTCGTCGCCCTGACCGCCCAGCTCCGCGACACCTCGGGCGAGGCGTTCAACGGCGTCGCGCTCTTCGGCTCGGCCAACATCGGCACCGTCGCCGTCACCGAAAGCGGTGGCACGACCGTGGCGATCGCGGCTCGTGATCTTACCAACACCTCCAGCGGTGTCGGCACGATCTCGGCCACGACCAACACGTCGCTCGGCACCAGTGCCGTCACCCTCGACGCCATCTCCACGGCGATCAAGAACGTGGCGACGATGCGGGCGACCAACGGTTCGGAGCAGAGCCGCTTCGGCTTCGCCGGCGAACTGGTCACCGTCAACAAGGCCAACCTGGAGGCTGCAAACAGCCGGATCGTCGACGTCGACGTGGCCTCAGAGTCCACCCAGCTGGCCCGCTGGAACATCCTCGTGCAAGCTGGCACGTCGATGCTCTCGCAGGCCAACCAGAGCGCGCAGTCCGCGCTCAAGTTGATCGGCTAAAACCCCGCCCAGGGATTGTCTTGATCCGCCCAAACCTGGCCGCCGTGTTCGTGCGGCGGCCAGGTCAAGCGGCCCAAACGCGGTCCTGCGGAGGCCCCGGCTTCGGCAACCGGTCGCAATTCCTGCGACGGAGTCGCCAGCCATTCGGTCAAGTTAGGTTAGAGTTCGTGCTAGCAAGGCCCCGGTTGCCCAACCGGGGCCTTCGCATTTTCAAGGAGCAGGAGGCCGCACGGCAGCAGCGCCAAACCGGAGTGTAAAACGAAGCCAAACGAGGAATTGCCCGCGAAAGGCGCGAAAGCACGCGATTGGGAACGCGCAAAAAGATCCAGTCACCGAGACTCGTTCGGAATCGTCGCCCATGTAGGGGCGTGGCTTGTCCACACCCACGCCGGCGCGCACAAGGCGGGCGGCGACGTGTTCGGCGGGTTTTTGCAAGAGCCGCCTGTGAAGGATGAAGTCCAGCAAGGAGCCTCTCGCTTTCGCGCCCGTTTGCCTAGTTTGCCGGCATCTCTTCGACCTATTTCGGAATCTGGAGAAGGTCCCCTACCCGCTTTTTAGCCGCCCAGGCCGCAGACTGTCAGGCACCCACGCAGGTGCTCGTTCGGCGCGAAAACCTGCCGCTCGGGCTCACGCGGCCGCGATCGCCTCGGCGACCACCGTGCCGACCGTCTCGTGGCGGTTAAAGTGCTCATAGATTCTCCGCCGCTCATCGTTGGGCATCGCCAGCGCGCGTTCGCACGTCTCAGCGAGCGCCGCGAGATCGCCGTGCGGATAACGCAGCAGCAGTTTCGCCTCGTGCAATTCCTGCAAACGTCCGCCGGCCTGCGAATCTTCGCTCACCGGCACAAGCCCAAGACACCCCGACCAGAACGGCCGGTCCGTGTGCGTCCGCGCCATCGCCGGTGTCGTGAACTTCCGCCCCTCGGGACAAAGCCCGACTTTGTAGCGGTTCAACGCCGCGCGGTCCGAGACCGCAACCGAGTGATCGCACGACGGTAAAAACCGGTCCTTAAATTTTTCCTTTAGAAAATCGATCTGCCGCTGACGGTGTTTTGTCAGACCCAACTGCGAACCGAGAAAGATGATTTTCTCCTCGGGCTCTTCGTTAAACGGCACCGCGCCGGGCACCACGTTGGCGACCCAGCTCCGGTGCAGCGTGCGCGCACCCGGTTTCAGCCGCGCGGCGTGCTCCTCGTGCAACGGAGCCTCGTCGTGGATCAGGACGTCGAGCGACGGCGCGATCGCCGGAAAACACGGCATGAACCGGCTCGCCTCGTCGAACGCATAAAACAGATGCCTCACACCCACCTTGGCCAGCAGGGCAAACGCCGGGCCCGCCGCCGCACCGAGCGCCTGCGGCTGATGACCCATCGTGACGAACCAGCGCTCTTCGCCCGTGTCGCGCGGACGCTGCCCCACCTCGGCAATACCGGCCGACCCGCAGACCCAGGCCGGGAGAAACTCGATCTCCGGGTGCCGCATTTCCCTAAAGCACCGTGCATTTTCTCCATACCAATCGCAGTCGAGCCGCGCTTTCCGCAACAAAGCCACGTCCCGCCGGTGAGAAACCAGGGGGCGTAAATCGAGCTCCGGCAGGCGCGCAAGGTAAGTCGCCGTTTCTTCGAGCCGCCCGGCCCATACGTTGAAATAGCAAACGCGAACGCGACGCGGAGTTCGTGTTACGACAGGCAACATGGCCGCAGGATCAATTTACACCGGCCGCCAAATTTTGCGGCGTCCCGCGTGGAGCCATCCGGGCCGTAAAATAATCGGCGAGCGCACAGACCTCTTCGGGCGAATGGTTGGCCCGGAACACGACTTCGTGCGGAGACTTCAAAAGACCGAAACGACTCAGCGTCGTGCCCTCGAGCAGCGGACCCGACCAGTAACGCACGTCGGGATAAATAACCGCCTGTGGGCAGCGAAGATTGCACACGAGGTCCGAGATGCCGGACCGCACGCTGCACACAAATCCCGCCGCCTGCACCATCGCGCGGAGCTCGGCGACGGGCAGAGCGAGCGAGCGCAGCCCCTCGGGCACGTGGGTGGTGGGGCCGCCGTTGACCAGCGTCTCAAACCCCCGGGCTTCCATCGCCCCCGCCAGCGCGATCCAAAAGGCCCGGTCGACGCCGTCGGTGGGCGTGGACCGCGCTTCGATGCTCAGCACGACGGTGCGGCCCGGAGTAAAACCCGCGGCCTGCAGTTGCCCGGCCGCCCGACCGATCTCTTCCGTGGTGGGTAATCTCGCACGGCTGAGTTGTGCCTCAGCGGGAAGATCAAGCCGGCAGCGGTAGGCATCGAGAAAATGCATCCCCTTGTAGCCGACGACGCGCATCAACTCGAGCTTCGGGAAATGCGCATAATACATTCTGCCACCTTCGATTTTCCACGACCCCTGCGTCTGCGCATCGGTATCCGCCGGCCATTCAAAGTAGCGCTCGACGGCGGGAAACAGCGCCGAGACGAACGCCAGGTGCCGGCGACCCGCCATCCAGACGCGCAGGCCATACCGCCGACGCACCGCCTCGGCAAAACCGGCGACGATGTAGTGATCACCGATGCCGTGGTCGGCGACGAGCAGACAGCAATCCGAGGGGACGTTCATGCTTCAACGGTTACGCCGCGACCCGGCGGTCGATGTGCCCGAGTTTCTGCACGAGCCGCATGGCTTCCTTGATGCAAACATCGGAGTTGAAATACTGCCACTGACCCCAGCGGCCAAGGCCGTGCAGGCCCAAGGGTGCAGTATGGCGAAGCACGGTATCGATGTCGCGAGCCCATCCGAGTGTCGGGATGGGATAAGCGTGCTCGTTGGTCTCGGCGTAGAGTTCACCCTGTCCCGGTTGCCAGCGTTTGATATTGGTCTCGCGATACAGGCCGCCCGACGCGCTGTGCGGAGCGAAGTTTTTGATGAAAAACGAGCGGTGGTGGCGCAGGGACTCCGCCGGCTGGTAGAGCCAGTGCGCGTCCGTCGTGTAAGCCTCCTCATGCAGCGAGACGACGATCTGGTTGTGCCTTAGCCGGGAAATCGCCTCTCGGGCTTCGTCGTTGAAAAGCGGGGAACCGGCGAGCGTATGCCAAGGGGCCGTGTTGATCACCGCGCGCGCGCGCAGGCGACCATTGACAAGGAGGGTGTCGCCCACGCGTTCGATCGAGGTCACGGGTGTGCGTGCGGAGATGCAGTCCCGGACCGGGGCGGCGATGGCATCGAAGATTCGCTGAAAACCGCCGACTTTCGGATAATAAAAACCGGCATGAGAAGGCATCTGTTCGCGATCCGCCGCTCGCCGCTCGCAAGCGCGGGCGATCTGGGCGACATCGAGTCGCGGAATCTTGTGCAACCAATCGATGTCCATCTCGCTCGCCGGCACGCCCCAGATCTTCCGATTGTAAGGCAGCATGTAAGTCTCGGCGATGCGGTCGCCGAGCTTCCACCTGATCCAGCCCTCGAAGTGCGCGGGCGCGGGCAGACCGCGGGCTTCCCCGTTGGCGGAAACGCTCCGGAGATACTCCGCCGCAAGCGCCGGCGGGAGCTGCCAGAGATTGCTCTCCAGAGGATAGTCCGTCTCGCAACCCTCCACTTCGATACGGGAAACGCGGTTGAAATGATTGAACTCCGACTTCGGCATGTGGCCGAAGACAAAGTCGTAAACTTCCGGGTGCTTGGTGCACAGAAAATGACCGCCACCCGTGTCGAGCACATGACCATTGATTTCTTTCGTGCGGCAAAGCCCGCCAATCTCCGGGGCCGCCTCCAGCACGAGCACGCGTTTCACGCCCGCAAGCTGCAACAGGCGGGCCGCGGTGACGCCGGTGATACCGGCGCCGATGATAATGTAGTCGTAGGTCATGAGAGGAGTGTCGGGGTTGAAATTGCCGCGGAGATCGCGCCGTCGGGCTCGGCGGCGGTTTCGCGCCGCGCGGCTTGGGCTCGGGCGATGAGTTCATACATATCGTAATGGTCCACGATCGGGTCGTCGAAATCGGGATGCGCCAACTCGGCCAACAGATCGGCGTGGCGCGGGTTGAGCGGGTTGACCACATCGCTGGCCATGAAGAGCACGGGGACCTGGTTGCCCCACTGGCGCACCCGATAGAAACGGATGCCGTCGACCGCCCAGGCTTTGCAGAGCGCGAGCATCGGCCGCATCTCCATGAAATTATCGTGCTGCACGACCATGTTCACCATCAGCCGAGAAATCGCGCCGCCCGTGCGTGCGTCGCGCAAGATGCCCATACTTTCCCGCAGGCGCGCCCACGTGGAGCCGCGGCGGAGTCGCTCGTAGGTCGCGGGAACGGCGCCGTCGATCGAGACGGTGATATCCCGGAAACGCTCGTGCAGCGGGGTGAACTCCTGCCAAAGACGCGGGGTGATCAACTGCCCGTTGGTCCCGAGCGTGATGCGCACATGCGCAAACTTGGGATCGCACAACTGTTTCAGAATCCCGCGGAAGTGCGGGCTGCCGAATGCATCGCCGGAACCCGTGATGTAAACCGTCTCGGCCTTCGGATCCTCCAGCAAGGGCAGCACGACGGTGTCGCGCACGTGGTTGAGTTTCTGGCGCTGCTCGTGCCCGGCCATGATCTGCCCGTTGCGGCACGACGGGCAGGACAGGTTGCACGAGAGATCATAGGAGAGATTCAGGTGCTTGGGCGGCTCGGTCCCCTCGGTGCCGATTTTCTGCAGGCGCGCAAACTCCTCGGGATGTTCCGAGCGCTTCGGCAGATTGAAACGCTTGTAACACGTCATCGGGCTGCAGTAGCGAAACGATCCGTCCAGAATCGAGGCACGGATCGCCTTCGCCTGCGGCGACTGCCAGATGGCCTCGGCGTCCTGCTTGTGCGCGTTACCGATGGGAAACGGCACTTGGGTGCAGTTGCACGGGAACACGGCGCCGTCGCTGTAAATCTCGAAATTCTCGAAAGGATGCGCGCAAAAACGGTCCTGGGCCTTCGCGTGGAAATTCTCCTGCCCCGCGCAGCGCATGAAAAGGGTCTGGGTGTAAACGTCGTCGTAAAACTGGGCGAGCGCCTGGCGGGCTTTCGCGGCGGCTTCTTTCTTGTTTCCGGTGATCTCCAACAATTCGGCCCACACGACGAGGAGCGCGCGCTGCTGCGGCACCGCCCGCACCATCGTTTCCACCGCCACGAGGCGATTCTTGATCGGGCCGAACTCGCGGAGTTCTTTGTGGAGGTAACGGACCGCCCCGCGCACATCGGCCCCGGGCCGCTGGCGCGGCTCGTCCGGAGGCAAAAAACTGTCCATCAGCGTCGCGTCGAAGAGCTTGAAACCGATCTCCGCGAGACGATCTTGCAGCGATGCGCGCGCGGCCGACGGCTGCGGAGCGGAGGTCTCCTCGGGCACGACTGGCACCGTCTCCGGCAATTCGACAGGCAGGGGATTCGCAAGGATCATAGCGACAAGGCCGGGACGGGACCGGCGGTTTCGGGTAGCGGGGCCTCCGTGCTAAAATCGTCTCCGGTCTCGGACACCCCTGCTGCCTCCGCGAAAAGATCGTCGAAGGGGGTCGGCGCGCACTCGCGCGCGGCGAGCGAGCGCCAGATCCATTCCCCGCAGCCGGGCATCACGAAACCGGCTGCGGCGCGCCGGGCGTTCCCCAGCCGCTGTTCCCGGTTTTCGGGGGCCGTGATGGCGGCGATCTTTTCGCAAGCGTCACCCGCGTCGTAGTTGGACGATACGCCCGACCCGAGGCGCTCCACGAACCGCGCCGCGGCCGTCTCCGGGCTGCCGAGCACCAGCATCGGCGTGAAAGTTTTCGTAAGGATAAAAACCATCCGCGAGGGGATACTCAGGCGGGTTAACCACTCGTTGTTCTCCGTGCCGTCGAGCGATCCGCCGGGAATCACCGCAAAGGGATAGGTCGCCAAGCGCACCGCGAGCTGTTGCTCGGGCAAAAACCCCTGGCAGAAGATCCCGTCGCGCTTGAATTCATCGGAGTCCTTGGGAAGCCAGGCAACATCGGCGTTGCCGAACCAGTCGACGGTGAGCCCAGCCGCGCGCGTAAAGGCCCGCAGCTGCGCGAACTGCTCCGCCGACCAGATGTTGCCGACCATCGCACAGTGCGTCGCCGGCCGGATCGCCGGATGCCAATAATTCGGGATCTCGCCATCGCGATCCGTAACCAGAGGCGGCAACAGGCCGAAGGGTTCGTCGAAATGACGACGATAAGTCGCGATCATTTCGGGCGAGATCGCCAAGCGCAGATCCGACGCCGCAAACAATCTCCGCGCCAACGCGGGCGGCACTTCCCGGCTAAAGACGGTTTGATCGTCCATCACGTAGGTGCCTGTCTCTTATACACATCTGACGCTGCCGACGAATA
>ENA-ORBV01006993-ORBV01006993.1-microbial-mat-metagenome-genome-assembly--contig:-NODE-6993-length-19584-cov-5.270621_pt1 | contig 19584 bp, 16 predicted proteins | sample MGYA00237777_ERZ505514 | MGnify/ENA primary metagenome ERZ505514 (study PRJEB26160, sample SAMN06269048) | microbial mat metagenome | isolation source: Oligotrophic lake microbial mat | place... | reverse complement strand
GGGTATTTACTCTTCGGATTCGGGCTTAGGCGTCGGCTGCGTGGCTTGTTCAAGCTTGAGTCGCTCACGTTCAGCTCGCTGTTCGCGGAGAGTCCTGAGCAGTTGTTTTTTTTCTTCCTCAAAAGCCATTCTGTTAAATTTTTTCTCTTCAACATCCGCTTGGTTCTGTTGTCTCGGTGGATTCTGCTGTTTTTGTGGAGCCTGCTTTTTTTCCTCAAAAATCACATTTCCCATAACAGCGTTTGATTCCTTAGGGTCAAAATCGTCTCTAGCTCCTCGAGGTTTTTTGCCCACCAAAGCATTTTCGGCTTTTTCAATCTGCTCACTGAGGTCAATCGTCACATCGCCAAAACAATGCAGCTGGCATGACAGCCTCCTTTGATCAACAAAATAGGCCGTACCAATGAGACTCAACTCTTGGGGCGATGGCGGCATAACGTTTTGCTCTCCTTCGGAAATAAAAACGCGACATTCAGCGCAACTCGGCACGCCTTTGCAAACCGATTTAATGTGGATCCCGTTATCTTGTGCCACATGTAAGACCGATTGGTCTGAGGTCACTTCATACTCTACATTTTGAGGCATAAATTTCAATTTCATATTTTACTTCACTTTGATTTTGGCAAATTTCTTTTTACCAATCTTTACTATTAATTCAATTCCCGATTTCAAATTCAATTTATAATTAATGTCTTCAACTTTTTTACTATCAACCTCAATCCCTCGCCCCTCGATCAATCGACGACCCTCGCCAGTCGACGTGGTTAGCTTAAGGTCGGCCAGAAGTTTAGTAATTCCCACTTCACCACAAGCTTCAACCAAATGAATAGGGATGTCATCCGGCAAACCTTTGTTTGAAAAAATCCGATTAAACTCCTCGACGGACTTTTCGCCGGCGCCAGGACCTTGAAATCTATCCACTAATATTTTTCCCAAATTTACTTTAACATCCCTCGGGTGTCGCACGCCCGATTTAACATCTTCTCGCATTTTTGAAATCTCACTTGCACTCATGTCCGTCAACAATTCATAGTAGCGATACATGAGATCGTCCGAAATACTCATTGTCTTACCAAAAATATCGCTCGGTGAATCATCCACACCTATATAGTTCTTTAGTGACTTCGACATTTTTTGCACGCCATCAGTGCCCTCTAAAATCGGCATCATCATCACAACTTGGCTGGGTTGCCCATAAGATTTTTGCATATCCCGACCCACCAAAAGATTAAATCGTTGGTCTGTTCCACCCAGCTCAACATCAGCCTTAAGTTCTACCGAATCATAACCTTGAACCAGCGGATATAAAAACTCGTGAACACAAATAGACTGTCCCGTCTTAAATCGATTATTAAAATCATCTCGCTCCATCATGCGAGCCACTGTGTAGTGACTCGCCAATTTAATAAATTCAACAGAGCTAAATTTATTCATCCAATCAGAATTGTAAGAAATAACTGTTTTGCTTTCATCGAGAATTTTAAAAACCTGACGAGCGTAGGTTTTCGCATTTTCTTTGACTTCAGCTTCAGACAGAGCAGGTCGAGTTTCATTTTTACCACTAGGATCGCCGATGAGGGCCGTAAAATCTCCAATTAAAAATATCACCCGGTGACCCAATTTTTGAAACTCACGCATTTTATTTAAGACCACGGTATGGCCCAAATGAATATCGGGCCGTGATGGATCGAAACCCAACTTAATATTTAGAGGTCGATTTTTCTTGGAGCTGTCCGTAAGCTTTTCTAAAAGATCTTTTTCGCTGACTATGTCAGCGACACCTTTCATCAAAACCTTCAACTGCTCCTTTGGGTCTAAAAAAGCCATTTTCAATACCGTCTATCGTGCGTGTTCAACAGCGCGAGTTTCGCGAATAACTGTAATCTTAATTTGCCCCGGGAACGCCATCTCTCGCTCAATCTTGCGAGCAATATCCCGACTCAGCATTACGGCTTGCTCGTCTGTCACTTTTGCGCCTTCAACGAGTACCCTTACTTCACGACCGGCTTGTAGCGCAAATGCTCGTAGCACGCCTTCAAAACTATTAGCAATAGATTCTAGATCCTCGAGGCGCTTAACATAGGATTCGGTATTTTGCCGACGAGCACCTGGCCTTGCCCCCGATGCGGCGTCTGCAGCTTGACATAAAAAGGCGTAAACAGAATTTGGTTTTTCGTCCTCATGATGCGAGCGGATGGCGTGGCAGACGGCCTCACTCTCGCCATGTTTTTTTGCGAACTCGGCACCAATAACAGCGTGACTGCCTTCTATGCTGTGATCAAGAGCCTTGCCGATATCATGCAACAAGGTGGCCCGCTTTGCCAATTTGACATCGACACCAAGTTCTGTCGCCATCAGACCTGCAATATGGGCGGCTTCTATGGAGTGATAATAATTGTTTTGGTTGTAAGAGTAACGATATTTTAAGCTTCCCAATAACTTTAAAATTTCTGGATGCACATCAGTTAGTCCTAATTCCAAAAGCGCCTTATCCCCGTCTTCTTTTATTGTTTTAAAAATATCTTTCTTTGATTTTGCTACAATCTCTTCAATTCTTGAGGGATGCACTCTGCCATCTTCAATCAGGCGCTCCAATGAAAGTCGCGCAATTTCTCGTCTCACAGGGTCAAAAGCAGAAATTACCACAGCTTCAGGAGTATCATCGATAATCAAGTCAACGCCACACTCAGCCTCGAGCGCTCTAATATTTCTGCCTTCGCGTCCAATGATTTTTCCCTTAACTTCTTCATTAGGTAGGGCAACGATACTGACCGAACGTTCGGCCACGGTCTCACCGGTAAAGCGTGCAATGGCCATGCTAATAATTCGCTTAGCTTTGCCTTCGGCTTCGGCCTTAGCCTCTTCTTCAATGACTATCATCAATTTAGCTGCTTCTGTTTTGGCCTCATTGGTAACTGCTTCAATCAATTGCTGCTTGGCTTGATCTTTGGTCATGCTCGCTACGCTTTCGAGCTTGGACTTTAGTTGTTCTAAGTTTTCTTCAGCTCTAGCACTAACGTCTTTGATTTTTCCTTCGGCGATAGAAACTTTGGCAAACCGATCTTTGACTTCACGGTCTTTGTCTTCGAATTTATGATCCAACTCCTTGAGTCGCTTATCATACATTCCCTCTTTATCTTTAAACTGCTGCTCTTGGCGCCCCAGACTCTGTTTTTGTTTCTGGATATCTTGCTCTACATTTCGACGAGCTCGATTTTCGAAATCACGTGCGCGATTTTTGGCATCTAAATCAAGGCGAGCAGATTCTGACTTAGCCTTAGAAATTATGCGTTGAGCCTCGCCCTCGGCATTAGTTTTTTTCTTTTTATTTTGAATTTTAACAAAAATATTAAGGCCAAAAGCCCCAATAGCTAAACCAAAAAACAATGAAATAATAATATATATTGTATTCGACATAAACTACCCTCTTCTGAAGTCAATAAAGTCCCTTAAGCAGGGATCTTTAATACTTCTTTATCTGTCACAATGACGTTCACTTTTACGTCATGAGTTTCGAAAGGTAGATCGTCTTGAGATAACTGCGCGGAATAGCCAATGCCTATTAACCTACAAATACAGTTCTTTAAATACCGATCATAATAGCCTTTTCCTCGGCCTAATCGGTAACCTCGTAAATCAAAAGCCACACCGGGAATCAATATGCCGGTTAATTCATTTGGACCAACAGCTTGAGAGTGCTCACCTGGCTCATCTATGCCCAAGTCACTCCTATTAAAACTCAACGTATTTTTGGGAACCAAAAACTGCAAGTTTTCGCCAACCACTTTGGGAAATGCCCACTTAATGTGCTTAGCTTTTTCATAAACTGTTGAAAGATTTGGCTCAGTGGACGTACTAATGTACCCACCCCAAACACCGCTCGTTACTTTAAGTAACTGCAGCAGATGCTCACAAATCTTTGAATCGTGTTTTTGATGCGAAAAGTCTGACCTTAGTTTTAGATATTTTTTTCTAAGGTCTTGTTTTCGCGCCTGATCTTTTCCTTCTCTACTCATGAAATCCCTATTTTATCAATTCGTGTGGACTCCAAGTCAGAGACGACCTCGAACGCGAGATCCTCTATACGATCAAGCTCTTGGCGAGCCTGACCTCTCAAGTTAACTAGTTCTTCAGCAAGATTTAAGGCTGCTAAAATTATTGCCTTTTGCAAAGATTTATTTTTAGATCGTTTCAATGCCAAATTTACTTTTTGATTAACTAAATCAACTAAAAGGTTAACTTTGTCTTCATCGTGGACAGAACGCACCTTAAGGCGCATGCCAGCAACAGACAAGTTGTATAGAGGCTTTTCAATGGCCATCCGAGCTCCGCACTCCGAAAAATTGAAGTCTACTTACTTATATTTATAGCGCGTCTTGTAAAAGAAAGCAACCTAGACCAGTTACTAGTGATTGCCCTAGAGCATAATAGTGCAGTGCATTTCAAGCGTCCCTTTAGACCTTAGATTGAATCTTGTTTCTCAGTTTAGTCAGTAGACCTGTGAAGTCAGAACTGTGAAAGGGCTTTTCTAAAACGAGATTATCGATCAATTTTAAAAGAGAGTGATCAATATCAGAAACGTCCGCAGTTGTGATTGCTACTGGCATTAAGGGGTTGAGTTTTTTTGCTTCCCGAATGAGATCAAAACCATTCATTCCCGGGAGGCCAATGTCTGTGATCATAAATGAGTATTTATTTCCGTTCATCATGTCCAGTGCCGCCTCGCCCGAGCCAACAGTATCAACTTTAAATTTGTTGTTATGGAGATACTCGACAAGAATTTCTTGTATTAGAGGGTCATCCTCAACCAGCAAAGCCTTTTCCATTGGCAAATTTGAAACCATAACACGTACCTCTATTAACTTTCCCTTATCTTTAATTTTATGGCAAACTCTTAGCCACCTCAAGCCCCTTACCTAACCTTAACTCAAAATTACTATAAAATAAGCATTGGTGTTTCAAAACGAGATATGGCGGATTATTTAGGGACAGCACTTTAAGGGCGAGCTTCGTGAGTGACTTCGTAGGCATGATTGCAGAGAAGCCCCACCACTCGGCGGTAGTCTCCTAAGAGATCCAGATGAATAGCACTGGTATTAATAGTTTCTTTGAGTCCCTTATTGAGACGGTCAATATGATGCTCCCTTAAGAGTTTCTCTTGTCTGCGCATGCCTCGCTTCATTTCTATTAACTTTTTGGCAAGGTCCGGATCTTGAAGTTCAAAACAACTCATGGACACGGTTGCAATCTCTACAGTCATGGCATGAAACTCCTTAATCTCACGCCAACCTTCGTCGCTGAAATTAAGTTTTAATGCATTTTTCTTTCTGGATAATTCCAAAATATTATTATCTATCACATCAGCTGCAGATTCCAAATCGCTCGCCATCGAGATAAGATTAAATACTAACTGGTCAATGCCGCCAACGGCCTCATCGGCGTACTTCACTAAAAATAATTTTATCTCTCGCATGAGTAAGTCCACTTTATTGTCGTTTTCTTTGATGGTCTCTAAGAGCTCTGGATCCTCGCGCCCCAATAGCGCAATACTATCTCTTATCATCGAAACAACAATGTCTCCCATTCGTAAGATTTCTCGGCGAGCATAGGCCATCGCTAAGGTTGAATTTTGATAGGTTGCACGATCAAGATACTTTACACCAAACTTTTTCTCGCTGCTTGTCGGTTTGATGTAACTTTCGAAAAACCGTGTTCCCCACCCAATTAATGGGTAAAACATAATGGCCGCGATGATGTTATATATAGTATGCGCATTGGCAATAGCCCGCACCGAATTTCCGCTATAAGCTCCCAGAGTTCTGGCGAAACTTTCGGTAAAAAACATAAAGAGAATGACGCTGGCGACTTTATAACAAAAGTTGGCCCATGCGACTTGGCGACCAATATAATTTCCGCCGACCGCGCCCATAATTCCAGTAAAAGTTGTACCAATATTGGCCCCATAAACCCAAAACATGGCGTCGTAAAGACTGATCACACCTTGACTCGCCAAGCTCATAGCCAAACCAATCGTTACCGCACTTGAATGAATAAGTGCTGTCATAATTATTGAGGCGGCAAGAGTTAGCGGGGGATGTATGCTAAGTTTGGCAAACATCTGTCTTAAGATATCAATGTGATTGATAGCCTCAGTCCCTAAGCCCATGTACTGAAGCCCAAAAAATATCAGACCAAATCCCATTAGCACGCCCATCCACTGCTTCACCACATTTTTCTTAGAGACAAAATAGAATAAAAATCCAATCGTAAAAATCGGCAATCCATACTGGGCGACGTTAAAACTAATAAGCTGAACTGTGACTGTGGTCCCTACAGAGCTCCCAATTAAAACACCCATGACTTGAGAAAGTGTGATGACACCTGCAGATCCTAAGCCCACCAACAGCATTGAGACTGCACCCGAACTTTGTAAACATACGGTCAGTGCCACGCCCACAAAAATGCTGAGCATGTTACTTTTTGAAATTTTATTCATAAGCTCGCGGACGCGATTACCTACAAGCTTTTGCAGATTTTCGCTGACAAGCGTTGTGCCGTACATAAAAAAGGCAAGGCCGGCAAAAAGATAAACGAGCGTACTTTGAGAGACCATAGGCAATTGAATTATCGGTTAAATTATAGAAGTTATAAATTCAGAGGCTGAAAATTCTTTTAAATCCTGGACCTTCTCGCCGACACCTATCCAGCGAATAGGAATCCCCAGTTCACAAGCTAAGCCGACTGCCACCCCGCCCTTAGCCGTGCCATCAAGTTTAGTGAGGATGACACCTGTTACTCCAAGAGCTTCATGAAAGGACTTCGCTTGGTGAAGGGCGTTCTGTCCCGTATTGGCATCTATAACGATCAGAGTTTCATGTGGCGCATTGGGTATTGATTTAGCTATCACCCTTTTCACTTTTTTTAGTTCTTCCATCAGATTATTTTTAGTATGAAGTCGCCCAGCCGTATCTATAATAACAAAACCATACCCCTGAGACTTGGCAATTTCACAAGCCTCAAATGCGACAGCAGCTGGGTCGGTGACGCCCTCGGGGCTGTGGATCATTACTTCTGCACGTGTTGTCCAAGCGGACAGTTGCTCGCGGGCGGCAGCTCTAAAAGTATCGCCTGCTGCGACAAGTACTTTTTTACCTCCCTGCGAAAATAGCCGAGCAAGTTTGCCAATGGTTGTGGTCTTTCCGACCCCATTGACACCGACAATGAGCCAAACTTTAGGTTTTTCTTCAAATACGGCTTTTGGCGTTGGCACTAAAGAAAAAATAATCCTCATTTCTTCTCGTAGCGCCGATTTTATTATTTCTAGATTTACATCGGACTGCTGTTCTATTTTTTCGGCGACGGCCGTCATTAACCTACTCACTGTTTTCGGCCCCAAGTCACTGCCGTAAAGAATTTCTTCAAGCTGAGAAAGGTCCTGAGCACTAATATCTTTTTTACTAGAAAAAGCATTCTGGATTTTTCCTAAAATCCCCTGCCGAGTATTTTTTAAGATGTCGACAAGGTGTATCGGTGCACTTTTAATACGATCGGTGATTTCGCCAAGCACTTCTTCTGATAGCAAAACTTCAGTCGTATCCTCGTTAGACTTCTTGGTGCGATTTTTTATTCGAAAAAAATAAAAAGCCGCCAATAAAAATATTGCGACCAGTGCCCCCACAAAAACAATGGGGGCAACTATCGCCAGCCCTGAGTCATCAGCGGGGTTTATCAATTAGAGTTCGGCACTTTTTTGCGCTTCCTCGAGACTTACAGATACCATTTTAGAAATACCCTTCTCCTCCATGGTAACGCCATAGAGTTTGTCGTTAACGGTCATAGTGTGCTTGTTGTGTGTCACTACAATTATTTGACTGCGCTTAGCCATTTCTTTAACTAAATCATTAAAGCGCGCCACGTTAGCATCATCAAGTGGAGCATCGACTTCATCAAGTAGGCAATAAGGAGAAGGTTTAACTAAAAATATTGCGAAAATCAGCCCTACTGCGGTCAAGGCCTTTTCTCCCCCCGACATCAGAGTCACGCTTTGCATTTTTTTGCCAGGAGGTTTAGCGACAATCTCTATTCCTAACTCGCCCTCTTCAGAGGACTCAACAAGAATAAGTCTAGCCTCGCCGCCACCAAACAGCACCGGAAAAACTCGCGAAAATTTTTCGTTAACAGCCTCAAATGTTTCTTTGAAGCGCTTCGTGCATATTCGATTTATCCGCTCAATTACTTTTCGCAATTGATCTTTAGAAGAAACCAAATCCTCATGTTGCTTATTCAAAAATTCATTTCGCTTGATTAATTCGTCAAACTCTTCAATGGCGGAAACATTAACCTCGCCGATAGCGGCCAATTTTTCTTTAAATTCCGCCAATTGCGTGCGAGCACTTTCTAAGTCGCCTTCACGGCAACTAAACTCTTGGGCCCTCTCAGATAGGGAAACATTATACCGCTCTAAGATTTGATCTGCGAGGTATTTCTCTTGCAGGGTTAACTGCTCGTGCTTTAACTGCAACTCGGACAAAAGTGTGCGATTTTTTTCGAATGATTTCCGCTGGTCGGTGTGGAGCCCCTCGGATTTTTGAATTTCTGCCATAATTTTTTCGTATTCGTCTCTGAGACTCGCATACTGGGCCTGGTGTTCTTTAGATCGAGAAATCAACTGCTCCAAACTCACTTTCTTCTCTTCAAAAACAGTTTGGTTTTCGCTGAGTACCTTTGTATTATCAATCATTTCTTGCGTCAGCCGAGAAATCTGATCCTCAGTAACGGCCAAAGAACCCAAAAGAGTGTTCTCCTGACGGCGGTAGCCCTCGACCTCTTGCTCTTTTGCCGCCATTTTGACTCTTAAATCACTGACAAGTCCCCGGTGTTCTTCGACATATTTTTTATTCGAGTCCAATGTTTCAAGCAGGCCAGAAATTTCTTGTTCAAGAATTAAGGTTTTAGTCGTAAGATCTCTAATGGATTCTTGAATTTGCAAGAGCTTTTCATTTTCAAGATCCCGCTGTGTGCTGATTTCTGAAACTTCCCTTGTTTGTTTCTCAAGGGCACTTTCAGCATTAATACTTTCTGTTTCAGCTCGCTCGTAATCTTTGCGGATCTCTACCAGAGTAATTTCTTTTTCATTATTTTTGCGAGTCGCATTTTCAAGGTCATTCTTTAATGTCTTAACCTGTCCTTCCTTCTTTTGGAGCGACATCTGCGCCAACATGAGCTTTCCGCCCCACTCTTCTTTGCGCTCGCGGAGTTCTTTGATTTCTCTTCTTCGTTTTAACACGCCAGAATCAGCAGAGTCTTGCCCGCCGCCAGTGATAATGCCGTCGTGAGATAAAGTATCGCCATCGATCGTCACAAACGACCACTCAGGATACATTCCCTTTAATTGGAGTGCCGTGCGAATAGTATCAACAATAGCGATAGAACCTAAAATAGGGGCCACTTGCGCTTTAAAAATCTCGGGAACAATCACGACATCGCTAAGGATAGCCTCGACACCAATGCCATTAGGCGTGGCACTTTGGGAACCCAAGCCTTCAGACTTTAATGAAGGAGTCCAAGAATTATCGGTGACAAAACTGCTGCGACCCTTGTTCTCCTGTTTTAAATAATCAATGGCACCTAATGCTTCTTCTTGGCCTTTACCCATTAACCACTGCAAGCGAGAGCCTAGCGCAGCCTCCATCGCGATTTCATAGCGTGATGGAACCTCCACTACATCTGCGACCGGTTGAAATCCCGCTGGCGCCGTCGCACCTAAGGCGCCGAGCTCTTGCAGCATCGGCGCTTTTTGCTTTTGCCAAAAAAGAACGGTCTTTACGCCCTCTTCAAAACCCTCATAATTCGCCTGCAGATCTTCCAATCCATAAAGGCGACTAATTACCTGGTTGAGTTCATCCTTAAACCCCTCAACCTCTTTGTACTTCTCTTCAACGTCGAGCTCTACCAGCTGCAAGTTCTGGCTAAAGTTATCGACGTCTTGCATAATGTGAAGTTGCAATTGTTTTTCAGATTCTAGTGCAATAAAAGTTTTCTTTTTTCGAGCCAAGAACTCTTTACACTTATTCTCAAGTTCACCAGCAATTTGCTTAAATTCTCCAATCCTCTTGTTTAATTCCTCAAGTCGCGTGATTTTCATTTCTGACTGGGCCAACAAATGTGTTTGCGACTGTTGAACCGTCAAATATTCTCTGCGCCGTCCGCTAATCTCATCATCTAGCTTGTTAAGGCTAGATTCTTTTTCTGCGAGCAGCTGGCTCTTCTCTACGTACTTTACTTGAGCCTGCTGAAATTCTTCTTCAAGCGAAGTAAGCATTTCGGCCAAGCCCTCTCGCTCTTGAACCTGAAATTCATACCGGGCTTTAAGGTCAGCATCCTGCGAGTCCGAGCGTTTTTCATTTTGACGAGCTTGCTCAATCCTAAACTGCAACTCCATTATCTCTTTTTCTTGGGCCAATAGATTATTTTGCGCCTCAAAGTGCTGTCGCTGACTCTCATTGACGTCGTTTTCTTTTTGAGCCAGATTCACGCGCTGTCTTTGTAATTCACTGTCGGTTTGAGCGAGAACAGCCTGAACGCCAATCTCTTGATCCTGCAGAAAAGTAATCTGCCCGCTCGCTGAATCATTTTCGGTTTTCAGTTCTGCATATTTTTTTGACGAGAGCCATAAATCTAAATCTTTCGCCTGGTCTCGAAGTTCTTTATAGCGTTGAGCCCGTTTAGCTTGGCGCTCTAAACTTCCGACTTGGCGCTTGAGTTCACCAATAATATCCTGTAGGCGGACAAGGTTTAGGTCAGTGGCCTCAAGTTTCCTAAGACTCTCGCGTTTGCGAGCTTTGAATTTGGTAATACCCGCCGCCTCTTCGATCAGCGTGCGACGCTCTTCTGGCTTTGCAGTTATGATTTTTCCGATCGCCCCTTGCTCAATAATACTAAATCCTTTGGCGCCGGCGCCCGTATCCATAAAAATTTCTTGAATATCACGAAGCCGAGAGGGCTCTTTATTGATCATGTATTCTGATTCGCCAGAGCGATGTAGCCGACGCGTAATCATAATTTCAGAATGATTGGCAAACTTAACCGGAAAGGGACCGCCGTCATTTTCTAAAACCAAAGATACTTCGGCCACACCCATCGGAGCATATCCATCTGAGCCGGCAAATATGACGTCTTCCATTTTAGTACCGCGCAAATGCTTTGCCGACATTTCACCCATGACCCAAATGAGGGCATCGACGATATTTGATTTCCCGCAGCCATTAGGTCCAACAACGCCTGTGATGCCTTTGTCAAACTGAATAACGGTTCTATCTTTAAAGGATTTGAAACCAAAGAGTTCTAGTTTTTTTATTCTCATGTATTCCCTTTAAAAGTGAGGAGTTTCTCTTTTATATAGTCTTTTAACAATCCCATGGAAACGCGATCTTGTTTCATAGTGTCTCGATGGCGAACAGTAACTTTCTGATCATTCAAACTATCAAAATCAATAGTAATACAAAGGGGAGTGCCGATCTCGTCCTGGCGACGATAACGTTTACCGATACTGCCCGATTCATCGTACTGCACCAACTGATCCTTCATCAAGTCAGAAAAAATGTTGTCAGATACTTCTTGTAACTGCGGCTTTTTTGAAAGTGGTAAAATAGCGGCTTTTACAGGTGCTATTCTTGCATCAAAGCCTAATACGACACGGGTGTCTTCTTTCGAACCCTCTTTGGCTTCTTCGTCGACCACGGTTTCTTCGCGATAAGCATCACATAAAAGAGCTAAATAAAATCGGTCGCAGCCAACCGCAGTTTCAATTACGTAAGGCAAAAAGTGCTCTTTAGTCGCTTCCTCAAAATATTCTAGTTTCTTTCCAGAAAATTTTTGGTGCTGACTCAAATCAAAATCGCTGCGATTGTGAATACCTTCGAGCTCTTGCCAGCCAATCGGGAATTCATACTGCACATCGAATGCCGCCTTGGCATAATGGGCCAGCTCTTTGGGGCCATGTTGATGAAATCGCAATTTTTCCGCCCGAATGCCAAACTCCGAAAAAAACTTCATACGCGTGGCTTTCCATTCTTCAAAAAACTTTTCATCAGTACCTGGTTTTACAAAGTATTGCATTTCCATTTGTTCAAATTCGCGTGTTCTAAAAATAAAGTTACCGGGAGTGATTTCGTTACGAAATGATTTGCCAATCTGGGCAATACCAAAGGGAATCTTTCGGCGCATAGAAACCGCGACGTTTTCAAAGTTCACAAAAATTCCTTGGGCGGTTTCGGGGCGCAGGTAAACAACATTGGTTGAATCTTCAACCGGGCCCATAAAAGTTTTAAACATTAAATTGAATTGTCGTGGCTCGGTAAGCTCGCCACCACAACTGGGACAAACTTTAGAGTTATTTATTTGATCCGCCCGAAAACGAGATTTACATTTTTTGCAGTCAACCAGTGGATCAGAAAATCCATCAACATGGCCTGAGGCTTTCCATACCATCGGGGCCATTAAAATTGAGGCATCGAGACCAACAACGTCAGGCCTTCGGGTCATGGCCTTCCACCAGGCCATCTTAACATTAAATTTCATTTCGGCACCGAGTGGACCGTAATCCCAGCAGGAATTTAGGCCGCCATAAATTTCGCTGCTTTGATATACAAAGCCGCGGCGCTTACAGAGAGAAACAAGGGTATTTAAATCTTCAAGACGCTTAACTTTCATGATCGATTTTTCCTCTTAATTTTACCCATAATTTATGGCTAACATCGCACTATGACATGAGTCAAGAAATGAGGCTTGCGCCAGAGGTATATAAGATGCTTAACTTAAGGAAACTATAAAGAAATAGAGGAATTTTAAATGAGGGGATTTAGCGCTAAGCTAACATTATTTTCGTTGCTTATTATGCCAGCGATACCACTCTCTGCTGAAAAGGTAAAGTCAGCAAAATCTGACCCTGATCTTGTCAAGCGTGAACAGATGATTACCATTGCTCGACAATTAGGCGTTGATTGTATGTTTTGTCATAATTTAAAAAACTTAAAATCCGACGAAAAGAAAAGTTTTAAAACGGCCAAAAAACACGGCGACATGGTAAATTGGCTCAACACAAATTCCTTTTCGGGAAATATAAAAGTTGATTGCTACATTTGTCACCGCGGTCAGGCTAAGCCCAGTTTTCAGGAACCGAAGGGGTTTTGAAACGGTGAAAATAAATGTGAGTAAAATTTGCCAGAAAAAATAGTATTCTTATCTTATTTTGAGACGCTGGCGGCGATGGCCTTAATGGCCTCTTTAATTAATTCATGGCGAGAGGTACTGACTGACTTTAAAAGCTCATTAAACCTCTCTCGCGCCTGGGCTAACGAAGTACCGGCAGGTATATCTAGTATTTCGAAAGCGTCGTACCAATTCCCCTCAAATTGAAATACCACATTGAGACTTCGGGCTCCATCCGCCTTGTCTCCATTTTCCGACATATTGTTTAGACCGCTCAGCGGCCCCTCACCGCCAGTGGCTTGTGGAATACGGTCTGACGATTTTCTGAGGTTTAAACGGGTCGAATCGCTATTGCCTCGCCGTAAAAATAAAATAGACGCTATGAGAAGGATGACAATTAGCCCATTGAGCATTATGTAATGTTTCGGATCCATTGTTTTTATTATTCTTGGAGACCCCTAAAATGTCACCTGCTAATCCCACAGCCAATACCTCAGCTAATACATTTAATAAACAAGGTCCCATCCCTGGTATCGCCAAAATAATAGCCGTAGGGTCCGGCAAAGGCGGGGTCGGCAAAAGTACGGTTTCGGCAAACCTTGCCGTCGCAATTGCTAAACTGGGACTTCGTGTCGGCTTACTTGATTCTGACATTTATGGCCCCAGCATTCCCCGATTGTTTGGCGCCATAAATCAAAAGGCACTAGTTGACGAAAACAATAAAATAATTCCGATTGAACGTAGCGGCGTTAAGTTGATGAGCCTCGGATTTCTTGTTCCTGAAGAAACGGCAGTCGTTTGGCGTGGGCCCATGCTATTTAAAGCGCTTGAGCAGTTTTTAAGAGATGTGGTGTGGGGTGACCTCGATTATCTAATAATAGATTTACCGCCTGGCACCGGAGATGTCCCACTTACGCTGGCCCAAAAAACACAAATTCATTTGGGAATCGCCGTCACTACTCCACAAAATATTGCCTTCGCGGATTGTAAGAAAGCATTGGACATGTTCGGAAAATTAAATATTCCTGTATTAGGCGTCGTCGAAAACATGAGTTACTTTAAATTACCTAATGGTGAGAAAGCAGAATTGTTTCCACGAGGGGAACTCGATTTTTATATTGCGCAAAATAAAATGACGAGAATTTTACAAATTCCTTTCACGCAAAATCTCGCCAAAAGTGCTGAAATTGGTATTTCAGTTTTAGATGCTTTTCCTCAAGATGAGACAGCCGACAAATTTATAGAACTAGCGAATATGCTTACTAAGTCCCATACCGCTACAACTCAAACTGATACAAGCCATTGAATTATCATGGCATTTAAAATAATCAGCTAGACTTTTTAACGCAATGCAGTAGACTTAATTCATGGACGTATTTAGCGAAAAACGGTGGGAGCTATGGAGCCGGCTCTGTCATCAAACCATCCCAAAAGAACGGAATCTAGATCCACCTCCAGAGTAGCTGGGCTAGTAAAATAGCTTAAATTACCAGTTAACTCGATCTTACCAAGGAGGTTTTATCGGATGAATAACTTTCCTTCCTTTGTCAAAGGGCAAACTACTAGGAAACTGTAGGGCGCAAAGCGAGTGGGGCTAAGGCCAATTTAATTTTGGCTATTGCCTGCCAGGCTACCAAAGGAATTAAAAACTTCAAAGGGAGGGAAAAAACTTATGGATACTTCATTTCTGTATCTTATCTCAAGGGTGTCTAGGCCACTTTAATTATTGAGTGACTTAGATGCCCTTCTTTTTTGGCTTTTATTCTAAAAAGACTTTTCTAACTCGGTTCCTATCTCAATTTTTTCTCCATTGAGAAAAATCTCTTTGGTAAAAACTCCATCTTCAAGTTTGTAGGTGATTTTCATTTCAACATTGATTTCGCCCAACTTAGTATTGAGAGTCCATTCGCCATTAATTTTGGTAGGCTCGAAATTACCCACGTACTCACTGCTAGAAACCGATCGAGTCGTGTAGTCAGATTTGCCATGTAGTTGGCTCACTACGAAACCTTCACTTTTCTCATCTGAAGTTATTACGCCGCCTTCTTCATTTTTTGTCGTGATAATTTTGCCGTGTAAGAGGTCTTGCGTTTCAATAACGTCATTTATAGCCTTCATTAAATCGCCAGCTTGAAACACCACTTTATTGGCGATAGCACTCACGCCATCGCCCAAGTTTTTAACCTGTTCGATCGACTTCATGACAACTGGGCAACCTATTTCAGTGGATTCTAATGTGACTGTAAGAGTAGAGTCTTTTTCAGATTTGTTTTCTATAAATTGGCAAGCCTGCTGAACAAGGGTATACATTTTCTCGTAAACCTCATCAGATTTTGGCGTTTTTCTGCCTTGAGCATCGCTATAAAGGCGTTCAACCCGGCCAACAGATTTAAACACACCTAAGAAGTCTTTTTTCTGTTGCTCCGTCAAAGGTCCACCGTAGGCCAGCGCTGTTGTCGCACTTAAACCAAATGTCATGACCGACGCTAAGATTGAAATTATTTTTGCCATACCTTCTCCCTGGTTGTAAAATCATTGCACAAAAAACCTTTTAATGTGTCAACCCAAAACACAAGGATTATTTTTAATCAGGAATAGCAATTGATGCACCGACAAGAATTCGAGTGCGGTTATTTAAATTATTCTCGCGACGAATTTGTGCTAAAGTTACGCCGTATTTTTTGGAAATATCAATCAAAGTATCCCCACGTCTTACAACATGCACCTTACTCTTTGCCGACATTATAGGTGCCGCACTTCTTTTCTCCGTACTGCGATAGGCCTTCAGCTTTCTAATTTCTTGAGAAGGAACTTTTAGTTTTGCACCTACGGCGAGACGAGACCGTGAACCTAAATCATTTAGAGAGCGCAAACGCGAAATACTTGTTCCGAATCTAGAAGCAATTAGGCTCAGATTATCACCACGTTTTACTCGGTAATAAACATGGTCTTCGTCAAGGTACGCGACTTGTCTTTGCGCGACCACTTGGCTCTTTACTATCGCTAACGCGGATATCGCAATTTTATCGGCGGGCACCCGAACAGATACCTTTTCATTGTTATCAACGGGTACATAATCGGATTTAAACATGGGGTTCAATAATTTAATCTGAGCATAGTCCACCCCTAAATTGTCAGCCAGTCGCCTTAAACTAATTGGCCTTCCCACGGGAACCATTTCAAACTTAAGTGCATCTTCAAATGGTAGTTTATCGAGTCCATATCGCTCGGGGTGTTTAGCAATTATTCTAGCCGCAATAAATTTGGGCACATAATGTTTGGTTTCATTCGGCAACCGACCAGACCGAATGAGTTCCCACAAATCTCTTGTTTCATGATGCATGACTTGGCTCTTTATTCGATTCTCACCCACATTATAGGCGGCAAGGGCTAAGTGCCAAGATCCAAACAGACTGTTAAGGGCTTTTAAATATCTTGCAGCTGCGACTGTGGATTTAATGGGATCCCGTCTTTCATCAACAAATGCATTCACCTTTAGGCCATATCTTTGACCCGTACTTTTAATAAACTGCCAATATCCGACCGCCTTCGCGTGCGACTTTGCATTGTTATTGAATCCCGATTCAATCAAAGCTAAGTAAACCAAATCCTCAGGCACTCCTTCGTCTCTCAGTGTCTGCTTTACCAGCTCGATGTATCTAGGAGCTCGGGCCAAATATTTTTCCATATGGTGGCGGCCACGACCTAAGAAATATTCCATTTGATTAACAACGTACTGATTCATCTCTTTGGGAAGATCAGGCGCCTCTTCGGCTATTTCACTATCTTTAACTTCAACCTTAACCTCGACTTTAGGCTGGTTGATGTCCGCAGCATCATTGCTAGTAGAAGCAGCGTTTCTTGTTTGAAAAACTCCACAACCTGTTGTTAACAAAAGACAACAGACAACAATTTGCAACCGATTTAGCAATGGCAACTCCCCAGGTGAAAATCTATGAACATCTATTATAAAATGGTAAATGAGTTTTAGATTTTCTGCAACCCTAGTCTTGCTTCCAGACAGGTTTTTTCAAAACAAATGTTTCAGGTGCTTTTAACGATCGATAAATTACTAAATTTCGCAAAATCGATTTTACGTAAAAACTTGTTTCACCCCAAGGCAATTCTTCAACCCACAAATCATCCATAGGATCAAAGTCTGTCTTCTCTCTTATTTTTTTAGCAATGCCTTTGGCATTTAGCCAGCGGTCTAGTCGCGTAGGTCCCGCATTGTAGGAAGCCAGGGCCAGCGGCACATGCCCCCGATATTTTTTGAGCATCTTTGCCAAATAGTGCGTACCCATTTGAATATTTAATTTTGGTTGAAAAACCTCATCGGGAATATTCAAGCTTTGAAAATTTAAATCCTTTGCGACCTCGTCAGCGGTTGGGGGAATCAGTTGCATTAATCCTAGGGCTCCTGATCGGCTCACGGCAGTGCGAGAGAAAGCGCTCTCTTGGCGAATGAGACTTAATATTAAATCCGATTCAATATTTTTTTGAGCTGCAAATTCAGTAACCGCAGACAAAAAATCATTCGGAAAAAGCATAGTCAAAAACGATTTTTGCCGAAACATTTTATTTTCGTCCCAGGCTTCATTCATGAATTTTATGGCACTTGCATACTCTTGAGCGGCCACGAAGTATCGCGACAAGACCACCTTTTGCAAAGCATTTACGGGCGAAGGCAAGTATTTCAGTTCTGCCTGGGCCTCCTCATTCCATCCAATTTCTAAAAGTGTGTTGAGTCGCTTCCAACTCAACTGATAGTCCCCAATCAACCAGTAGGGCGCCTTTACTTCAGTTTCTGGCTGAAAGACAAAACTAAATGCCAGAGGATCCTTTTCTGAACGAAGCAATATTCCATAGTAACTAAACGGAAATTTTTCTAATATAATCTCAGCTTCTTTTTCAAGCTCGGTATTTTTCATAAACTGTAAGGCCCTGTACCTCCAGTACCTGGCGTTTAGCTCTTTGCCATTCGTACCAGTTAGCAAAAGATATTTTTCAAAACTAGAGGCAGATTGAGAATATTCTTGCCGCTGTAAATAAATCAGCCCGAGTCGAAATAGTGCCTCATTGGATTGGGGTACAGATGGGTATTTTTCGATGAGGACATTATTAAGGGTTATGGCATCGCTCAGCTGACCTATGTGCTGAGCGGATAGCGCAGCTACTTCGAGCTCTTCAACAATCGAACTAAGGCCGTCAAGTTTTTTAGCCGCACGTTTAGCAAAGCGATGACTGATGGCATATTGTCCGCGCCCATACAAAAGCTTCGACCAACGCGATACTCTCTGTGCCGTGCAGTCCTCCATCAGATCGAGGAGTTTTTCACGGATCGCTTCGAACTTAGTTTCGCTCTCTTCAAGGACCATAAATAAAGTCTCAATGAGTTTGACTCCTGCAAACTCTGACGCCTTAGTGTCTGGATATTTTTTGACAATTTCTGCAGCATCTAATATCGCTGCGCCGAGATTATTGTTTTTGAACGATTCTTTCATGCGACGATCGAGCTCAAGAAGCTCAGGAAACACGCTCAATCCGTTACTGCTCTCTACAATAGGTTCAATGACTTGCGGCGGACGCTTTTCCTCTAGTTGATCAAACTTCTTTCTCAACTCAACATTGTCATCAAGCGCAAGGCTTTTTTTATAGTACTCAGAAGCACTAGGCCACTTTTGTTCTAAAAACGCCAAATCTCCGACAATGCGGAAGTAAGTGGCGCGCTGTTTGCTTTCCAAATATTGTAACCACTCAAACAGGGCATCAATGTATCCCCAAGTATTTTTTCGGTCCTTCGCCAAAGAGGCATTTGCAAGGTGTAAAAGACCTTTAATTCCCACATTTCGAAAATCAGTGGCGTAGGGACCCTGATTAAACCATTTGGTTTTATCGCGACTGGATTTGATTTCTTTAAAAAAATCATTGGCAAGGCCTTGATCAAGGTGCAAGCCTTTTTCAGCGCAAACGAGTCCGGCCAACACTACCCAAGGCTCAATTTCACTCGCTTTTTTTCGAAGGGACTGAGATTTTTTGAAACAGTCTTTAAAGTTTCCCTTGGCAAAAGCGGTTTTTATTTCGCCTAACTCTCGGGTTAAGGTAATGTTGGGACGCCGAAGAGGGGGAATCTTTTCTTTTGTCGACAGTTCTAGAGTCTGCAGGGACGCAGACGTTATACAAGAAGCTAAAAAGACTACAGCAAAACTAAATACGGGCATGCACGGGTCCTTCTAGTTGTTTCTCTAGTTGTTTCTTTGGGCCTTATCGAGGCCCACCGCCAGGATAATTATTAACCCCTTAAAAACCATTCTGTAAAAATCCGGGACACCAAGATGATCCATTCCATTATTTAAAGTGGCAATTGTCAATGCT
>ENA-ORBV01006988-ORBV01006988.1-microbial-mat-metagenome-genome-assembly--contig:-NODE-6988-length-19599-cov-4.086006_pt1 | contig 19599 bp, 14 predicted proteins | sample MGYA00237777_ERZ505514 | MGnify/ENA primary metagenome ERZ505514 (study PRJEB26160, sample SAMN06269048) | microbial mat metagenome | isolation source: Oligotrophic lake microbial mat | place... | reverse complement strand
ATCTCGTTCGGCGCCATCTTCCACCGACCCCCCTGCCCGCCGGCGTAGCGGTACAGCATCGTGTGGAGTTGGAGGATGACGTTGATCGTGAGGGGCATTTCCTCGGCTGAGTGGTGGATCAGCTCCAGGGCATCGCGATAACCGGCGATTTCCTGCTCGGATCGATCCCGGGGGGTGCTGTTCTTGAGGACCAGGGCTTCGATCCGGTCGGTGGGCGCGGTCACCCCCTCAATCCGGTTTGAGGACTCCGTGGACTCCACCACGGCTGCATCTCGCAGGGCCCCCAGGATCTCCGGCGTCTGGCGCTGGAAGAGCTCCTGGCGGCCCCGGAACGCCCCGAGGGCGGTCAAGGTGGCCGCGTCCGCGGGGTTCAGCCGGATGGCATCGAGGAAGGTGGGATCAAGGGAGTTCATTGGGTCCCGTAAATGGGGTACCCGAGAATAGTAATAGGGTAATGAATTGTCAATACTACCCTATTTATGAAGCGTACTACCCCATTTGAGCAGAGGGTCTTGGTGCCGCAGAGGAATGAAGTCCGAGCTGCTTGCGAAAGCGCCTCGGTACCGGTCGGGCGGGTGCTCCTCGTATTCACCGACTAAAAACGAGAAACCTGGAACGGTACGGACTCTCTCGTTCCAGAACGATTGAAGGGAGACCCTACGCCACGCACCGTTCCGACAACGCCAGGATCTCGTCAATCTGCCCCTCGGAGAACACCCCCCGGATCCCATTCGGGTGGAGTTGGGTGAATGGAGGCTCGACCAGATGACGGCGCTCCACCTGTCCGGTCTGGAGGATAAACGTCCGCAGGGTCTGAAGGAGGCGGAGCTGTAGCGCCGAGTAGTCGTTATGCTCGGTGATGAAGAGGTCGAACTCGGTGGCAACCCGTCCGGAAAGGGTTTCGAGCGGTTCCAGCTCAAGGATATGGCGAATGAAGGCCAGGAACCGAGCATGCCGGTTGTCGTAGATTCGGCGGAGGTTTTCCTCGGTGACCCATGGCTCATGCTCTCGCAGGAGCTCCGCCAGGGCCTCAAGTTCCACCTCGGTCACCGGCTCGCCCCGCTGAAGCTGCTGAAGCACCGGATTCTCGGCAACCAATTCCCGGACCCGCGCCTCGATCCGCTCGCGGTAGACGGCGGTCTGCACCTGCTCCCGTCGCGGCCCGACCTCGATGAACTCCTTGAGGAGCAGGTCATCGCGCAGGTTGAGCTTGACGATTGGATGCGACTCCTGGCTGCGGTAGCGCATCAGGGGCCCGAGCCGGCGTATAGCGTCGGTGAGCCGAAGGTGGAATTCAGGAGTGAGGGTTGAACTCCACCAGGCAGCGCTACCAAACTCTCGAATCAGCCCTTCCTCCCTCGCGACCTGATTCAAGGTGAGCGGCAGCTCAGTTGCTTGAGCAACCAGCTCCTCCCTCAGCCCCTCGGCATCGGCGGCCCGTCCCCCGACCAGGGCCGAGGCGTGCTGCACGGCAAGGGTCTCGAATCGGAGAGCCTTGAAGTCGAGGCCGGACTGTGCCCGGAGCACCGGGGCGATTTGCCCCGCGAGGAAACGGAACTTGGCGTCGTCCAACTGAGCCCAGAATGCAGCTCCTGCGACTCGCGCCAGGTCGGCCGCTGCCTCGCTGACCACCACATTGTTCGCCGGGAGTGCGGCCAGGTCGGCTCGCAAGTCGGTGACGACCGCGGCCGCCGCCTCTGGATTCGGTGCAGCAAGGATCCCCTGAAGCAGCTCCAACCGAGCCCGGAAGAGGCGGACCGGTACGGGAATCTGGGCCCCGGGCTCCCGCCCCTCCGGCTCCATCTGGAAGTACTCGAAGTTTCCCCAACAATCGATGATCAGGAAACGGTCCTTCTCGGTACACCAGGGCCGCTTGATTGCCGGCAGCACGCGGGTGCCACGCCCGATCATCTGCCAGAACTTGACGTACGAGTACACCGGCTTGGCGAAGACAAGGTTGACGACCTCGGGGATGTCCACTCCGGTGTCGAGCATGTCGACGGAGATGGCCACGCGCGGCATGTCCTGAGTCTTGAACTGGTCCAGCAGGCCACCCTTGCCATGGACGTAACGGTCGTCGGAGACCAGCACCCGCGCCAGCTTGCCCCGATGCTCGGGATAGAGCTGGTCGAAGTGCTCCTGGAGCCGGTAGGCATGTTGCTTGGAAATGGCGAAGATGATGGACTTGCCCGGTAGCACGCCGGAGGAGTCCTTGATGGATTCCTCCATGAACTCGCGGACGATCAGGGCATTGGTGGCGGCGTTGGTCACCTTCCGTTCCAAGTCGGTGCCCTCGAAGACGATCTCCTCGGGGTCCATTCCCTCCAGCGCCAACTGGTCCTGCTGCGCGGTGGGCAGGGTCGGACCGTGGATCCCTTCCAACTGAAACTTCGAGCGGACCTTGAGTACCTCGAAATCGCAGAGGTACGGCGGATCATGGGCAATCGCCGCTTCGAAGCTGTAGGCGAAGGTGGGATCGTTGGTGTCGCATTCGAAGAACTGGAACGTGTCCTGCTCGAGATGGTCCTTCGGGGTGGCGGTCAGGCCGAGCTTGAGCGCGTGGAAGTAGTCCACGACGTGCTTGTAGACGTTGTAGATGCTGCGGTGGCTCTCGTCGGCGATAATCAGGTCAAAGAAGAACGGCGAGATCCAGCTCCCGGGCGTCGTTCCAGCCTGGATCAGGTTGAGCATGGTGGGATAGGTGGTGACGTAGACTCGTCGGTCGGCGGCCCAGGTGGTCTCGCCCTCCTTCGGCCAGTGCGGCTCCGAGGGAAGAAATTCCTTGAAGGCGTCGAGCGCCTGATCCCGCAGGGCAATCCGGTCCACCAGAAAGAGCACCCGCTTGGCCCAGCGTGCCCGCATCAAGAGATCCACCAGCGCCACCGCCGTCCGGGTCTTTCCCGTACCCGTCGCCATGACCATCAGGAACTTCTGCCGCTTGGCTTCCATCGCCTCCAGCAGGGTGCGGATCCCTTCGATCTGGTAATCGCGGCCGGCAATGGCGGTGTTGATCAGCTCCACCGAAAGCGGCCGACGGGCCTCACGCCGTCCAGCCAGCCAGGTCAGGTCCTCCAGGGATGGAAACCCCTGGACCCTGATCGGGGGATAGAACTCCGACTCCCAGAAAAAGGTATCGTAGCCGTTGGTGAACGAGATGAGGGGGAGGGGGCCGCCGTGAATCCGCTGGAGATTCTCGGCGTAGGTCTGGGCCTGTTGCTGGCCCAACCGGGCATCCTTGGAGGTGCGCTTGGCCTCGACCACCAGCTCGTGCCGCCCGCGGAGCTTCAGGGCGTAGTCAGTAAACTGGTGACCAATGTAGGGATGAGCGTCAGCGGGTTGCCGGACCTCATGTCCTGCCTTGGCCAAATCGATATCCAGCTCTTCCACCACCTGGGAGGGATCCTTCAGATCCCAGCCAGCCAGGCGGAGACTGGCGTCAATCAGGCGGCTTCGGGTCTCGGCTTCGTCCATATCCGTCCCAAGTTCGCGCGTGGGAATGGATTGGGCAATACCGCTGTGGGGGTGAGATCACCCTCGACCAGGCGTGGGCAACGTGGTCCGCCGGGTGCTGCGTTGTCGGCCATGAGTGTCCGGGTCAGGGGTTGGTGCAAATCTACATCTTCGGCGGTCGGGATTCAGAGTGACCTTTGGAGCCACGGATTACACGAATTACACGGATGGAAAAAGGAGGTCCGCAGATTACGCAGATTGCGCAGATACATGGGAGTATACGGCAACCCGCAGCGCTAGGGACAGCTGGGAGTTGGGGGTGAACAGCCTGCCCCAAGGTGCTCCGTGCCCGATGCCACGCCCGCAAACAGGAGCCCACTCGGGAGTGCTGTTCACCAACAAGTCCAATCTTGCCGTATCGTGGAGGTGGCCAGTGTCTGTGGTCAATCCGCGTAATCTGCGCAATCTGCGGATCCTCAACTCCTCGCCCTGCATTCGATGCCAGCCCCAGCAATCGACCAATCCGTGTCCATCCGTGCAATCCGTGGCCTATTCAGTGGTCTCGGGATTCCGCCGGCTGGCATGAAGCAGCAGCAGCGAGAAGCACAGCAGCACCACCGCGCCGGCCTGGTGCATCGACGCGAGGGAGATCGGCACCAGCAGCAGCAGCGTCACGATGCCCAGCCCGATCTGCAGCAGCGACATGTAGCCGACCGCACGCCCCCAGGTGCCCACCGCGGAATCATCTTGGCGCGTTTGCCACCAGAGGGTCAGGCCAAGCAGGGTGACCAGGATGCCCAGCAGGCGGTGGTTGAACTGCACCGCGATCAGGTTGTCGAAGATGTTCCGGAACCACGGCGACATGGCCCCATATCCCTGCGGGATTACTCGGCCACCCATCAGGGGGAAGGTGTTGTAGAGCCGACCGGCGTCGAGTCCAGCCACAAACGCCCCGGCCACCGCCGTCAGGCCCACCATGCCCACCATGACGCGAGCCAGCCGGGTCGTGCTCGACGTGCGTGCCGGGCCGGTGCCGGTCCTGGATGCAGTCAACAGGTCGGCGGCGGTCCACACCGCCAGGCCGATCAGGACCCGCGCCACCGAGAGATGCGCGGCGAGCCGGTACTGGCTGACGCTGGTGCGCTCCGAGAGGCCGCTGGCCACCATGTACCACCCCATCGCTCCCTGCACCGCCATCAATCCCAGGAGCCAGAAGATCCTGCCCCGGATGACCCGGCTCAGTCCGCCGCGCACCAGGAACAGCAACGCGGGAATCGCAATCGCCACCCCGACCAGGCGGGCCCAGAGTCGGTGGATCCACTCCACCCAGAAGATCTGCTTGAACTCCTGCAGCGACATCCCGGCGTTGAGCTGCTGGTACTGCGGGATCTGCTGGTACTTGGCAAACTCCGCCTCCCAGGCGGCCTGTCCCATCGGCGGCAGCACCCCGGAGACCGGCTTCCATTCGGTAATGGAGAGGCCGGATTCGGTCAGGCGGGTTACCCCGCCGATGACCACGGTAATGAAGAGGAGAACGGTCCAGGCAATGAACCATCCGCCGATTCGGCGGCGCAGGGCAGGATCCATCACGATCGATTCGGCGGGCATCGGCATCCCATCAAGGTGGTCGGGGACTGTCCAGGGCAATCAGCCGGCGGGCCTGCGGGTCGTAGGCAATCAGGACCACGCGGTTCGCCACGACGCTGATGGTGGTGTCGAGTTCCAGTCGTGCCGGGACCGCTTCCCGCTGGCGACGGTTCCGCTCCTCCGCCTCCTGGCGATGCGCCGCCGGGGAGTCGGGGTCGGTGTCCACGTTGGCCAGGGAATCGACCAGGTGGAACCGGACTGAAAGATGGTGTGATCCAGGGGCCAGGGGAAACTCCCGCAGGAAGTGGAGCGGTCGGTCGCTCCTGGCCCCGCCACCGGTCAGCTCCTCGGTCATCATCGGCTGCCCGTCTCGCGTCACTGTCAACCGGTACCGCGCCGCCAATCCCTCGCAGATCACCGCCTGCCGCATATGGGCCGGGCGGGCCGCCAACTCCTCCTCGCTCAGCGACCGGCAGACCTCGATCCGGTCCGGCCGTGCGCTCAAGCTGATGCGGACCAGGCCGTCCGAGCCGGCGTCCCGGGTCCACGGCGCCCGTGACCCCCAGGCGATCCCGACCACGAGCAGGGCAGCGAGAAGCCAGAATCCGGTCGGGCCACGCGGGGACGAAGCGCTCATGTTGGATCCTCCACCCCGACTGCAGGTTCGCAGATGGCATCGATCTCGAGCCCGGCCACCGCTGGCGGGGGGTCGAGCTGGTCGAGAGCCGCCGCAAAGGTCCGGATTTCCGCCATTGCCTGGCCGGGGGCTCCCGAACGGGCGTACCCTACCGCCACCCGACGGCGATCCACCCGGGCCTGCAGCTCGGCCTCGCGATCATGGAACAGCCGCTCCACCAGCCACTTCGGTCCCTCCCGCCCCTGGCAGTCGCGCGGGGGGCAGGACAGAACCAGGACGCCGCGGGCGCCGCCGCGAATGGCGATCTCCACCACCGAGCTATGCAGGTTGCCGACGCACGGGGTGCTCAGCACGCGGACCCCCGCCGCTTCCAGCTCGGCACGATGGCACCAGGCACCCTGCTCGCAGGCAATCACCACGGTCCGTCCGGCCAGGGTACCGTCTGCCGCCAGGGGACGGGTCCGTGCCAACTGGTCGCGACCGGTCCGCCCCGGGGGACCAACGCCCATCGGGGCGCACGAGCCGGCACAGATGCCGCAGCTCACGCAGCGATCAGGGTCCACCTCGGCCACTACCTCCGCGCGGCCGTCGCTCCGTGGCACCATGGTGATGGCGGTGAAGGGGCAGTCGAAGCTGCACTGGTAACATCCCGTACAGAGCGCGTGGTCCACCTGGGAAACCGGATGCGAGGCGGTCGGGCCCGGCCGGGTCATCCGGGGGATCAGCAGCATGCCACCGATGGCGGCGATCCCCAGCAACCACACCCCTCCCGGAGAGAGCCGCCTGGTCAGCGGCATCCAGAAGGCAAACCACCAATCCATCGGCACCGAGTCCGGACTCGTGAACGGATCGGCGGCAGGCGCGATGGTCAGCGGCCACACAATTGCCACCGCCACAAGCAGGCCGATGATGCCCCACATCAACGGTCGGGGGGGGAGCAGTGTGGCGCGCGCCAGCCGGGAGACATGGAGCAGGAGCAGCGCCCCCATGCCCAGCGGCAGCGCCACATGGAGGAAGAGGTTGAAGAAGAAGAAGGCGCCCGGCGGATTGCGCTCGGCCACGAAGGTGCGGCCGATCGGCTCGCTCAGGATCGGCAGCACGTCGAAGATCCGGGCACCCTCGAGGGCCAGCTCGCGACCAAAGCTGTCCCACACCATCACGAACCCGGTCCAGGCGCTCATCATGAAGACGCCGAGGAGGATCATCCCCGAGAACCAGGCCAGAGCGCGGGGACCCCAGGTGCGCCGCTGGGCCACCATGCGGACCACGTGGGCCACGATGGCCAGCACCGCGGCATCCGAGGCAAAGCGATGCACTCCCCGGACCCAGTTGCCGGTCCACCGGCTGGCGGTGATCGCGGCCACCGACTCCCAGGGGGTAGCCACGCGGTAGAAGAGGAGCAGCCAGATTCCGGTGACCAGCAGCACGAGCAGCAGGGCCACCACGATGGTCCCGCTCTGGTAGAGCGGGTTGTAGCGCCAGCCGGCCAGCCGATCGATGGCGGCGTCGAGGGCATCGAGGAAGCGGCGAATCGGGCGGTCCTTGCCGGGGGTCATGACCGGAAAATCCTGGGGGCGGGACCCCCACCTTGCCAACTTGCGAGATATATCATATTATCATGATTATATCCTCAAACCCCAATCTTCCGCCAGCCCGGCGAGGAGGTGCCCGTGACCGATCCGCGTGAGCGCCCATCTGATCCGGAGCCGATTCCCCGGCTCCAGCGCATGTACGACAACCCGTTCCTGCTCCTCATTGCCGGCCTGATCGTGATGTTCGTCATCTACACCGGCTGGGGCATGTTCGAGATCCTGACCCTCCCCACCGCTACCCTGCCGTGAGGTCCCGCCCATGAAGCTCGATACCCATACCGGCCTCGACAGCCCCCAGGGAGTCTGGTGGACGCCGGCACACAAACACGAGAAGATGTGGGTCGGCATCGCCTTCGGGTGGTGCATGGTGCTCTTTGCCATGATGCCGCTCTGGCACCTCAAGGGAGGCCAGAATCCGAGCGGGATCCGGGCCAAGGTGGCGCCGAGCGCCTACTTCACCCGGACCCAGGAATTCATTACCCAGTATCGGGTCGGCGAGGACCAGGGGATCCCCATCGTGGCACCGCCCGCTGGGAGCCACATCTACCTGGTGGGACTCTCCTTCCAATGGACGCCGATCCTCCAGCTGGAAAAGGACGCCGAATACACCCTGCATCTCTCGGCGCTGGACGTGAACCACGGCTTCAGCCTCTATCCGATGAATATCAATTTCCAGGTGGTGCCCGGCTACGACTACGGGCTCAAGATCAAGCCGACCCTGGCCGGCGACTTCCGGATCGTCTGCAATGAATTCTGCGGCATTGGCCACCACAACATGGTGGGCCGCGTCATCGTGACCGAAGGCGCCGCCGGGGCGGCGGGAGGCCAGCCATGAGTACCGCCGTCTTCCGGACCTGTGGCTCCACCGGCAAGAAGATCGAGTCCCAGGCCGAAAAGATGATCAAGGCGCACGCCGTGACCTCGGTCGTGGCGCTGCTGATCGGGGCCACCGCCGCGGTCCTGCTGGTGCTGACCCGCTGGCAGGCGGTGCACCTCCTGCCGGCGGTCTGGTTCTACCGGATCCTGGGCGTGCACGGCATGAGCATGCTGATCTTCTTCATCATCTTCTTCGAGATGGCGGTGCTGATCTTTGCCAGTACCGTGCTGCTCAACAGCCGACAAGTGGCACCCAAAACCGCCTGGGCAGCCTTTGGGCTGATGCTGGTCGGGGCGCTGACGGTCGAGTACATGATGTGGTCGGGCAATGCCGACGTGCTCTTCACCTCGTATGTGCCGCTGCGGGCCCATCCACTCTTCTACCTCGGCGTCATCGTCTTTGCCGTAGGCGCCTTGATCATCACCAGCCTCTTCTTTGCCAACATTGTGGTGGCCAAGCGGGAGAAGACCTATACCGGATCGCTGCCGCTGGTGGTGTACGGCGCCCTGACCGCCGCGATCATCGCCGTGATCACGCTCCTGCACGGTGCCATCATCTATATCCCGACCTTCTTCTGGTCGCTGGGCATGATGGAGATGGATCCCCAGGTCTACCGGATGGTCTGGTGGGGGCTGGGCCACTCCTCGCAGCAGATCAACATGGCCGCCCAGGTGTCGATCTGGTACATGCTCGGCGCGCTCACCGTCGGGGCGGTCGTCCTCAATGAGAAGATCAGCCGCACCGCCTTTGTCCTCTATATCCTTTTCATCTCGATGGCCAGCGCCCACCACCTCCTGGTGGACCCCGGCATGGGCCCGACCTGGAAAGTGGTCAACACCAGCTATTTCATGTACATGGCGGTGCTGGCCAGCATGATCCACGGCTTCACCGTGCCGGCCGGGATGGAACTCGGCATGCGGTTGCGCGGCTATACCAGCGGCCTCTTCGGCTGGTTGTGGAAGGCGCCCTGGGGTGACCCCGGCTTCAGCGCCATGGTCTTTTCCATCATCCTTTTCGGCTTTGTCGGCGGGATCACCGGTGTCACCATCGGCACCGAGCAGATCAACATCATTGTCCACAACACCCTGCGGGTGCCGGGACACTTCCACGCCACCGTCGTGGCCGGCACCGCGCTGGCCTTCATGGGAGCCACCTACTACCTGATTCCGCTGATCTTCCAGCGCAAGGTGGCGTTCTGGGGTATGGCAAAGATCCAGCCGTACCTCTTTGCCCTGGGCATCCTGATCTTCTCGATGTTCATGACCTTTGCCGGCAGCTTCGGGGTGCCGCGCCGGCACTGGGACATCAGCTTCCGCGATGCGCCGTTCAGCGTGGAGTTCAGCCCGACGGTGGACCTCCTGCTCGGCATCATGGCCATCGGCGGTCTGCTCGCCGCGACGGCCGCGTTCATGTTCATCGCCATTGCGGTCAAGTCGGTGTTCTTTGGCGAGCCGCTCGGCGAGATCACCAAGGGCGTCGAGATGGTGGGCGTGCCGCGGGGCCTGACCCATCCGCCGGTGCAGCCGGCCGACGCCGCTGCGAAGAACGCCGAGCTCCACGAGGAGGGTCGCGGCTGGCGGCTGGGGCCGGCACCGGGCACCCTGGTATTCGTCGGTGTCTTCCTGCTGGCCTTCGTGCTCTACTACTTCGTCAACTGGAAGGCGCTGAGCTTCCTCTGGAAGATCGGCTGATGCCGCATTCGCCGATGGACAGTCCGGTTCCAGCCACCCCCGAGCCGCGCGGTTCCGGCTGGGCGATCGCCGCCCTTTTCGCCGTGGTCGGGGTGACCGCGGCCTGGTGGGCGCTGGCGCTCTGGCCACTTCCCGCCGAGTCACCGGAGTGGATGGCCAGGGCGCGGGCTGCCTGCTTTGGCAAGACAGTCAGCGGCCTGCCGAACGGCGGCGGTTGGGCACTGTTGATTGGCCAGCCGCTGGGCATGCTGATTTTTCTCTTTGCGGTGTGGGGTGGCGCGGTCACCCGGAGCCTGGAAGCACTCCGTCGAGGCTGGGTTGGCCGGATGGTGCTGGCCGCCACCGCCCTGCTGTTGCTGGTCGGTTCGGCTGCGGCGGCCACGCGAGTGGCCAGCGCCAAGGGCACCGTCTTCGACCCGACGGCAGGCACCGGCAGCCCGGGGCCGCTGGTGGAGATGAACGAGGCGGCGCCGGCCCTGGGGCTGGTGGACCAGGCAGGGGTGCGCCTGACGACGGAGCAGTTCCAGGGTGAGCCGTTGCTGGTGACCTTTGCCTTTGCCCACTGCGAGACAGTCTGTCCGCTCCTGGTGCACGACGCGCTGGCAGCCCGGGCCAGGATGGCCGAGCCGCTGCCGCCACTGGTGATCGTCACCCTCGATCCGTGGCGCGACACGCCGAGCCGGCTGCCGTCGATCGCCGCAGCGTGGCAGCTGCCGGATGGGGTGCACGTCGTGAGTGGTGCAGTCGAGGAGGTGGAGGAGGTCCTGAGCCGGTGGAAGATCCCGCGGGTGCGGAACCCATCGAGCGGGGATGTGATTCATCCCTCAGTGGTGTACATCGTGGCGCCCAACGGCCGGATCGCCTATATGGCTGATGGTACGCCGGATCGGGTGGTGCAGGCGGTGGAGCAGGTTCGGCGCTGACCGATCAGTCCTCCGGTCGGCGACCACACGAGCGGCCCATCCCCCGGGGGTGGGCCGCTTTCCGTTCAGGCCTGCGGGTGCCGCTCCAGCACGTCGCAGGCGATCCCGATCCCATCGGCATCCCGGAGGCGATCGGCAAGGATGCGTGCGGCATCGGCCAGGCCGGGATCTCCGAGCAGGGATTCCAGCGTGCGGGCGACTCGCGCGCCGGTGAACTTCCGTGGCGAGAGCCAGCGGGCCACGCCCAGACGCTCGGCGCGCAGCGAGTTGTCGGGCTGATCAAATCCCATCGGCATCATGAGCTGCGGGATCCCGGCAGCCAGCCCCTGCGCGGTGCTGCCGATGCCGCCATGGTGTACGAACGCGGCGGAGCGCGGTAGCACCGTCGAGAAGGGGAGGTAGTGACGATGCATGACGGAATCCGGCAACTCGCCGGGGAGCTGCTCCGGAAATCCGGTCAAGAACAGCCCCCGCATGCCAAGGATTTGCAGCGCCTCCAGGCCGGCGGCAAAGAAGCTCTGGGCATGTCGGTTGGCGCTGCCGGGTGAGAAGACGATCGGTGGGGGGCCGCCATCGAGGAACGCGTCAAGCTCCGGATCCGCCTCAGGGGGGTGCACGTCGTCGTGCAACGGGAACGACGCGTGGTGGAACCGCGCCGGCCAGTCCGGCTGGCGGGATCCGAACCAGGAGGGGAAGAGGCCGATGATGCCCTGCGGAGAGTTGAGCCAGGAGTGGAAGATGCGGTGGACCGGCCGCAGGCCGTGGCCGGCGCGCCAGCGGTTGAGGGCCGGTGCAATCTTCGGATCGATCATGGCGCGGTCTGCCAGCCACCAGAACGCGCGCTTGAGTCCATGCGAGAGCCCGCTGATGTCCACCCCGGGCGGCAGGGCGGTGACCTGGTGGGCGCTGCGGATGCTGCCCGGTGCCAGGTGAATCGTCAGGGCGGGAACGCGGAACTTCTCCTCGAAGGCCCGGGCGCCAAACGCGAGTGGATGTCCCACGATCATCGTCCGGCCCGGTTCATACCTTGCCTCGAGCTCCCGCCACAGCGTATCTAGGCCTGCGGTGGCGACCTCGAGGACCTTGCCCAGCCCGCGCCGGGGATGCCAGAGGTCAGGGTCATGGGTCACGTCCTGGTAGTCTGCCTCGGACCAGATCGAGGCGAAGCCCAGGCCAGCGGCTTCGATGGCCGGTCGGTGCGGGTCTGCCGCCAGCAGCGTCACGTCATGGCCGCGCTGGCGCAGGCGCCGCCCCATCCCGATGTAGGGATGGACGTCGCCACTGGAACCGACCGATGTCATCAGGAAGTGCATGAGAGTCTCCAGCTCACAATCTCGCTGGAGTGAAGCAGAAAAACGATCTCAGGACTATGGAGCGGGCGCATCCTTGAGCAAGGCCGCATACCGGCTGCGCAGCTTGGCCACCTTGGGACCGATCATCGCGGCACAGTACGCCTGTGCCGGGTTCCGGCGGTAATACTCCTGATGGTACGCCTCGGCTGGGTACCAGGCGGTGGCCGGAGAGAGCTCGGTCACGAGCGGGTCGGTAAAGGTCCCATCGGCGGCCAACTGCGCCATGACCATCCGGGCTGTGGCGAGCTGGGCCTCATTGTGCCAGAAGATGGCAGAGCGATACTGGGTCCCGACGTCGGGTCCCTGCTGATTCAAAGTGGTGGGGTCGTGGAAGGCGAAGAACAGCTCGACCAGGGTCTGGAACGAGACGACTGCCGGATCAAAGGTGATCCGGATCGCCTCGGCGTGGCCGGTGACCCCGGCGCAGACCGCACCATACGAGGGGTCGGCCACGGATCCACCGGTGTAGCCGGATTCTACCTGGTGGACGCCGGCCAGGCGGGCAAAGACCGCTTCCAGGCACCAGAAGCAGCCACCGGCGAGAGTTGAGGTTTCAAGTGTTGGCATCTATACACTACGCCAGAGTGAGGGCAAGGGTTCCAGTAGGGGCGCCCTATCAGGGCGCCCGTGCATGAGGGGCGCAGATATCCGTAGGGGCGCCCTATCAGGGCGCCCGTGCATGAGGGGCGCAGATATCCGTAGGGGCGCCTATCAGGGCGCCCGTACATGAGGGGCGCAGATATCCGTAGGGGCGCCCTATAGGGCACCCGTGCATGAGGGGCGCAGATATCCGTAGGGGCGCCCTATAGGGCGCCCGTGCATGAGGGGCGCAGATATCCGTAGGGGCGCCCTATAGGGCGCCCGTGCCGGATGTGCGGAATGGTTCGATTTGGCGCCGATCCGCAATTTCGGGCCGGCACCGCTTCCAGGGGCCGAATGGATTCGGCCCCTACGCCATTGTGCACCATCGCGGTCCGCCCAGTCCGCCCCAGCCGCCCTACGTCGTCACCCGCTCCGGCCGCACCCCTTGGGTAAAGTGGGTGCCCAGTGCCTTGAGGTATCCCTCGATCGAGCCGTGCAGCCCGAACACTCGGCCCATCACCCGAAAGAGCGGGTTGCTGATCCATCCGGACTCGGTCAGTGTCACCTCGGTGCCTTCCGCCACCGACCGCAGCTGGTAGGTCCAGGTACCCCCGAAGACGGCGTCCGGTGCCGCGTCGATCGTCGTCACCATCTGGCTCGGCGCCCGCACACCCGTGACCACGATCCGCATCGGGTCACCACCAATGACCTGGTCCCATGCCTCGCGCCCTCCGGGGGCAGCCACCCGTTCGGCGCGGGTCAGGTCCCCCCAGGTGCCGACCAGCGCCGCTGGATTCCGCACCACCGCAAAGACCTGCTCGATCGGCTGGTTGATCACGACGCGGCTGGCCACCACATGCTCCCGGGGCAGGCTGCTGCCCCAGGCGGCGCCAATCCCGACGATCGCCGCCATGATCACCACGATCCGGATCAGGAATCGCATCAGGGAGCTCCTCCAGGGGAATGAGAGTTCGTGCTGATGCTAGCGGGGCCGGGGTGGCCGCGCCAGTCTGGGGGCGCACGAAACCCTGTTATCCTCAAGGGGTGTGCCGGTACTGAATCGTTGTTCGATATGAGAGTTGAACCAGCAACGTCCCGTAGGGGCCGAATCCATTGGGCCCGTGGAGGCGGAACCAGGCCGGCCGCGGAATATCATCCCGAGGACCCGCGCGGTAGGGGCGCCCTGCAGGGCGCCCACCGTGAAGGGACGAGGGATCTTGCCCTTGGGGAGCGGGTGCCTGCGTGAGAAGGTGGCGTTGCCCTCGACTTGCGTCGAGGCTCGGCATGGTGGCGCTGACGCGCCGTCGCTGCCGCGACGCACTTGGCCGAGCCGCGGGTTCACCTGCGGAACGATTGAGTCCCAGGGCCGAATAGATTCGGCCCCTACGGAATGGTGTAACCGCCTTGTCCGCCTTGTCCGCCAAACACCTGATACCAACACCCGAAGGGATCCCACCATGCCCGATATCGACAAGGCCCTTGCCACCCAGATTGCCAACATCGAGAAGAAGACCGGCAAGACGATGGCGCAGCTGGCCAAGATTGTGAAGGACAGCAAGCTCACCAAACACGGTGAACTGGTGACCATGCTCAAAACCACCCTCGGCATGGGCCACGGCGATGCCAACCTGGTGGTGCACCTGTCAAAGCAGAGTGCCGGCCCGGCTGCCGCCGCGGCGCAGGGTGGTAGCAGCACCGAGGTGCTGGATGGGCTGTATTCCGGGCCCAAGGAGGCGCTCCGGCCGATCCACGACAAGCTGCTGCCGGCGCTGGGGAAGCTCGGCGCCTTCGAGGAGGCGCCCAAGAAGACCTACGTCAGCTACCGCCGCAAGAAGCAGTTCGCCATGATCGGGCCGGCCACCAACACCCGGGTCGAGGTGGGGCTTAACGTGAAGGGGTTGCCGAAGCACACGCGCCTGATCGACCAGGGCGCCGGCAAGATGTGCAACTATGTCGTCAAGCTCACCGATGCCAAGGAAGTGGACGCCGAGCTGATTGGGTGGATCAAGGCGGCGTACGAGTCGGCGGGGTGAGCCTCGAGGGGGAAGCCAGCCCTCTGAGAATCGGGCCGAAACGACTCCGTAGCTCGGCTTGACTCCCCCTTGACCTGTCCCCCTGAGGTTCCCGGAGAACCTTGATCCGGGGGCCGGTATGACGTTTTCCCGCAGGAATGCAAAAATCATCGTGGCGGTGTGGCTGGCCGTCGTCGTGGCAGCCGGACTGACCGCAGCGCTCCGATTCCGCATCGACAACTCGGTGTCCGTCTGGTTCGGCGCCAACGATCCTGCGCTGGTCACTTGGCAGGAGGCGGTGCAGGATTTCGGGGGCCGTGAGTGGCTGCTGGTCGTATTGGACCAGGCCGATGCCCCGGTCGAGGTGGCCAGTCGCGACCGTGACACCCTGGCCGCGGCGGTCCGCCGACTGCCGCATGTCGGGATGGTGGTCTCGACTGCCCAGGCAGCCGACAGCAGCGCCCTGGCGCGGACCCTCCTGCGCCCGGACGCTGCCAGCGGTCACCAGGCGCTGCTGGTCCAGGTGGCCAACGACCTGGAGCGGCAAGACAGCTACCGCGAGGCACTGCTTTACGAAATCCGGACCCTTGGTGCCGGCCTTCCCACTGTTCGCGCCCTCCACATCGCCGGCACCCCCGCCATCAATGGTGAACTCAATCGGGCTGCTCGCCAGGACATGCTGCGGTTCTTCCCCGCCGTGGTGGTGCTGCTGGCATTGGCCGGAGCCCTGGTCTATCGCAACACCCGAGACACCGTTGCCCTGATGGCCACCGCGCTCGGCACGGTGACGATTGCCGCCGGCGCGCTGGCCGCGGCTGGTCACCCGCTCAACATGGTGACCATCATGCTGCCGACGATTCTGATCGCCCTGTCGGTGGCCGATGCGGTACACCTGATCCACGCGTTCCACCACTCCGCCACGATTCGGGAGGCCGTTCGCGCGGTGTGGAAGCCGTCCCTTGGCACGACCGCCACCACGGTGGCTGGGTTCCTGGCCTTTGCCGGCAGCGATGTCCTCCCGATTCGCCAGCTGGCGGTCTTCGGTGCCTTTGGCATTGCCGTGGCCCTGCTGCTCACCTTTACGCTGACGCCAGCACTGCTGGCCATCTTGTGGCATGACACCGTCCGGACACCCGTCACCTCCCGCAACGCGTGGGCAGGCAATTGGTTTGCGACGCTGGAACGAGCACCGCGTGCGGTGGTGGCCACCTTCGCGCTGCTGGGAGGCCTCCTGGCCGGCCTCTTTACCCTGACCGCCGACACCGACTACGCCGCCTTCTTCCGCAACGGCACGACGGTACCCACCGACTATGTCGCGATGCGGCAGGCGGGATTCCCGGTCAATGCCGTCAATGTCATCGTGGCTCTCCCCCAGGGACCGATCAGCGGTGGATCGGACATCGGGATTGCGGTCGAGCGCTTCGCCGAGGCGATCGGTGCAGTACCAGGTGTCGGGGCAGTGCTCTCGCCGGCGGTCCTCCAGGTCCTTGGGGGTGACGCCTCGGAGCTGGTGGAGGCGGGGATGGTGAGCGCCGATGGCAGCCAACTCCAGCTCACCGCCATGGTCCATGGCACCAGCAGCCGGGATGTGCTGGCCGTTGCCCGCGCGATCGATGCCCTGGCCGATGAACTCCTTCCGGCCGGGATGACGGCCGCGACGACGGGGACGCCGCTGCTCTGGGCCCGGATGGACGCAGGGGTGATCCAGACGCAGCGCCAGTCGCTGCTGGCGGTCGTCGTGGTCTGCCTGGTGCTGCTGACCTGGCTCTTCCGGTCTCCCCGCCTGGCCCTGTTCGGCTTGGCGGTCTCGCTCTATCCCGTGGCGCTGGTCCTTGGACTCATGGGTCTGCTGGAGATCCCGCTCAACCTGGCCACCGTGCTCATTGCCGGCATTGCCGTGGGCATCGCGGTGGACGACACCATTCACTTTGTGCACGCGTGGCAGGTGGCCCGCCAGGCCGGTGCCGATCCTCACGAGGCGGCACGAAGCGCGAGCGCCTGGGTGGGTGGCCGCATGCTGGCGACGAGCATCATCCTGGTGGGGGCGTTCCTCGTGATGGGGACCTCTGCGTTCCTGCCCACCGCCCAATTCGGGTTGTTCTCCTCGCTGACCATTCTCCTGGCCCTCGCCGCAGACCTGGCGCTGGTGCCAGTGCTGCTGGCCTGGGGTGGTCGTGCCCGGAGGCTGGCATGAGCGCCCCGGTGCGGGCCGAGACGGCCTACGGTACCTGGTGCCGCCCCAAGCTGGCGGACCTGCTCGGCGCCGTGGGACTCGATGTCGAATACACCCGCGCCAGCGGCACCTATCTGTACCGCAAGGTGGAGGGTCGTGAGGTACCGGTGCTGGATCTGGTGGGTGGCTTCGGGGCCGGGCTGTTTGGCCACAACCATCCGGAGCTCAAGGCGGTGGTCCGCGCCCAGCTCGACCGGGACACGCCGTTCCTGGCCCAATCGGCGCTACGCAACGAGGCCGGCCGGCTGGCCGAGCGACTGAGCGCGCTCCTCCCGGGCAGGGCGCGATACCTGGCCCATTTCACCAACGATGGCGCCGGGGCGGTAGAAGCCGCGCTCAAGCATGCCTACAAGGTGCGGTTCGACACTTTGCGCCGGACCTTTGACCAGGTCTCCCGCGACATCGAGGCCTTCCATCGCGAGTTTGAGACGTATCCCGACACCGTGGCGCTGCCGGGCGGCCGCGAGCTGGGCCGATTCCGGGACGACCTCGACGAGCACAACATCGCCGAGCTGGAGCGGTTCCAGCACCATCCGGTGGTGCTGGCACTCAAGGGTGCCTTTCACGGCAAGACGACCGGCGCCCTCAAGCTCACCTTCAACAAGGCGTATCGCGAGGGGTTCGAGGGGCTTTCCGCGGTGGAAACCGTCTTCCTCGGCACCGACGACCTGTATCGGCTTGAGGAGATCGTAGCGACACACCAGATTCACTTCCGCCTGCCGGTTGTTGCCAACGGGGTGGTGACGGTGGAGACCATGGCCTGCTCCATGGTGATGCTGCTGGCGCTGGAGGTGGTCCAGGGCGAAGGCGGCATTCATCCCGTCCCATCCGGTGCCCTGGCCGCGGTGGCCGCCTCCGCACCACGGCTGGGCGTCCCCTGCCTGGTGGATGAGATCCAGACCGGTTGTGGACGAACCGGGACCTTCGTGGCCTACGCGGATACGCCCCTGGCCGCGATCGATCCCGAGTATGTCACGCTGAGCAAGGCGCTGGGGGGCGGCCTGGTAAAGATCGGTGCCGCCATGATCCGCGAGGATGTCTACGACGAAGACTTCGGCGTCCTGCACACCTCCACCTTCGCTGAGGATGAGCTCGCCTGCGGCGTCGCCCATCGCGCCCTCGACCTGCTTACGGGGGATGGGGGTGCCATGCTGGAGCAGGTCCGGGCGAAGGGTACGCGGTTCCTCGATGGTCTGCGCGGGGTGGCCGCACGCCATCCCGGCGTGGTGCGCGAGGTGCGGGGCCGCGGCCTGATGATTGGGGTGGAGTTCACCGACCTCTCCGGCAATTCGCCGTTCTTCCGGTTCGGCATCCGTCAGGGGTTCCTCTCCCTCGTGGTAGCGAGCTATCTGCTCCATCATCACGGCATCCGGCTGCTGGCCCCACTCACCACGCTCCTCAAGGGCAATCCCGGCAAGAAGCGCCAGGCGATCCTCCGGATCCAGCCGGCCGCGATGATCACCGAGGAGGAATGCGACCGGGTGGTGGCCGCCGTGGAGGAGGTCTGCCACATCATTGCCCAGAACAATGAAGCGGTGCTGATCGGGCACCTGCTGGGCGCCGCTCCCGACATCGCCGCGCGCCGCCGTCCTGATCGCGTGGCGGTGGAGCGCCCCGAGATTGCTCGCCGCGTCGATTTCGATGCCCGGGTCGGATTCGTCGTCCATCCGGCGCGGGTGGACCAGCTGATCGAGCACTACATGCCCTCGCTGCGCGGCAAGGTCGATCCGAGGCGAGTGGCTGCCTGGTGGTCTTGCCTGGCACGGTTCCTCGAGCCCGACGTGATCCACACCGATTATGTCACCGCCAATGGATTCACCGTCGAAGTCAGCATCGTGGCCACCCCGTACCTGCCGAGCCAGATGGTGGAGGCGATGCGTGGGGGCGGGGCCGGCCCGCGCGCCGGGCTTCCGCTCCGCGAGATCCGCGACAAGATCCAGGATGCGGTGACGGTGGCCCGGGAACTCGGCGATGACCACATCCCGACCTCACTCGTCGGGCTCGGCGCCTACACCTCAATCGTGACGGACCAGGGTCGCACCATCAACGACTTCGAAGTACCGATCACCACCGGGAACGCATATACCGCCGGGCTGATGGTGCAGGGGATTGTCCGGGCGGCCGAGTTCCGGGATCTGCCGCTGGACCAGGCAACTGTGGCGGTCGTCGGCGCCGCGGGGAACATCGGATCGGTGCTTGCCACGCTCTTGGCGGGCGAAGTGGCGGCGCTCCGGCTGGTGGGGCGGGACACCCCAGATTCGTACCAGCGCCTGCATCAGACCCTGCAGGCGTGCCTGGCGCGTGCTCCGGAGGCTGAGGGCCGCGTCACCGTGCACACCACTCTCGAGGCGGTGGCCCAGGCGGACATCGTGCTCGTGGCAACGTCGTCTCCCGAGGCGCGGCTGATCGGCCCGGATACCGTCAAGCCCGGGGCCATCGTGTCGTGCGCCTCGGTGCCCTCCAACCTCAGCGCCGCGTTCCGGGGCCATCTCGATCAGTTCCTGGTCTTCGATGGCGGCTTTGCACGGCTTCCGGACGGGCAGCAGATCGACTGCGTGGGCCTGCCCACCGGCGGCCTCGCCTTTGGCTGCCTCAGCGAGACGCTGCTGCTTGGTCCTGTCTCTTATACACATCTGACGCTGCCGACGAATAGAGAGGTGTAG
>ENA-ORBV01006987-ORBV01006987.1-microbial-mat-metagenome-genome-assembly--contig:-NODE-6987-length-19599-cov-5.690196_pt1 | contig 19599 bp, 19 predicted proteins | sample MGYA00237777_ERZ505514 | MGnify/ENA primary metagenome ERZ505514 (study PRJEB26160, sample SAMN06269048) | microbial mat metagenome | isolation source: Oligotrophic lake microbial mat | place... | reverse complement strand
CATGAAGTCAGCGCAAAAATGTCGGATTATAGTTGTATTCTACTTTGAAGATATAGTTGGACATCTCTGGCCGATGCACGCTCGGCTGGTTTTTGTTTCCAGCACATGCGAGTGGCCTCGATCAATGTTTGAATATCCTCATCGTCGCTCCTGGCAATTGCCGTGTCAAAGGGAGGTCGTTGCCCCTTACTGACGGCCTTGCGAGTGGCTTTGCGCGTCATACTGGCAAAGGGATATTTGCCATGCAACAACATCCAAAAAATGTTTCCCATGGAATAGACATCGACTTTTTCCGTTTCGGGATGATACAAATACTCTTCGGGAGATCGAAATTTTCCCTTGTTACTCTTGACCATAAAGGGACACACCGTATCATTGACGGTATTCCGTCGTAAGAGTCTGGCCCGATTAAAATCATTGATTTTAAACTGAATATTGTCATCATGGATAAAATCTATGGAAATGAATTGTCCCGTACTAATGTCGGTATGCGCAATCGAAGCTTTTCCCTCTTGATCCACATTGTGGACATCGGCCAGTGACGTTGCGATTTGGTAGGCGATTTGAACCTTTTGTCGATTGGTCCACGGTTTTATCTTTGGTGGGTTGTTGTTATCTTCGTCGTCGCTGTTGCTGCTGCTGTCATGGCTGTCACTGCCGTAGTCGGCATGGATAATGTACTTGTCAATGGCATGTTTCAAGTCGCCTCCCTGCGCAAATTCGTAAATCGCACTTTGACCACAATGTCCATAAATGTCGACACTTGACGGCATGGACGTCAAACGATCGGCTACGATGGCGTCTCGTCGATGTCGATCGTAATGACGTTCGGTAAAGTCACGATTCCATCGCAAGGTTTTCAGCGCCAATCTTTTGAAATAGTGATGGTAATTGTTGTCTTTGATTTTGGCATTCGCAAAATAGTCATGATCTCGTATCAGGTAGACATCTCGATATCCACCACTGGCGACAAATCGAAATAAATCTATCAGCATAATAGAATCATCATCATCGTCTTCAGAATCAGAGTTTGAGTTTGAGAACGAGTAGGTTGCAGTCTTTCTTTCTCTTTCCCTCTCCACAACCAACATGGTTGTGGTCATGTCGGATTCATGAAAAAGATTACAAGAGGGACGATGATCCATTTGCCAATCATATTGTGGTTCACACGGCGGATCGTCCGTGTACATGGATTCTGGCTTTTTCGCGTATTCTTCGGAATCCGACAAATCTTGAAACAAGTCAGGATTCTCCTCTCTTTCATCCTCACTACTGCTGCTGCTCAATTTATCGATAGGTATTATGCTGCCTTTTCTTCTTCTTTTGTCGGTAATAGTAGGCATAGGCATATCATAATTGTCGACCGTTCTTGGTTGGACGGAAAATGCAGAATACGCAACGTCTGTTGCTTGACATTCCTGATCCTCCACCATGGCGGCATCCGCGCTGATAATTGTCGTTGTGGTTGTAGAATTCCATGTCGAATTCCAGAAGGACGATAAATGGGTATAATCAAAACAATAGCCGAGAATTGTATGTGAATCTTGTGGTTGTTTTCCCACCCATTGGAGGACCATTACCGCCACGAAAACGACCAAAAGACTGCTAATCAGGGTACTACCAGTACTGTTACTGGTAACGGTACCTGTCGTAGGAGAGTTGCCACCTTTGTTGTTGTTGTTGGCCATTGATTTTGGGTTTATTTTTGTTGTTGTCGCTGTCTTGCCATGGCCTACAGCAGCAGGGGAGGAAATCTGTTGACTTTGCCCTCTCTTCCGTGGCGAGCGATTACTGCTAGTAGTAGCCGGCATGGCTCTCGGTGGTTGCTGCACTCAACTGTTGTCGCGCAGTACTAAAATAAAAGGGATTCTCAAAACAAACCCAGCGCAATGAACCATGCACGGATCAAAGCACTAGCAGTGGACAATGAAAGAGAGCCTTCCAGTTCTGTTACACTTGAACGAATGCACCATATAGATACAGCACAATACACCGAGTTGCTAGCTAGCTAGCTAGCTAGTAGGTGAGATAATTTGTAATTGAGGAAGCTTGATCTTGATCTAATAGCGACCTAACGGAATACGGTACAGTATGCAGACAACAACATGTTCGGGGAAAGATTCTCGTTGTTTTGCGGTAGCCGTTCTTTGTAGATCAAATGAGCGTTCGGATACTGAAATGAGAAAGTTAAGTTTTGAAAACCATGATGTCTTGATTGTGTTAAAAGGATTCAATGCACACAAATTATGTTCAATCCCCATTCCACTAATCTACTTGCTTGTTAATTTATATCACTATCTAAATCTCATCCAAAATTATCCATGCTGAAACAAAGTGCATCATGTTTTGAATTTCAACAAAGAAACAACACAGCCAAACAATGCCGACTCTGTGATTAACTTCGCCATGTTAACAAAATTCATAGAAAGAGATTGAGATAAACACGCATGGGGTGAGAGAGATAAAACACTAAAGAAAGTTGCATGTCATGTCAGTTGCAAGCACAACTTGGTTTTTCAAACTGTGTCAAAATCAGCCATTGTGCATTGGAAACTGATCCTGGCCAAAAATTAGTAAATTGATTCTGTTTCACAAGGTTGGAGGACCAAATTGATGGCATGAACCATTCATTTTGTGGAAGTCAAATTTGCACCATCCTCAACAGAAATGCGTGCCTTCTGGCCAAACTGTTAAATGAGGCCCCACCATTAAATTAGGAAGAAAACAGATGTGTGATTTAGGATGCATGAAAAGAATCGCCACTTTTTCTTAATGGCGGAACACTTCCAAAAATCAGAGCATGTTTGAAATGAAACATGTGCTCCAAAATGTGTTAGGGCTGTCCTTCTACTAACTCATTTTCAAGTTGACCAACTAGACAAGAAATTGATCGATTAATAAGAAAATTGAAAAACACTGTTGCTCTGTGCATTGGCTGTGCACCATTGTGAGCATCACCAATCATTGGTCAGTCTTCAACATTCCCTTCGGATGTTACCACATCTACCCTAACCCTACACATCAGTATTTCTCCAATTGTCCGAACATTCCTCCAACGCTCGAAAGGGGCGGCTTGCACTCGGGAGCTTCTGCTTTAGTTTTTTTCTTATCTCTTGACACCGCGTAACACTACCTGGTACTGATTTCCACGTAAACGAAATTCGATTTTGATCGAATGAACTCCTTGGATGCAATTTCATTCGTGCGAATCGTGGATGTCTAGAAGGTTTTCGAAGCTTATCGAAGTACAAAACTACGAGATTTGTGCGCTAAGGAACTTGCTTTCACTCCAGCTTTTGGTTTCGAGGAGGGGATCCCTCACGAGCTCACAAATTAAAAAGCAAACAAAACAAACGCCAACTTCTTTCCGAGAAACACAAAACCGACAACTTTCCACCATGATCATCTTTCGAAGCCCCGCTGTCCCTACCAGCCGAGACTTGTTCTACCCCTACACCCATGCTCCATCCATTGCCTACTGGCTTTTGCAGCCCGACGCCGACGTTGAGAATGAAAGCACCAAGACTACATTGCATTCGAACGAGACCAAAAACAACGCAATAAAGCAGCAGCAACCCGACAACGCTGCTGCCAAAAAGCGTCCTGCTCCCACTGCTGCTCCGTCTCTTGGATTTCCATTGGCCGTGAGTGACTTTGATATTTCCGAAGAAGATGGCCACTGCATTCTATCCACAGACCTTCCGGGTGTCAAACATGAAGACTTGAAGGTCGAATTCAAGGACAGTGCCCTGTTCATTGAAGCCCAACGCAAGAAGGGCAAGGAGGCCCAGACATATTTGCGCAAGCTTGCTGTCGATGAAGACTCCGTGGATGTTGCCAGCTTTGTCGCAACCTTGGAGGACGGTATTTTGACTTTGAAGGCCCCGAAGAAGAAGACTGATACTGATAAGGAAAACACTGAAGGAAATACTACCAAGAGCACCAGGATCCCCGTGTACAGCAAGGCAGTCCCCGAGGACAAGGGTGCCGCTGAGTTGAATTTGGAATTGGACTTGCCCGGTGTTCGAGCAGATGATTTGACCATTTCGATCGCCAAGGACGGTATGCTTTGTGTGGTGGGTGAACGCAAACGTCGTGGCAGCAGCGACACTACGAAAATTGCCGAGGCCTACATGTTGAATACCCGCAAGGTGGACACTGCCAAATTGGAAGCCTACTTGTCCGATGGAGTTTTGACGGTTCGTGCTCCACCTAAACAGCACGTTACCAAACTGATTGCTGTCAATGGTAAGCTTCCACCTCCCAAAGTGGAAGATGTAAAGGAGGACGAAGAGAAGAAAGACTGAAACGGCTTGACGGTTTACAATATCTTGTATTTGGAAATATTTGAGGAACGGGCCGATTTTGCTGTGAAGGAAGTGTTGAGAAACCTAGCCTGGCTTTCCTGTGACGGAAATGTATAAAATGGATGACTAGTAACTAGTAAAAACTAAAATAGTATCTATAAAACAGTCAATTAGTGCAGCAATTCTAAAATAGTATCTATAAAACAGTCAATTAGTGCAGCAATTGAAATAAACTGTGCCTGGCCGTAGATGACTTGGATTCTTGTAGTAACAAGGATGAGGTATGTGCGGCGACCGCGTCGCCCCCTCAATACTCCAGTATGTCAAAAGTTTTGGCGGGACAACATGGTGACCTTGTGAAACATGATGATTGCTTTGCTGGACTATACATTGTAGTCTCCATCTTCTACCCAATAGGAATCACCATAATCATACAACAATTCTTCCCCATTTTCAATATCCCGACGCGCAATGAACCACAATCTTGGTTGCATTATAGTTTTGTGTCCGCTCAAGTCGTCCGTCATTACCGATTGGGATGTAAATTTGGTTTCCACATTGCATTCCAGATTCTCGCGTCCAGCTTTGTCCCCTTTTAATATCACTTCGGGTGCGTGATTCATGAATCGACACCAACTACTCCAGTCTGAGTCTTCCGCATCCAAAAATAAGTCGTCGCCCATATCAAACAAGTAGTCGCCCGTCAGACCTTGGTTTCGTTCTTTCCGAGACTTGATCCATCGACGATCGGAAATTTTTGCCTTTTTCTTCTTCTTTTTATTACCATCCGCATTATTACTACTAGTGTCTTCATCTCTATCACTTGATTCATCGTTCCAATATCGGGTTTCCACTTCTCGTTTTGTCAATAACTCGCCTGCATATTCCCCAATCCACGCCCCCTCTAGAATTGTGGATGTCGTAAAAGCACCAAACCCTTTGATGGTTTTCGTGTCACGAATGACAATTCCATTCATCGTGGCATCGACCATGGCATGACATTGACTGGATAATATTGGTCGCCCATGTTTATCATGATTGACCTTGACCTTGGCGTTGTTGGTCGCAGCAAGGGCTGCTACGAGTGGTGTTGTTGTATTTAAAAATAAAAAGACGAGGATACCAATAGTAGCAAATACTCTGGCCGGTTGACTCATTGCCAGAAGACCCCAACAACAAAGAGCATTGGAGGAAATCAGTGTATCAACCTATTGGAATCGAATCGATCAAAGTAATACAATAGTGGCACACTACAGGGTTGGAAAAACAAAGAGGGTCCTGTTCTTTGAGGTCAAACATGTCTTTTTGACTGGTTGTACAATTGTACCGACCCAGCACAGAATTATCAACACGCACGGAGCATCATCCTTCTTTTTAGGCGCGTGGATGGTGATGACGAATGAGATACTATTGTATCTGATCGTCTGTGCTGTACACCTGTTGTGCTAAAGATTCATTGCATCTTGCAAGGATAACAAGTTAGTTTTCTTTCAGAGTCAATTTGTGGCAGCGCTATTGGCTGATAAAGCCAGCTGGCGCGCCAGCTGGTGAACCACAAATTCAATTGCTTTGAAATGATGGCATGAGTCATCAAATGAAGTCTTTTTTTACCATGTGAATGCATTCTCCTGGGTGGGAGCTTCTGCGTGCATCAATGACATGGGGTCCCAGGACCAGAGGAAGAGAAAACAGGATGCACCCAACTTTCATTTTGATTTGCATGCATGTGCAGTTGGGAGATTGATCAAGTTGTGATTGGGTTGATCTTGTTCTGTTTGATTTGAAGGTCAGAAAGTGAAGCCTGGTGCAGTGATCATTGCGAATCAATGTGCGTTCTCGACAGACGACAACAAACACCAATGAACATTGACAACAAACACCAACAGATGTTGACAATGACAGCAACAGCAACAAGGGCTGACTGTCACCACTCTTGGCTTTGCAGCCTGCAAATCCAACATCAACAACAACAAACAGATTCATTCCAGCAACCAACAACTGATGCAACTGACGAGTCAACAGCATGCGAAAATCAACCACATCTGCCTCCTGTTCCACATGCAGCACATTGCGCAGAACCGGCATGCCAGAGGTGAAACATGTCAGGATTGATGTTGGCAAGTCAAGGTTAGGGTTCAGCGGCAGCTGCGGCTCTCATGTTGACACCATCCAAACTCTCTGTTTTCCATTGTCTTCTTTTCGTCTCTGTTTTCAGCTTTCCAGGTGGGAAGGTGTTTGAAAACTCAGCACGAGCTCCGCAGAAAACTGCACCAGCACCACCTTCCGTGAAAGCGGATTGCAACAAGCCGCTGCCTTGTCCAGCGGTTTTTTCCTCTTCTTGCTGGCATCGAGTGTTTTCCCGTGTTGTCTGTTTTTTTCTTCTCCTCCTGTCCTCACAATTGTTCTCAGCCTCTGAAACTTTCAGCTCCCACTCACATTGCCAATTCATTGTTCATTCGACCATTCACCACAGCCGACTGGAATTGCTCAGATCCCAACCACCAACCCGATCACACGGATCCCAACCACCCTTCCTGCAACCCCAACCACCCTTCCCACAACGGCAACAACACTCCCTGTGGCGGTCACACTGGCCATGGCGCCAACACGCATGGCAACAACACTCACGGCAAAAACACTCGCCATGGCACCAATGCCCACGGCAACAACACTCAGGGCAACAACACTCCCCATGGCAACAAGACTTCCTGTGGCAAGAACACTCCCTGCGGCGGTCACACTGGCAATGGCACCAACGCTCACGGCACCAATGCTCATGAAACCAACGCTCAAGGCAACAACACTCCCTGCGGCGGTCACACTGGTCAGCATCGGTGCACTTTTGCTTCACCAGGCACTGGCTGTGGACATGCGCCGCCTCCCAATGCTGGCACTGCTGGATCCTTTGGGCATCAGCATCGACCCCATTCGGCGTCCCCTTTTGCTCCTTCCCCTGAACAAAGCACTCGCCGTTCCACTCCCCCAGATCCATGGAGGACTGAAGCTCATGCTGGGGGAGGAGCTGACAATGACAATTTCAACTCTTTTGTTTGGCACTGACCATGATGACAATTGTTGCTCACCATGTTCTTTCTTGTCCATGCTGAAACTGTGTGTTGCCCCATCTTGCAGTGGATTGACTGCAGCTGTTGCCGCGTTGAGCATCAGTGGCGCCAATGCTGCCTTGAACCAAGCAGAGACAGATCTTGCCGATTTGGAAGTCACGGAAGCATCTGTCAGGGTTCAGTTGAAAGCAAAGAAATTGGAACTGTCCAGGTGTCCACTTGCACTTGAGATCCAACGCCTGGAAGAGCAGCTCGTTCAAGTGGGCGACCAGAAGAGGGGACAGGTCTCCCTCATTGGTGATCACAGGTGGGAGCTGGGACTTCCCTGCATTGAGGAAATTGGTGGTGACAAGGATGACATCAGCTTCATGTCTGAGACCCAGGCCCGCCCTTTCCTCGGGTTTGCCCACTGAAATTGCCCACACGATTCTCAGTGCCATGCACAAAAAAAGACCAGTTCAGAAGGGGAGGCATGCTGAAGGAGCTCAGCATTGATGGGTGCAACGAGGCAGTGAAAAGATTGAGTGATGGCGGCTTTCATCGGAATGCCCATTGAAGGAAGCAAGATTTTGTCACCTTAGCAGAAGGTCGGTCCCTTGTTGATGCCCATGGTTTTCCTCGCGCATTGAGCAAGAAGGAGCAGTCAACATGTCATTGATTTCTGAAGGACAGCAGCATTTTTCTGTTTTGGCTTGTTCCATTCGATTTGATTTGATTTGTTTGACCAGAAACTGACTGCTTGAGCCGGAAAAGAAAGGCAATGTCTCAAGGAGCAAGGTGAACTTGCAAAGTCACAAAATGAAGACACCAAAAGATCACTCTCTTGTCAACCTGACTGTGAAACACTTGGCATTTTGAATTCAATTCAACTTTTGGTGCACGAAAGATCAAAAAATGACCATGGTTGCACAGGTTAGCCACAACAGCAACTGTGCCCGTGAAGGACACCTGCATGACCGTCTTCTGCTGCAGCCTCATCAGACCTTGTGTTGAGAGATTTTTTGCCATGGGGGGCAATGTTGTTCATTTGGTCAACACAATGCATGGACCAAACACAAAGGCGATGCAAGAAGTCATGGTCAGATGGGACTGGCTTTTGTGAGTTTTGACAACATGTCCCTACTAGCTGGTGGCTAGCTAGCCATATGTTTTTGCCTTGAAAAAAAGGGGTTGGGGCACATTCGCCAAATTTGCAGGCAGGCAGTCTGGCTAGATAGCCAGTGCAGCAATGCATCACAGTGGTGCTGTGCTTGGGGACTCAATGCGTTAAGTCAAACTGCGTTCTGGGACTGGCTTTCTTTCTCTTTGAAACTGCTTCCGGAGCTTTGACTCTGAAAAATCTGTGAATCACCGAGTCGCGGGAAGATACCCTATTTTTATTGGCGGCTTCTCCCCGTTGTCGTCAAGAATATTCGATAGGTAGAACTGCTTCCACACTATCTTAGGAAGAGGAAGGCATGTTGAGATATGACGCCTCTACTAGGCTTGACACAAAGTTTGATCTATCTAGCTAGGAGGCATCATAAAAGTGCTCCTATTAGCTGCGGAGTTTTGATCGTCCTAGCAATTGGTGTCACGAGGAAAAAAGGACTACTACTAATAACAATGAGGAACATGTTGGCCATTGTTGCTCTGGGAAGTCGAAGATCGGTTTCTCGGTTTCTGTGAAAGAACACTCTGTGCAAAATGGGGGGTTCGGCGCGACTAGGCTGGCTATATATCTAGCTAGTAGGCTCTGACATGACGGTACAGTAGTATGTGGGGCTCTTGCACCGACTGAATACTTGAGAAACCTCATGATGTGTCGACAACAATTCAGCACTCTCACTTTTCACAGTTTGCTTCATAGAAAAGGATTTTTATTAGAAACTTGCGCAACACAAGAAGAATTTCTAACCATGAGGAATAAGCATGCCCCAAACATTGCCATAATCGGACGCGGGGAGTCGGTCCTTCGCAGCGACGGTGGTCCAGCGAAACAGGAATCCACAGACGTGGGAGTAACGGAACGTACCGACGAAGAAGTTCCTGTCGAGGTGGACAGCGAAAAAGAAGAAGCAGCAGAAGACAACTCTCATCAGCTTTTGGAAGAATCAGCAGGGTGGATCTTCCCCCAGATAAAGCTTTCGACATGGGACCCTGAAAACGAAAAGCAATGGAACAGCTTTGGAAAAGGCATTGCCCGGCGCAATCTCATTGCCAGCATTCCCAACCTAACCTGTGCCTTTGGAGTCTGGATGGTTTGGTCCGGTAAGTGCAGGTGTACAAAGTGATATGTCGATTCAGCGACCCGATTTTGTCAACACGCTCACAGGACTGTCCAATGATTCAGTGATTGCAACTACGATCCAGAAGATGCATGACCAAGACCCAAGTGTCTATCCCTTTCAGGACTGGGATTCCCCAAAAGGCCCAGATGTACGTTCTACTACTAGTGTTTGGTCAACATGACTTGATTGATACACACACGTTTGCTTGCTCTTCCTCACCATGTGGTGATTGTCTGCGTGTACGCAACGCACTACAAAGCCTTGCTCTTTCTCCTACCAGGGATCTCAGGTCTCTCTGGCGGAACCTTGCGCATTCCCAACTCCTTCCTTACTCAAGTTGCTGGAGGACGGAATGTCGTATACTCTACAAGCGTCCTTCTTTGTGTTCCCATGATTATCGCCGGAATTGCACTCATGAATCCCAACTGTCCCTTCAACCTTCTCCTTTTCTGCTCGCTTCTCAGCGGTGCCGGAGGAGGAGCCTTTGCTTCCTCGATGAGCAACATTTCCTTTTACTACCCCAAGAAAAAGCAAGGATATGAACTCGGCATGAACGGAGGACTCGGTAATCTGGGAGTGTCCATTACCCAATTGTTGGCTCCGATTTTCATGGCCAATGCCTTTGGCTCGGATTCCGTTCGACCCGACGGAGGCTCCGGGTGGCCAGCCAATGCCGGGTGGCTTTGGTTTCCTCTGTGCACCGCTTCGGCGATCCTGGCTTTCTTTAATATGAGCAACCAGCCCACTCATGGAAGCAACTCCACGCTCGTTAGTCACCTCCATTTCGATTGGATGGAAGCAGTTGGCTTTGTGGCGGCTCTCATCGGTGCTTTGGCACTCGTATATACCCGCAAGTCGCTTTGGTGCAAACCCCAGGTGGGCAGGTAAGCATCCGTCCTAGCTTTGCTTTTGTCTTTTTCACTGAAGAATCGAATCAGCTCAGTCTGACTTTCTTTCATCTATGGATTCTCGTCGCCTCTTATCACCCTTCAGGTGGCCCACAAGTTCTTGCTGGTCATTCTAGCTGCTGTGACGGAGCATATCTTTCTTTGGTTCATCACGCCCAAGAAAGCCCAGGTCCGCGTCCACAAACAAGTGGTCATCTTCAAAGACAAGCACACTTATGTCATGACGTGGCTCTATATCATGTGCTTCGGTAGCTTTATCGGATACTCTGGTTCGTTTCCCAAGCTCATTGTCGATCTGTCTGGATATCTCAAGAGCGATGGATGCATGGTGGACACAACGTTTACTCCGGGCGGAGACGAAGGCTCGTGCCTGGAAGCGGGCGGCGAATGGCTCTTGGACAAGACGTACACGAATCCCAATGCCCCCAGCAGTGACAACATTGCCTGGCTCGGAGCCTTTGTAGGGTCCCTCATTCGACCCGTCGGTGGAGTCTTGGCCGACAAGTTTGGCGGAGCCAAAATGACCATGATTGCCATTGTTTGGTGTACCATTGCCGCCTTTGCCCAAGGTGCTCTGGTCCAGAAAACACGAGAATTGGACCGGCCCGAAGAGAACTTTGGCTGGTTTATCTTTTTGTTTATCAACCTCTTTTTCACAACGGGCTTTATGAACGGCACTACCTTTCGGACCATTGGTGTCCTTCTTCCACCAGAAGAGTCCGGTCCGGTCCTTGGTTGGTCATCGGCGATTGCCAGTTATGGCGCCTTTATCATTCCTACCATGTTTGGAATTGCCATTAAAGCTGGAGCTCCCGAAGTGACCTTCTATGGTCTTGGTACGTGCATCTTTTCGTGGAATTGACACTTGTTTGCTACAGTAGTAGGGTCCTCTCACGCTGCAATTCTATCACCCCACAGGCGGCTACTATGTGACTTGTGGCATTCTCAACTTTTGGTACTATCTCCGCCCAGGATGCGAAAAGCCTGGCGTGTAGAGAAGGACGACCGACGTTTGTCGTCGAAGCATGACACTACGTGTTTACTACATAATATGCACATTCCTTGCGGCTGCCTTTTTTTCAAAACGAATGTCCAGCATGGACAAGACATCGCTTGAACTTTATTTGATTTTTGGAACCCCGTCCACCCAAGCGATGAAGCAAGTGAGTGGAGGAATACTACTACGAAGTGAGTGCGGAATACTACGTACTACGAAGTGAGTAAGCGAGTGAGATACTGCATTTACCTCATCTTTACAATTATAACTAGTATTTAAAGTGAAGTTTTTTTTACCGTTTGCGTTTGGAAAACTTCTTGTTCTTCTTTCACGACGCAGTTGCATGTACAGTAGGATGTGATGATTGCGACGCACTCCTCTTATTGCCGCGAACTTCGTCTATGAAAGGCTTGTTTGATCTTTTGAGCGGGTGACATGAGAATGTTCTTGGCGTTGTTGTGGTTGCTGGATGCATCGTGTGGTTGCTGTTTGGCTTCGACTACGACTCCTACGAGTTGCTGTGGTTCCGCGACTTCTGCTGCTGGTTGCTGTGGTTCTGGTCGTGGCATGGCCGTCTGGATCCATTCCTGTTGCAACAATTGTTTCGCGGAAGGTCGTTGGGTGGGATCCACTTGGAGACATTGTTGAATAAAATCCTTGGCCATTTCCAGCGTACAATGATCACTAGGATGTTCGGCTGCATGATTTCCACAGGCATTCCAACATGGTTGTTGCGCAAATAAATCCTTTGGGTCATAATGTTCTAGGCATTGCAAGGCTTCTTGGGGTGTCGGTCCACAACAAATAGGAGCTTCGCCCGTCAGTAGCATAAAGGCAATGACTCCCATGGACCAAATGTCACAGGCCTGGTCGTAGGGGTGTCGTTGCAAGACTTCCGGGGCAATGTAATAGGGAGATCCAATGCGTTCCGTAAGAGGTGCGTCAACGCCACTGACATGGCGGACCGCAATCCCAAAATCGGCGACCCGAATTTCGGGATACACTTCGCCATCATTATGATCACTATGATCATGGTGTTTGTTGCGCGACAATTTCCGCAACAACGAAAAGGAAGATGACCGTTTATGCTTTTGATTTTGAGCGGGTGGTGGTGGTTGGACAAACAGAATATTTTCCAATTTCAAATCGCGATGCACCACATGACAAGTCTCATGACAGTAGGCCATGGCCTCGACCAATTGTGCCATGATGGTGGCGGCCATTTTTTCCGGTACCACCGTCTCGTACAAATGTTGGACATTGTGTTCGGCATTGAGTTGTGCGACTCGTTGATTGACGTAGGCGTACACTTCCCCTCCGACACAATGCGGTTCCAAAATCAAATGGAAACGACTCTTATCCCAACACGTCTCATGACACTTGATAATGGTGTTGCTGGCGGGGGAAGGGTCCTTGTCGTTCACAATCTCGTCGTCGTCATCTTCGTCTTGCGGATGCAAGTCTTTTAAAATATTCGCTTCATTGACCAACCGAGCGCAGTCCGTTTCCTCGCGTCGTTTGACCGATTTGACGGCAAAAACGTTCCCGGAAGACCGTTCCACCCCGCGGCGAACAATGCACGAACGACTTCCACTGCCGAGGGCGGGCTGCAAATATTCGAGTTGATACTTGACATCGACATTGTGATCCAATATGGTGGCCGACGGGGCATCCGCTTCGCTGTAATCCATGGAATTTTTGCGGGCCAAACCAGGTTTACTAGTAGTAGTAGCATTAGCATTAGCAGCAGTGGTGCTTTCCGCCGCCGGGTCATCGTCGCCATGGTCATCCGTGAGACTCGCATCGCTCGTGTTCGTCGAGTTTTGTTGCTTGATCTTGCCGAGTGCAGTTTCCTCCGAGTTCGTTTCGGCTTTTGCTTCCGCGGCCAGGACTTGCTTTAGGACATGCACGGGTGATGTCTTGTCTTCCGTAAAGCGGCAGTGACAGGCAGCGGTAGCGTTGACGTCTTCTTTTTGGGTAATCGCTGACATGGTAATGGTTGTTTTGTTGCTCGTAGGCTGCTGATGTTGTAGGCAGATAGTAGTAAGGTTGGTCTTGGTTGTTGCTTGTAAGGCTCGACTAGTAGTGAGCTTTTTGTTTGTCAGAGGAATGGGAGAAAGAAAGAAAAGAAAAGGTGTTTGGTTGTTCTGATCGATTTTGTGATTGATTGATGATTCCGCAAAGCTTTTTGGTAAGTACTCCAGTACTAATTTTGTACGGAGTAGCTACAAGTAGTGGCCAGTAGAGTAGAGTTCACGCTCTCATAGTACGTACTGTAACATTTTCGAATTGTTATGGTTGGTGACCAGGACATCTTATGTGAAGCCTGGTGTCACGCGCAGAAAAATGATGAACGAAATTACAAAATGAGTGAAGCTCAAAGATTCAACGCGAAGCCCAATGACGAGTGTCGTCAAAGAAAAAGCCTGTTCTTCAACAACACTATGTACTGTACGTAACGGAACCGTACGTACTCTGTACAGTAGGAACTTGTATGGTGGCTACTCCATCCCAAAGAAGACCTGCACGCATGCGCTTCGGATCGCTTCCTTCGGGTTCCTCATGGTCGCTTCCAATCAAACAAGGCATTTTGCAATTGTACCAGGGAAATGCTTCTGCTCACAGAGCACTCAGCCTTTGTTGTTGCACATGTAACATGATGTTCCAAGGACTGTTCAGTTCTGCCAGACTATCAAGCTAGCAGCAGAGCAGCAGGCACACAGCACTGTCATTGGCAGCATGCATGACAACAGCCATCTGTCAGCACATTGACTCAGTTGCATAGTTCTCTCTTTCCTGTGAGAGTCATTCAACATTGCGGAGGGTCCAAAAATTGGGATCTCATTGGAAAGAAACAACACAATGGGCACTCCAGACTTTCATTGGTGTCCAATGGGGCTGACAAATCCACTTTGACCAAAAAGATGCATCACAGCAAGAGTTCCATTGCCAGGATTTTGCAGGGCAATGTGGATTTCATCAAGTGGATTTCATGATTTCCTTTGTTCTTTTCCTTTTGGGTCAGGTTGACTCAAATGTGAAACTGGCAAAGAAAGTGAAACATTCACAGCATGAATTGGTTGGTCACTCAATGATCCATCACAAAAACAAACAACAAGAAGAACTGGAACATCACATTGATTTGGCAGGCAGATCGCACAAGTTTTGGCTTGTTTTTTGAATTGCAAAAATTCCCAAACTGGTGTGAGATGATCCGTGATGTTGTTGATTGTTGTGCACAAGCTTGTTGCTATGACAAGATGATCAACGTTGCCCACTGGCAGCTTTCAAACACATTTGGCATCGACAAATGAATGCAACACTTTTCGTTAGCTGCTCAAGTTTTTAACCGCAATTTCACTTGAGTTGTGTCAGGCGAAGGACAGACGGGTCATATGAAGGGTCTGCCAACAAGTTGTTTCATGATTGTTTGGCGGGGTCATGACACATCATCAATTTTTGAAATCCTGGCACAGTTTTTCTTAAAGTCACTGCAGTTTCTGTTGCTTGAAAACGTTCATTGATTTTTGCAGGGGAGGAGGTGGCTGTTCTGGAAATTTCTGTTCTCTCACTGTGGGAAAAGTACACATGAAGACTGCTGGGATGACTGATTTGCCCCCAGTTGCTTAAAGGGGATTAGGGGATTTCTGCTTCTTCCTGTAGCTAGCTACTAGTAGTAGCCAGCGCTACAAGGTAAGGTGCCTCCGGTGCCATGCTGGTACAATCGTACAAGTGTACTGTATTCCTCGGGGTTGCGGGGGAGTCACTGCTTCTCCAAACCTGCATAGTCACATGTAAAATCTCCACTACGAGTAAGATTGACTGACTATTGGCTTAACGCAAGCTACCTAAAGAATGTAATAATAAGGCAGTTCCATTGACCACTTTTTCGAGACACTTATTACCTCCAAGACTTATTGATTCTCTACTCTAGTTGTTGCAAATGACTTGTACGTAGAGCAGTAGTACATGCCGAGCTATTGGCCTTTAAATCCATACGCTAGCTTCAACCACGATCATCGATCATCGCTTCGATCAAAAAGCCCCGGGCCAAGGAATAATGAGCTTCGTCAACTTCTTCATATAAAAAAGGGAAGTTCACAAAAAACGAACAAAAGCATTTCGTTGGTATTGCCAACATAAAAAAAAAGTTAGTGGAACTGCCAGCATAATTATATAAAAAAGTTGACCATGCAGAATTGTGAGGAAGCCAAACATGGAAGCACTTGTGGTGCGTCGGTGGAGACGTTGTCGTCGGACAACCATGACACCAATGGGGTGAAAGGCCACAATGATGGACCACACGACGCCTACGATGATGCATATGAGCATACCGAAAGTGGCCCTGGTGACATGATGAAGCTCGGGTCGGCCCGCCTTGATACCGGTAATACGATGGGAAATTTGTCTGACAAGGAGGGGGGCAGAATTCGCATGTTCCGCTTCATGGTTGGAGGAATGTTGGTCATGACGGCAGTGGTCACTGTCACTGCCTTTATCTTTTTGACTCGAGAAGAAAATAAGAACTTTGAGACGGCGGTAAGTGCAGTCCTCTCTGGACCTTCCTGGCTTGATTGTGTGTTGGAAACCACAAAGTTTCTACCTACCTGAAAGAATGTGCGTCTGACTTCTGTCTCCTTTCGCCTCCCTTCCTTCACAGTGTGAGCAATTTGCTCGCACATTGGCGGATGCTGCTCTGGACCAACAAGAAAGGTTGAGAGATGCTCTCAAAAATGTTGCCAATGAAATCACAGCCTATGCCCAGACCAACAACCAGACATGGCCTTTTGTAGTCTTGCCCCTTTTTGAGTCCTTTGCCATGGGACACTTTGAGCACTCCGCAGCCGAATACATTGCTGTCAACAACTTGGTGAAGCACGAAGAGCGAGAAGCCTACGAAATCTTTGCCAACCAGCACGGCGAGGAATGGGTCAAGGAATCGCACATGATCCGCCACGGGAACCTCGATTTGTTGGACCAAAACCAAGAAAACTACAACCCTTACATCACGCAGAAAACCGACGGTGGCTTTATTCGCGACATTGACAGGGACCTTTACTCGGCGAGGACCAGCCAGTCCCCTCCCATGAAGGCATATGGGCCGACCCTCAACATGAATCTGGACAGCATTGCCAAGAATGCCCTCCTCACCGAAGCAGTACTGGCGTTGAGGAACGAGACTGTTCTCTCTCATATCAAACCTTTTACGGCCTTGCCCGCCGAAGAACACATGGATTTTCACACGGATTCCGAAGCCGATCATCCCCATGCCTTTATGTTGACACCTGTCCACAGTAAAGTTCATGATGCTTCCTCCCCTATTGTTGCTACACTCACATCGACCGTTGCATGGGATGCCAGTATGCTGAATCTCCTACCAGCCACGGTTGAAGGGATTCATTGCGTTGTCAAGAATGATTGTGGGCAAAACTTCACGTACGAAGTGTCGGGGACCCTATGCATACTATTTGGGCGAAGGCGATTGGCATGATAGCAAGTATGATGACTACGAATATGCTATTGATTTGGCCTTGCACACCCACCCAGATTTTACGACCACTCCAGGCCATTGTCAGTGTACCATGGTGTGTTTCTTGAAGTTTATGGCAACGTGTTGCCGCGAGGTGTCGTTTCTTTGTGTTTTGCAATGCCCCCGGTGAATCCATCTTCTCATGTATTGTCTTTGATGCTTTGCTTCGCGCAGTCCATTTACCCGACCGATCAATTCAAAAGCAATTATACCACCCCCATGCCTTTCATTTTCGCTGTGGTTGTGGCTGCCACGTTTGCGTTGGTTGCATTGATTTTCTTTGGGTACGATTGGGTTGTTCAAAAGCGCAACAAAGAATTGGCGACCCACGCGGCACGATCGAAGAAACTTGTGTCGACCTTGTTCCCGGGGGAGATTGGAGATCAATTGTTGGAACAACAAGACATTGGCAGCAAAAAGACGCCTGAGGACAGTTCCGATTCTGCACTGGACAAGACGAATGCCAGTCCTTTGGCCAAATTCTATCCACAAACCACGATTCTCTTTGCTGATCTCGTTGGTATGTACTTTTGAGCAACGTCTTCGTACCCTGGGTATAACGACTTTCTCTCACTATGATTTTTCAATGCATCTCTTTCCTTTTGAAGGCTTCACCCAGTGGAGTTCAACTCATGCACCGGAACAAGTGTTTGCATTGCTGGAGAGTCTGTACAGCGCATTTGATCAAATTGCAGGCCGCCGCCGCGTCTTCAAAGTAGAAACCGTAAGAAAATCTTTGTTTGCGTGGGTTTGGACTTGCTGCTGTTGTTGATGAGACATTCGTCGATGCTGACGCAGTGGCTTAACTTTCTGATTCTCGCAGATTGGAGATTGCTATGTTGCGGCCACCGGTCTGCCTGACCCCCAAAAGGATCATGCGGTAAAGATGGTCCGTTTTGCATTCGACATTGCGTCCAAGATGCAAAGCTTGACCGCCCAGCTGTCTGAATCTTTGGGCGAAGACACGGCATCATTGGCGCTGCGTGTTGGAATCCACAGTGGCAGTGTGACAGGGGGCGTGTTGCGTGGTGACAAGAGTCGCTTCCAGCTTTTTGGCGACGCGATGAACACCACCAGCCGCATGGAGAGCAATGGAGAGCCAGGAAGAATTCACATTTCGGAAGCCACGGCCAACCTTTTGAAATCTGCCGGCAAGGAAAAGTGGTTCATTCAACGTCCTGATAAGATCGTGGCGAAGGGCAAAGGGGAGATGACAACTTTTTTTGTGAGCATTCGTTCTTCCTCCACTGCCACTAGTAGCGTCACTAACAGTGTCAGTAGTGATGGCGATTTGGACATGACTGAGAAGCACGAGGCATCCTTGGAGTGCTAATTGACAGGCAATTCCAAGTGTGATCGTTCATTGCAAAGTAACATGGTGAGAAATTGAGGAGATAAAATGAAACAATGTGTGCACCTACAAAGGGGAAGGCGTTTTGTATGACAGTCTAGCTAGCATAAGTAGTGCTTTGCAGCAAGACTAAACTAAAAGGCAATGTGCCAATTAGCGTGGGGTCTTTAGCAATGGTAAAACATGCTACCTGACACCAAGGCCAATGCCCAACAAGCAGCAACATCTTAGTAGCTCCCACTTAGGATGATTGTTTGAGGATGGTGTTGTTGTCTAAGCGTTTAGACTGATTGTCATGTTTTGCAAGTTGGTAGGCTGTCCTTCACTGGCTGGTGTAAAAGTTCAAAACCAGCACCAAAAAAGAGTCATTAAATGTAGCTGCTCATGTGACATCTGAATTCAAAATGTTGGTAAAGTTTTTATTAAAGTCAGTGGTCATGTCAATGTGTGTCAGATTCCAGATTAGGGTGAAAAGGAAAGCATCAATGCCTGCTAAGCTCAAAGGCTCCAGCTAGCACAAAAATAAAGACAAAGTAAAGTGCACTAACTGTCTTGAAAGCAAATTGCAAACCGATTAAAAAATCTGTTTTGTGCTATCTTTGGGTGCTTTGCCCTTCTCTTCAATTTTTTACAGACATTCTGATTCCAATTGCTCACATTTCGAAGCACAAGACAAAACCTCAATGATGTGCAAACCAAGAAATGTTTGTAGTGTTCTGAAAGAGAGGAATCAAAAGGAATGAGAAAGAAGCAAGTCATCTCTAACATGATCATCCGTCTGTCTGCGACAAATGTTTGCAACTTGACTCTCAAAAAGCTGAAACACTAGGCATTGATGGATGGTGCCAGGTGAATGATGGATGTCATTATCATAAAATGGTGTGTGCTGTGACTTTTCTTAAGGGGAGCCAACTATCTCATTTGAAGAAAAGCTCAGATGAAAGTCACGTTTGATCTTCTTGTTGAAATGAGGAACCAGTGTTAGCAGAAAACATGATTTTCCAAAGTGATTCACCTTGTTGCTTACATGCAACGAGCTAGCCCAACATTGCCACTAGCAGCTACCTGTAGTTGCTAGTTGCAGTAGGCTAGTGCTTGCTCTGTCTCTTATACACATCTCCGAGCCCACGAGACTAAGGCGAATCTCGTATGCCGTCTTCTGCTTGAAAAA
>ENA-ORBV01006983-ORBV01006983.1-microbial-mat-metagenome-genome-assembly--contig:-NODE-6983-length-19607-cov-3.103738_pt1 | contig 19607 bp, 34 predicted proteins | sample MGYA00237777_ERZ505514 | MGnify/ENA primary metagenome ERZ505514 (study PRJEB26160, sample SAMN06269048) | microbial mat metagenome | isolation source: Oligotrophic lake microbial mat | place... | reverse complement strand
CACTGGACGAGGACTCGCTCGATGAAGATGACGAACGAGACGAAGCAGAACCTGAGCTGGATCGCCCACTGCTACCCGACGAGCTGGAGCGAGAGCTGCTCTCCTCACTGCCGGACTCGGATCGGGACGATCCAGAGCGCGAGCTCTCACCGGAGCTGGAGCTGGAGCTCGACCTAGAGCTAGAGCCCGAGCCCGAGCCGGAGCTGGAACCAGAGCTCGAACCGGAGCTTGACTCGGAGCCGGAGCCAGAGCCGGAGGAGGACGAACCGGATCGTGAGCTGCCGCTGCGGCTGGACGAGCTCTCTTCAGAGCTGGACTCCAGGGACTTGATGATGGATGACAGGGCAGACATGGCAGAGGACTCGGAGCTGCGGGAGGAGCCAGACAGCGACTGGGACAGCGAGGTGTAGAGGGAACTGCTCTTGGAGGACTCCGACCCACTGCTGAGGGAGGACTCTTCTGATCGACGAGATGACTCGCTTGATCGGGATGACTCGCCTGATCGAGATGACTCGCCTGATCGAGAAGACTCGCCTGATCGGGAAGACTCACTGCGAGATGACTCCTCTGATCGGCGCGATGACTCGCCTGATCGAGATGACTCACTGCGAGATGACTCCTCTGATCGGCGCGATGACTCGCCTGATCGGGAAGACTCACTGCGTGATGACTCCTCTGATCGGCGCGATGACTCGCCTGATCGGGAAGACTCGCCTGATCGAGATGACTCTTCGGATCGGCGCGATGACTCCTCGGATCGAGATGACTCTCCTGATCGAGATGACTCGCTGCGGGACGACTCCTCGGATCGGCGAGATGACTCCTCTGATCGACGAGATGACTCGCCTGATCGAGATGACTCCTCTGATCGAGATGACTCCTCGGATCGACCAGAGGATGACTCGCCCATCCACGGCGTGTCGCCACGGGACAATCGAGACTGCTGAGATGCGGCGGCCTCCGATGAGGACTCGGCTCGCGAGTCAAAGCCTGACTGACGAGTGATGGAGGAGCCGATGCTAGCAGACAGGCTGGAGCGCGAGCTCTCACTGCTCTCCTCCGACGACTCCTCGGAGCGCGAGCGTGACGAACTGGAGCCGCTGCGAGATGAGCTGGAGCCACTAGAGGATTCCTCACTGCGACTGCTCTCCGAGCTGCGATGCAAACACACCAACAGTTGAGTTACCGCACGAAGATCGATAGGGCATGCAGGCTCAATCGCATAACGTTAACGGCAATCATTCCCAGCAGCAGGGCTCATGTACACGGCGATCGCAACAGTCACCCTGGGTGCATGTCATCTGATGAGCTAACTAGGCCGTACCTGCTGGACGACGATTCAGAACCGGATCTTGATCCACTGGACGATCCGCCTACAGCTTGGGCCGACCCGGAGCTGCTGAACGATGACTGACCGAACAGCTCCGACGTGACGGAGGAGGACTCGGACGACGAGCGCGAACGACGGCTGGAGCTCGATTCTTCGGAGCTCTCTTCACTGGACTCCTCAGACTCGGTTGAGATGTTGAGCTTGCGCGCGATGAGGCTGATCTTGCGTGACAGAGCTCGATCCAGCTGCTGCAGCTCACCTCGCCACTCGGTGGTCATTTCACTCTTGAGATCGGCCAAGCGAGCCACGGCCTGAGAGCACAGCGGGTGTACACATATGTCAGGTACCGCACTCAACCAGCTTGGGAGGCAGAGCAATTCAAGATACTAGCTGCCAAACAGCCAGGACCTTCACATATTGGCAATGGCGATACGCATGGAGTACTTCACACACACACACACACACACACACACTCACAGCGCCACTGCTGCTGCTGTGCGCCCACTCACCCGCTTCTCAACGTCCTGCAACTGTGCTGACAGGTCGGTGTCCCGCACAGAGTTCTCGGCCATCTGCGCTTCCCGCGAGAGCTGCAGTCGGTTCTCAACAACCGAGCTGGTGATCGCCTTGGATCGTTCGAGAATGGCATCCGCCAACTGTGATCATGACAAGACATTCATCGTGCGAGGGTTACAGAGCGGTCATCACGGCGGACCATGGCGATCACACTACAAAGCTGTTTACATATACAGCGCAACGATCGCATACCGGCTTCTGCGACTGGCCAATGACCATGTCCCCTTGGAAGGGACCCGAGCTGCTGCTGCTGCTGAAGGATCCTACGGTAAGCGAGGCCTCCAATTGAGCAGCATCGGAGTGCAGGCGGCGCAGCTCCTCGTGCAGCTCACGAACAGTGGAGGGGACTGCGCACATGATACGACACGATGCAGCTGGGCAGTCAGTACATAGCGTGGATACCAGAAAGATCAAATAGATCAGCGCTGAGATCAGCGATCAGAAACCGACCGTATAGCAATCACCAGATGTTTTCGACAAACAACGGTGTGCAACGAAGACTATACATACAAATGCGCGCGCACAGCATACCTCGCACGGCTTTGGATTCAAAGGAGCTTTCAAGCGACGCGGACTCTTCAGATCGACTGCGCTTCACTTGCGGCACCGTCTTGTCCACACGCCGCTCCAACTTTGACAAGCGCTCTTCCGCTGCGGTCAGCGCATCGTGTACCGCTTTCGGAGTGGCGTACTCCGTGTCGGTGAGTTGCACCAGCACGGAGGGATGGTCTGCGTACGAAGACGAACGTCAGGCACGGTAAGAAAGCTCAAAGGCATGTACATCGATATGAACACTAGTACTGACATTAGAGAAAGATGTTCGAAGACAAAGAAACACTATGCAAACCAATCTTGACAAAAAGATCACGTCGATTCGCCAGAAATACAGAGCTATGCGAACAGAGATCCCACATGGCAAAGACAGCCACCGCGCCAGCGCTAACAGAAGCGCATATGTCCCGGACACCAGGTCAGAAAGAGAACCTACCTACTGCTGCTACCACACCGATCAAGGCGGCAAACAGCGCCAGGCGCAGACATGACCCTATCGTCATTCTGCCTGGCACTCAAATGCTGCAGACAACTGTCTGTTCAACGCACGACACACAAGCGGCCTTTGTTTTATTGTCGAGGCACGTCCCACCCACGGAAATCCGACGGAGGCTCCGGGTCATATTTCGGTGTGGTTATACCGGTACGATATGCCAGTGGTGTTCAAGTTACAGTTGGGCAACGACGTACTTTATATTGACCATTTGAAACGAAGCAGTGAGTATAGATCGATTATGTACACGAAATGCGACCAGCATATCGCATGCTGCATCAGTTGAACTATGTTAGCGACAACAGCGATGGGGAAAAAAAGAAGGGGAAAGTAAGAAAACAACAACAAACAACGGCTTGGTGAACTCCTCGATCAAATCTGGTGCTGCCTCCCGAAAGGCAAGGTGCGACAACACCAGCTCCGCGATGATTCATCATAGGTATTGAATTCCGAAGAATCCGAATATGTAGGCTAAGGACAAGAACAAGGCCACGACGGCTCCGAAGTCTGTGGACTGCAGATGGAAGGCGCCCACCTCCGTAACGGCAACAAGATGTCGGTCCCGGTAGCGGCCCTGATGATGGAGGGAAGGCGCAGTGAGCACAGAGTGTGATAGTGGTGTATCAAGACACGCACATACCAGCAGGTAGAAGATGGTCATGGCAAACAGGATCCAGGCAACGATACTGCTCAGGCGCAGCAGAGTCTTGGGCAGAGGAGCTTGAGTCAGGGACTTGACTTGCTCGCACAGCTCGAATGTGCTGGAGTGAAATAAAGCCACGATGGCATAAGATCCCAAACCATCACACAACAGAGTAGAGGAATAGCAACAAGGGGCGTACCGACGAGCGCTGGGATCAGAAGTGGGTATCCGCTTGCTCATGGAGGTAGCGAAGGTGCGGAACACCTCATGCACAGCCGTCATGTCGTTGGTGTTCACCATCAACTGCGGTGCGATAAGATGCGAATCGTTTAGGGTTCACAAGCTCGAAATAACCACCCAAAGGAAGGTATGGCTTACGTCGCAGGACAAGCCCTTGCGGATCTTAACCACTCGCTTGAACACGTCGGAGTTGTTGTACACTGCGGACAGGGTTGCGATAGCCATCACCTAATCGAGGCAGCAGCATGCGTACACCTAAGTTAGCACGAGCAACCGACAGCGCCACACCGCAATAGGCACACGGGGGCTGACGTATCAGTGTCGTTACATACCTGAGGGATGGCGCAGAAGCGGAAGATGCGCGGGTCCCGAATACGATTGAGGTACTCCAGGCAGTCAGGCACGTGATTCAACGCGTCCGTGACCAGATGGTTGAGACAAGCCAGCGACTGCATAACACAAGACAAACGTCAAGTTTGAGGACCGCCTTCGTAGCACTGCAAATGATGGGGCTGAACATACCGTGGCACTGGTAGGCGCGTGCTTGAAGTCAGACAGCTTCTGGCCGTATTGCCGCCTAACATGATGAATCACGAATGCGGGCGATGTGAGCGATATGAGGTATACGACGAACCGGCTTCAGGAGCACAAGATCGCAAAGCGCAGCATACCAGATCTCGTCCGGCCAGAAAGTGCGACCGGAGTCCAGATCTTCTAAGTAATCGCGGATGATGTTCGTCTTCTGCAGAAATAGACCCATCGAGTTCGACAGCTGATGCTCGTTGCGAAGGGACGCATCTGATAGCAGTAAGAAGAACAGTTCAGTGATGCGTAACGCTTCAGCGTGATATAACGACCGCACCTTCTAGGGTAGATGCCGCGAACAGATCTGACAAACCGTAGCCGACCAGACCGGCGACGTAGTGGCAGTACAGGTTGTATCCCTCGACTGTCGTCACCTTCTTCTGTGCGAAGTCGGCCATGCCGTTGCCCATGCGGCAGCAGATGTCCTTGATCGGCGCTTGATACCTACACACAGGTTCACAAACATTAGCATCGCCGTCATATAATTCATCAAAATCCGAAGCATCTCTTACTCCTCTGGCAAGGCCTTGAACACGCGGATCACTTTCTCAAAGTGAGCGAGCAGCAACCGGTAGTCGTCCGAGTCACCCACGCCCTTGATGTTCCAGCCGTCAATCACCAGCTTGTCGTGAAACGACCGCAGCAGTGGCAGCTTCTTGGACAGATCGAACGTCATATCATCCTCTGCGGACGTAAAGCCACACGAGAGTAAGAATCAGTCTCAATATCGCCGAAGCAAGAGCTGGTCGGGCAAACACGTACCGACACTGTCGAGTCCTCGCAGCACCAGGTAGAAGATGCAGATGGGGTCCTTCAACTGTTCAGGAAGCTGTTGAATGACGACTGCGAAAGACCGGCTACGAGATCACACGCCAAAGTAAGCTTCGAATGTTCAAATGCCCTAACAGACGGAACAGATGGACGCACCTGACTTTGTTAAGAACGGCGTAGCAGAAGTCGACATCGCCCAGGGTGCGAGCAAGCTCCTCCAAGGGCTCATCACGCTCTTGAGCGATGAAGCCGCCATATTTCACCTTGAACATGGCCGAAATCTGCAGGCACATGGCAAACCACGCTCAAAACGCGGGCTACTGGTGGTGGGTCGAACATCAAGGTCTGCCATACCTCCTTCGGGTGGAGCATGGAGCGAAATAATTCTGTAAGCATGCCCATTGTGACGGAGAATGTGGATGGTTAACGATGAAAGGATCGGCCAAAGACAGAAGCGGTCGAAAACGTTGAAAGGTAAGGTAAAGGTGGCGTGACTTTCAATTCAGCCGCCAGAAGGAACAGTCTTCACGAAGACAAACTAAAACGAATAAACACTGACGATGATGGTAATCCAGCAGATACCAACGGTGTCAATGATTTTCAAGTACTGCAGTCGCAAAGCGTGTGGCGATGGTAGGTGCAGTCGATTTCGAAGCAGTGTAACCTTGCAAGGTTAGGTTTCTGCGGTAAGCGCAAACGAACCCGTCGCCACTGCTAGCACCAGATCGCGAGGTCACATCGGAATATTTCATGGACATGCGGAGTGGTCAAGTTTGCAGATTCTGCTGAATTGGAATGTGGCAGTTAGCGTGGCTGAGCGCCACCTTCATGATCGATGGTGGTTTTCTGCCACGTGCAACTGTGCGGCATCGTCGCCGACTCTGTGCAAAATGTCGATTTCCTGAGATTCGCTCACGAACCCCCCGTGTGCATCTTACAGCGCGGCTGCCGAACCATTCAGAGTGCACGTTGCGATTAGTTGAAAGCTCGTTCTCGTTCGTTGAATTCGGAGCGCTTTACTTCCGTCTCGGACTAAATCGAAAGGCGCACTGTTCGTATCTCTTCACGCTACAAGATCACGAATGCGTTGTACGCGGTGGCACGTCACGGCGTTAGTAGCGGCGGTAGCGATATGCGGCCATTTAGTGTTGGCCAGTACGGTGGTATCTGCAGGCGGTGACGCGTCTGGATCATTTTCGGTGCTGAATACGGTGAACCAGTTGCGTGCGCGCGCTAAAGCCCTTGATCTGCCACACATGATCGCTCCGTACGCCGCGCGCGTTGGCGTGAGCCCCCAGACTCTGCTGTTGATCAGCGCTGTCGTGTTCGCAGCGCTAGTTTATTTATCGTCATTATTATTATGGGTAAGTGTCTGTGCAAATCGACACCATTGTTTCTTCCACTTACTAACTCCATGTCGCTTGCATCCATCAGCGTCTGGCGTTCGGCAGTGCCAAGTCCTCATCGGCCGGTAGTGGCAGCGCCTTGAAGCCCTCGCAAGTGGTGGTCGACACCGCAGTGCTATCATCCGCAGAAGTGGCCAATCAGCCCGATGTGCTCGTGGTCGGTGGCGGTATCGCCGGGGCAGCGCTTGCGGCCTTCCTAGGCCGGCACGGCCGACGCGTGCTCGTGCTGGAGCGCGATCTGGAGGCGCCTGAACGCATCGTGGGCGAGCTGCTGCAGCCTGGAGGTGTGGCGGCGATGAAGGAGATGGAGCTGGAGAGTATGTTGATGCGAGCAGAAAAGTTGTTGATCCCTGTGTTGTGCTGATTTGACGTACTTCGTGCACACAGAATGCTTCGAGGGCTTCGATGCGCAGCCCATTGACGGGTATGGCATGATGTTGAAGGATCGGCATCTGCTGGTCGACTACCCGCGTGTGGATGATGAACCGCAGACGGGACGCTCGTTTCACAACGGGCGCTTTATCGCCGCGCTGCGCAAGGCCGCTGTGGAGTGTCCCTCTGTTGAGCTGCGACAGGGCACAGTCGGCAAACTCTTAGTGAAGGACGGTCGCGTGACCGGTGTGCAGTACCGCTCTGCCGACGACGACACTGTGAAGGTGCGTGTCATCCAGGTGGCCCGTTACTGCATGTCTTCACCGGTCATATCTGATGTGATCACTCGTATGCATCGTGACAGGAGGCTCGTGCGCCTCTGACAGTACTGAGTGATGGTCACTTCTCATCACTGCGTCAGTCACTGTGTGAAGCAGAGACATATGTGAAGGTTCGTTTACTGGCGCTCTTCAACTCAACCGTTTCATTCGCATCGCAACGCTAACGATGCTGACTGCTGCTCATGTCGTGGTTACATTCCCAGTCCGTTTTCCTGGGCGTCATCTTGCGAGACTGCAAGGTCCCGTTTGCCAACAAGGGCTGCGTGGTCTTGTCTGACCCTACACCTATGCTGGTCTATCCGGTACATGCCCCGCTCAATCAATGCTTTAGCGAATTCCATTTCCCCATCGTGCTTACTGCATGCGCTGTTGTGATGGGGCAGATCTCAAGCAATGAGGTTCGCGTCTTGATTGATTTCCCTGAGGACAAGCTGCCCAGCGCCTCCACTGGTGAGTCCTGCAGCGTTGTGCAGTGTGCGTACGTGTGATAGCGGCTGCTGATGCTGTTATGCATCTGTCTACTCTTGTGCTGGTCAGGTGAGCTGCAGCGGATCCTTACAGAGCGTGTCATGCCCCAACTGCCGCAGCATCTGCAGGTTTGACCCCTTTATATCCAGCTGACCACTTGTTGATGAGATGAATTGATTGGGTTGTGCGTTTGTTTGCTGTGCTGTCACACAATGCTTCAGAAATCTTTTCTGGACGCTGTCACGGCTGGTCGCTTGAAGTCGATGCAGAACCGCATCATGCCCGCTCGGCCATATCTGGTTCCCGGTGCGGTACTACTCGGTGACTCGCTCAACATGCGACACCCGCTGACGGGAGGTACGCGCGTCACGTGATCCCTGAGCGTGCACACAGTCACAGTACACTGATCGAGCGCTGTGTGTTGTGTTGCAGGCGGTATGACTGTGGCGCTGACCGATGTGCAGAACCTGGGCCGACGATTGCTCAACCAGACCAACATGCGTGATACGCAAGCCGTGTCCTCACTGGTGAAGGAGTTTTATGATACACGGCGCACCCCTGCCAGCTCCATCAACATTCTATGTAGGTTGACCCATACCCAGTATCACTGCGTCAGGTGACCTCACGTACTCTGTGGCGTGTGGTTGTGCTGTGCTCTGTCCTGCTTGCAGCCGAGGCCCTGTATGATGTGTTCTCTCTGAAGAACGAGGACCTGCGTGATGCTTGCTTCGACTATCTCAAGAAGGGTGGCTCGTACAGTCGCGGTCCAATCAGCTTGTTATCAGGGTATGACATTGCACTGACACGCGATACACTGCGGTGCAATACACTCATCGGTCTGCTCGTCCGTCTGCCGCAGCATCTCACGCCGACAATCAGAGCTGCTGTTCCACTTCTTCGGCGTGGCCTTGTTCGGTGTGTCCAAGAATATCGGATATCTGCCCACACCACAGCGCGTGTGGCGGGCTGCTCGCATGTTGCGCGCAGCGGTGTACATCATTCGGCCCCTGCTGCTCAAGGAGAACCGCAGCGTCGTTATGTGGCTGACGTGCGCTGCTATGCGGGTGTTGTTTGTCGTATAACCTGCCGTGTATTGTGTCAATAGTAGCAAATTCATAGCGAACTTGCCGATCTGTGCGGAAACTCTAGGAGCGCGAACACAGAATGTGGGCCGAACTTTGGGCAGTGCGGTGACAGAGGGCTGAGATTCGCTGTGTAAGCTAGCTGAGGTGAAAGTTGTACACGGGCTGCTTTCGAGTTTCAGCTAAAGTTTGAAATCTATTGTATGGGACAAGGAATGTACAAGTGTACAGAGGGAAGACTCCTCAAACAACTAAATAATGGCTAGCCAGACGCTTAGAAGCACTTGCGGTGGACGATCGAGGGACCCGACTCGTCGTACTCCTGCTTGGAGATCCACATCTGCTGGAAGGTAGACAGGGACGCCAGAATGGAGCCACCGATCCACACGGAGTACTTGCGCTCTGGGGGAGCCACAACCTTGATCTGCATGGTGGGGGGCGCCAGAGCGACGATCTCCTTGGTCATGCGCTCAGCAATTCCAGCGAACATGGTGGTACCACCAGACAGCACGGTGTTGCCGTAGAGATCCTTTCGGATATCAACGTCGCACTTCATGATGGAGTTGTAGGTGGTGGTGTGGATACCCTCCTGCTCCAGACCGATCAGAGAAGGCTTGAACAGCACCTCGGGGCAGCGGAATCGCTCAGAGCCGATGGTGATGACCTGACCGTCGGGCAGCTCGTAGTTCTTCTCCAGCTCGGATGACTGGGACGCCTTCTGCATCTCGGCATCGAAGTCCAGCGCAACGTACGCCAGCTTCTCCTTGATGTCACGCACGATTTCGCGCTCGGCGGTGGTGGTGAAGGAGTAACCGCGCTCGGTCAAGATCTTCATCAGGTAGTCGGTCAGATCGCGACCAGCCAGATCCAGACGCATGATGGCGTGGGGCAGGGCGTAACCCTCATAGATGGGCACGGTGTGGGACACACCATCTCCGGAGTCCAGCACGATACCGGTGGTACGACCAGAGGCGTACAGGGACAGCACGGCCTGAATGGCGACGTACATGGCGGGGGTGTTGAAGGTCTCGAACATGATCTGGGTCATCTTTTCGCGGTTGGCCTTGGGGTTCAGGGGAGCCTCAGTCAGCAGGACGGGGTGCTCCTCGGGGGCAACACGCAGCTCGTTGTAGAAGGTGTGGTGCCAGATCTTCTCCATGTCGTCCCAGTTGGTCACGATACCGTGCTCGATGGGGTACTTGAGGGTCAGGATACCACGCTTGGACTGGGCCTCGTCACCGACGTAGGCGTCCTTCTGGCCCATGCCGACCATCACACCTTGGTGACGAGGGCGACCGACGATCGACGGGAAGACGGCGCGGGGCGCATCATCACCGGCGAAGCCAGCCTTGCACATACCAGAACCATTGTCAACAACCAGCGCTTGCACTTCAGCAGACATGTTTGGACTTAGAGGAAAAGCAATCGGAATATGCTTGAGTAACTTGAAGAATGAAGCTGAATTCACCGATTTTCAACAGCTAGCTGACGTCTGCGGCAAAAGGAAGGCGCTGTGCACACGCCGTTGCAAGACCCCGGAGACCACTCCAATCCGTCGTGCTGTTCGGGCGGGAATCACAATGTGATCACGACAGATGGCACAGGGATACAAACGAGATTTCTGCTGACGAACGGCGTGTGGCATGCAAACGGAAACGAAACTGCATGCTGCCAAGCACAGCTGCGCACACACGCTATGCTTACGATATCCGAAATGTAACGAACGCCATGCGTGGCGGTTACGTCTGAATGCCACGTTTCTAAATCTTCCCACGCTTCGGCCGTTATGTCGGAACTCGGATGAAGGCTGTCGACACACACGATGTGGTAGTGAAGCAGATTTGTAACGTCGATGTCAGTGAGGCTGTTGTTTCAATTGAAATTGGATTGTTAAAGCTACTCTATGTACTTCCACCCCCATTTTCATACATCATGTTATTGCAATAGCAAGCTCGCTACATTCATAGCTGCCTGGTCATCCAGTGAGCACATCCAGCGCCCCTTGCAGGTCCCCGCCACTGGCCCTCAGTGCTCCTGCAGCGGCATCGCGAGAATAACCTGCAACACGAGTGGTGAATGAGCTGCCACACCATCGTATCCATCTCAGACACATGCTTACCGAGCTCCATCAATGTCTCCACGTTGGTAGCAAAGTCCTCATCCGACATTCGCTGAAGTTCACACGAGACAGTGTGACCACAACGCACAACAGCGCAGATGGACTCAGCTCACTGTACACAAGCGACAACGACAAACTATAGAACGAGTCACGGTCGCGCTAACATCATACATTTGATGCAGCAGGGGCCGATGGTGCTGCGGATGCGCGCCCTTGTTCGATATCATCTGCAGGAGCTTGAGGCGAATCATCCATATCGTCCACAGAGTCCAGGGGAGCATAGCCGGATGGGTTAGAGCGTCCGAATATGCTGCAGCAAGCGGTGCCTCAAGTCAGCGTACGCGCAAACATGCACGTGATTCTCCACAGCGCCGCATGCACCCAGACCAATACCACTTACCCGCGGGACGGCTGCTGCCGCACGTGAGTATCAGCGGTGGCACCACGTGCACCATTGGCTCCGGCGATCGGCATCGGATTGAGTGTCGGCATGGGAATGATAACGGATCCGCCGGCATTGCCACCGGACACGCTGCTGGACGAGCTAGGCGCCAGCTCCACAGCGGTCTACCAACATAGGCAAACACCAAATGCACCCCAAACGAAAGGCCGAGATGTTCAGCCGACGTCACGCTGAACCACAACAGATTACACCAGCCAGCGCTGCCAATGCGGTGCCCAACGCGATGTGCCAGCAGCTTAGAGGCGGCACGTGCGATGAGTACCTGTGTGCCACTGCGAGAGGCTCGAGCCAGCCGTTCGTAACGGTCCGCTAGGACTGCTCCGGGGCGCGATGGTGCAGCTGATCAAGGCAGCGTCGCACATGCGAAACAGCAACGATGTGAGCTCAATGAACACTCAAGACCGAATCGAATAGAGTCGCCGAACCCCGTTACGGGGTGCAACATCAAGCGGGCGCATATCAACGTGCACGCATACCTGCAGGCTGCACCGACAGCGATTGCGTAGAGTTGACAGTGCCGCCCAGCTTGTAGCCTTGCCCCTGAAACACAGCCTGTCACGCCACGTGCATCCACGATGAGCTCGAACCGTGTGCAGTGAAGCATGGCTCGTGCTTTGCAGAGGATCTCAACACGCGCATGCTCGTGTATGCTACCACTCTGACATACCGGAGCTGCAGCTGCGGCAGATGAGCTGGGCTGCGCGCCTGCTGGGCCGCCTGGTGCATCATCCGATGAGCCACCGCTGGAGAACCCCACCACATTCGCACGGCCTGCGTGTAGTACGGGGAGTATGAATAGAACAAGTTAGACAGCATCCATGCATTGCAGATACAGTGTGAGCATTTTCACAGCCAAAGAGTTTTCAAAGAAAGAACAAATCGAAACGAGGTGAACACGATATTTCGATCATGCATCACTGCATGACACGCACCCGAAACTCCGCGTGTAGCTCGACCAATAGCAGATCCCTGCTGCCGCTGCTGCTGCTGTTGTTGCTGCTGCTGGTTCTGACGGGCTCGCACATCCCCTCTGCAGATCATGGATCATCAGCAGACCGAGTCATTCAGTGATGGCAAACCATAAACCGATACGCTGGGCCTCACATACTGCATTAGGAACGGATTGGACTGCAGTGCCTCCGGAATGCCCAGGTTGTCCACACTGACAAAGCCTGCAGTACCAGCGATGCAAGGGGCCATTGCTCATGTACAGCGATTGTAGACACAATTGAATACGCGAAACACGCCCTGCAAGTTTACCTGGTCGAGCGACGACGCTACGCAGCAGAGAGCGATTCTGCCACGATCTCAAGCGGTCTAAGCCCGGATGAATTGCGGTGAAATACGAAACTGTAATGCACCGGCCCCAGCAGAACAATAGAGTCAGAGCCAGGATCAGAGTGCAGTTTCGCATGAAAAGGCACACACAGTCTGGACAAGCACACACAGCCCGTCGGTCACACAAAGAACGAACAGTCTTACATATATAGCCCGCTGCCAGTCCCGTGTACATCTCAGCGCTGGGACCGAAGATGGAGAACATCAGCACCAGCAGCACGGGGTATGCCTTGGTGGGCACATCACATGGGAAGCAGAGGAACCTGTAGAACGCACACACACACACACACACACACACACACACACACACACACACACACACACATGATCATCGTTCAGTGACGGCTTCAATCGGTCGCACGAGCTCGCATCATCATACTTGCGCTGGGGATCCTCCGACACGAAGCACTCGTACACCAACAGTCCAATCACCGCAGGCCACCAGCCTTGCGATATCACGTCCGCTGCGCCCTTAGTCAACGCAGTCTGTCAGCAGGACATGCAAGCAAAGTAGGCAGCGGTGGTCATTTGCAGGGTCTAGCATAATAGGAGATGACGGAACGACAACGCGGATCATACCTGCACCGCCCCCCATTTGAACGCGTAGGAGAAGAGGCTCATCAACGAGAACAGGATGATGTTTGATATATAGGCGATGCTTATCATCGCGTATAGCAGAAACAGCGTGCCCTTCTTGAACTCAACACGAGCGCCTGCAGTGCACGGAGGGGTGTTACTTCTCCAATAAGATTGCGAATACCAGGGTGGATCAAGGCGAGATGCCACGAGTACGAGACAGACGCCCCAACGCTATGGTGCGAAACAGCAGAGATACACGGTAGACCACACGCTGGAGTGTGAATGTAAAGCCACAATACCAATTTGCAACAGGAAGAGGACGCCGAACATGGCACTGAGCAGGCTGTTATCGAAGAATGGGGAGGTGAAGAACCGCCATACTGTAGCAACACCAGTGACCACCGCAGTGTGAGCGATTACATGGGCGTGATGGTCCAGCGGTTGATATTGAACAACGTGAGAGCACAGCACGAAGTAGTGCATCGACACGGCTGATCAGAGCTGCTCTGCAGCGTCGACTATCAGGTACGAACCTTGGACTTTCTCAATGATGGCGAACGTATTGAGCGAGAAGAAGTCAGATACGAACAGACCCACGAGAGAGCCGATCAAAATGGCGGCTGCCATCAGCTTCACACCGGCTGGCAGTGCAGCAATGCACTCGGAACACATGTCTGCAGTGAACCATCAGACACACAGACGCACGTGAGCTGATGCATGTTTTCCAATATACGCTTGTGCGACAGGGCACATGAAGAACCCGCCACCATTTACCTCCGATGGACTGCTGCTGCGGCAACGGCTGTTGAGCACCTGGCTGCATGTTGAAAGCGCTGCACGAACTGGCCTGAATGCAGCACGTATGTGTCAAAAGGTGATAAGAACGCTTTTCAGAGCTTGGCAATTGTCATGGTTCAGAGCGTTGATCAGGAGGGCTGTAGCACCACGAGAACCGACGGATTGAAGTCACAAGCGGTCGTTACCTGTCTGCGATGAGCGGTCTACTAGAGACGAAGTTGGACCAGATGGGGGACAGCACACGAGACAGTGTGAACACAAAGCAACTCTATATCCGTAAACGGACGAGCTGCAGTGCTTTCGAGAGATCTGATGAGAAGATACTACCAAAAGCTGCACGAAAATGGCGTCACAAAAGTTTGTCTTGATTTCTTGCAAAAGCGTGGTAGTTTTCTGCTGGATCACAAGATTGGCGTGCATGATCAAGTTACCGTGATCCTTGGAGAGTGGTCCGACGTGTCATGATCAACATAGAGTTCTCGGAATCCAGCTGGAAAACGTAGAGTTTTGGCAAAGCAGTTTCGGAAGATTGTTCGGTAAAAGCAATACGACATCGCTGCTGCGGTGGCGATAGCCTCCATACGCACCTTGAAGTGCTCCTGAAGATTCGTCTCTACAGAAGGTAGTGATTTTTTCCCCACTGTTTTCGCTGTATCGACGGTGCTCGGGTGCGATGTCTGCGTGTTGTTCGTGCCACGCGATCTCCAGCCATCATTACTTTTCCACGACTGTTATCAACAACAGTGGTTTGTGCCCTGCATAGTATTGATGCTGGTCGTTTTGTCTTCCCTTTGGCATGCTAATAAGTTGGAACGTTCTGGCATTTCTTTTTGCAGTCGGCAGCATGGCTGCTGCAGCCATGTCTGGCCTAAGCTCGAGCTCTCGCGTTATCAAGGTAGGTCTACGATGGCACAAGCCGCGCGTTCGAATATCATTCCTTCAGCCTGAACGCCTTGCACGGTCGTATGCCAGTTCATGACATGGAATGTGTGGGAGGACTGCCGATGCGGTATCAGCAACCTGGAGCACGTGATTGCACACCACAGACCTGATGTGGTGGCGTTACAAGAGTGTTCGCACGCTTCCATGGTCAAGATCGCAGAGTCCTTAGGACGCGCATTTGCGCGCAATGATTCTGGTAGCTGCCAATTCGCTGAGGTCATATGAATAAGTGTTTCTGTGCTGCAGAATTAGGCATTTCTTTTTGGAATCTTCCCGCTGAATGCTTTCGCGTGCTGATAGCGTGACTGTGTGTGAGACACTGATCCCGCACAAATGCACTATGTCACTCATGTGCAGGTGATGCTCCCCGGATGTATGCCGCCTGGAGTCATAGACCGTACGGTGGTAGGTTATTGCTTTATGTGTTTCAGGCTGTACATGCTGCACTGCTGTCTGCTGTCAAGCTGGCGTGTCGATCATCACCGATATCACACGCCTTCATGATCAGGATACGCATTGCGTGAGGCTGCACGCGCTGTGCACATGTATTTTTCACTAGGGGCTCTGCAATCAGCCCATACTGATATGTGTGATGCCCTTCTCCTGGCGCGTGTTGTGCAGGCGTGATCGGTCTGGTGCCCAAATCAGGGCACATGCCCAACGTGGACACCGGCATGGCGATCATCTCCCGGTTTCCGATTGACCGCATCTACTATGCGACTCATGGCTCCAAGCGTCATCGGATCGTTCCGGTGCACAGCAGCACAGTGGCGCCCTTTGTATCACAGCCTGTGGGCAGTGCCAGCATCGGCGATCACGGCTCTTCGCTCCTGCCACCTGTGATTGACGTGCGGCCACGTGATAGCCTGCTCAGCACCGGCAGCACCAGTGCTACAGTGCCGTCTATTAATGCAGATTGCGACAGTGGCATGTTGTCCGACACATCAACCTCCGCTTTATCCACGCCGGTGCTGCAATCCTCCACGCTGCTGCAAAGGTCCGCCTCTCCCGACCTGCACGCTTGTGACGAGGCGCACACACGGTTGGACTCGAGCTCGCCACGCGCTGATTGCATGGCACCTGTTATAGACGTCACGGACTTCACGGATGCGGGCACTGTGAGCAGTGACGAGCCTCACGTGAACATGTGCGCCCTTCGCTTGAGAGTAAGCCGAGAGGCCTCGCTGCGATTGGTCAACTGTCATTTCCGCTCAGAGCCCTACGGGCCTTATCTCGTGTCACAACATAATGTACGTGCCAGATCGTGCGTGCTCTTGTGTCGTTGGAGCTGCTTGGCTACGTGCGTTACATATCGCGTGCTGATCTCTCTTGACCTCTGCCCTACATATGTGCAGACACCTCAAGCTCTCGCCGCCTCCACGGATCAGCGTGGTCAAGGCGATGACATTCGAGGCGTCACCAGTCACGTGCTTGATCACGTGGACTGCGACCCTGATCTGCCGACCGTGTTGGTGGGTGACCTCAACATACCGTCGCATCTCGACTGGGCGACATCGCCACGGTACGGCTGAGTACGGCCGTTGTGTCTTGGTGCTTGCTTACTGGCTCGAGCTGTAAGGCGGAGTCACGTGCATGAGCCTTGCCGGTTACACTATTGAAAATGCATTGTGATCGTTCGAACATCGTGCAGCATGGCACCGTGGCCTGTATCATCGCTGCTGGAGCGCCACGGGTTCATTGATGCTTACAGGTTCGCGGCGTAACAACTGAAGTGTATATCCTCGAATGGCGATCACCACATCACGCTGACGACTTGTGCTGCTGCTCTGCTGCCCGCGTGATCGATACAGGCTCCATCATCCAGACCCCGTCAAGGAACCAGCCTACACATGGCCCGCAAAACCAGGTTCGTCGCGTTCACCCTGCGTAGCCAATGCCAGGGCATGTGAAGATCTCACGTGTCATTTGGCCACAGCGTCAGAAACCGGCTTTGAAAGCATCGACGACAGAATCGACTTCATTTACTTTCGCGGGTCCACGGCTCAAGCAGCAGGTCGCAATACTACCGCTGCTGCTGCGGTCAGCACTGCGAGCCCAACGAGCACTGCTCCACACACGTGCATAGACGCTCGGTTGACAGCATGTGAGTTGGTGACCGCATCGCCGAATCAAGTCCCGTGGCCATCGGATCATTTCGCGTTGATAGCGCATGTGAGCATGTCTGTTGCGAACTGATGCTCCCGATTACACTCTCCCGTCGCCCGCCCGCATTGTAGGCCCCTTGCTACAGCATCCGCGCAGTCGCAGCATCCAGAATATCACAGAATACACCGTGCACGCCTGAAGAACACTCCTTGACACAGAGACGGTACACAAGCACCGAATCGCCCAGCCCAGCGCGGCTGTGCTTCGAACGAGCACATCAGGATTTTGCACATACAGAGTAGTCGAACAGAGTCAATCGTAATCCTCATCCACAGAAGAAGGCTTGGGTCCTGCAGCTGCTGAATCCAGGCCAGTCAACGCAAGGCCAAACACAGCTTGACTTCGATCATTCCAAGCAGGCTCAGCGACCGCAATCATTGCTGTAGGTAAAGTAGTCGAAGTGATGGTGTCCGAAACGGACGAGGGCGGTTGATCTCCGACAAAAGCCCCAGCGCTTGCGACAGCTTTGGATGAAGTTTTCGAGCGCTTCGCAGCTGAGGCGCGCCTGAATCCACGAGCCGCAATACTCAGCGAGGGTGATACCGGACAGTCGAGTCGCGAGGTACGTACAGCTTCGGTTTGCGAGGTGCAGCCTTTGTGGCATGCTTTCGAGCGGACGGCGCACGAGGCGAGGGTTTCACAGGAAGGGCGTGCGGTGTAGATCCTGTAGATTGGACGGGGTCACTTGCAGATGCGACATTGGCAACTAGATCTTTGAGAAAGTCGTAACGTGGGTTCAGGATCACGGCGGAGCGCCTATTCAACATGCGAAAGGTGATGCCATGTGCTGTGATGACACTGATAAGACGATGCCGACTTACACGTGTTCGGGATACAGGACATGTTGCTTGGCCTCTCTGAGCCCCAGAGACATCCATCAAGAAAATGAGAACAATCGCATTCTACGGTGTAATTTATTGCATCATGACAGGTCTTACTGCGCAATGAGCTGTGCGTCCTTGGCGAGGTTGGCAGTGAACATCTCTGCTGCATGCGCTGTGTGGGGGCAGAGTGCGAGGAGCCGGCGTAAGACGATGAACACATCTGCATATTTCGCCTTTGAAAAACGATATGACGTACACATCAACTGCAGCACGTCCGACGAGATGCGGCCAACATCATCGTCGCTCTGCATCAAATCCTTGATGACGGACTGCAGTGAGACGCGGTGCGATGCAAAGGATCTCAGAACAGAGCAAATTCAGCAAGTCGGGCTGAACCAAACCTTTGGAAAACGAGTTTTCCGATCTCGTTCGCTAGAGCTCATGCTGATTGTATTGCAGCAAATCCACACAACTTCAAATGCATTCGTCGCCAAACATTCATGGGCATGGCATCTGTCGCTAGTCATTTCGCAAACACCTGATTAGGTGCTCCATGACTTCGATCGACTTCCGATTCGGGACAGCCGGGCGGGCGGCACTGGGCTGAGCTCGCAGCTGGAGATCGGCGAGCAAGTTTCAAGGAGGCTCAGCTGCCACTCAGCGATACGGTCGGAACGTCGATCCTCCTCAGATTGAGGTGGAAAAGTGATTAGCAGCCGGGAGTGTGCATGGTCTATCATCAGTTGAGTGTTCAGCACGGTCAGTCGTGTGAGCTGCTCGGTCAAGTTCAACAGTGCTACAACGCGTGAAACAAGCTGCTCAGAATGTGTTCAAGGTCGATCTAGGTTCAGTCTATTTGATGATGCAGATGGTCTCGCATACAACAGCATGTGCCAGAAATACGACGAGACTTTCAAGTCATCGCCAACCCGTCGTCATCTCGCGATAAGAAACGACATACTAGAACCACAACAACCGTTGAGTCGCCAAAGTGCCTCCACGATTTGTTGTTAACCTCTTGTTCCAATTTGCTCTCGCTGAGCGTTACGAGGAGAGAGAGGAGCTCTCGGACGACGAGGAGCCGCTGGAGCTGGAGCCGGATGAAGAGGAGCCAGAGGAAGATCCGGAAGAGCCAGAGCTGGAACCAGAGCTGAAACGGTAGGGCACATGATCTTGTGAACTCACCTGCAGGGGAACATATGTTACAAGTACAGGAGGGTTACCTGGATGATCCAGAGCTGGAGCTGCTGGATGAACCAGAGCTGGAGCCAGAGGACGAGCTTCCGCTAGAAGATCCACTTGATGAGGATCCGGAAGAAGAGCCAGAGCTGCTGGAGCTACCAGACGAGCTGCCGCTGGAGCTGGATCCGCTTCGGCTAGAGCTGCCAGAACCAGAGCTGGAGGAGCTATCGCAACCAGCAGACTGCTCAGACGGCAGCTTGTCACAGCCTGGAAAGCAAGATTAAACATCGATTCAATACAACGCATCCGATCGGTCGTAAACACACGATTTTCATAC
>ENA-ORBV01006977-ORBV01006977.1-microbial-mat-metagenome-genome-assembly--contig:-NODE-6977-length-19616-cov-7.630380_pt1 | contig 19616 bp, 16 predicted proteins | sample MGYA00237777_ERZ505514 | MGnify/ENA primary metagenome ERZ505514 (study PRJEB26160, sample SAMN06269048) | microbial mat metagenome | isolation source: Oligotrophic lake microbial mat | place... | reverse complement strand
AATTTGAACTGTGCATCGATGCTCTTTGATTACTTCCAAACTGTCGCAATGTCTAGATCGATTCAATCCAAGATATATAAGTATCAGATCCCTCTCATCAGCTGTGGTATCGACTGCTTGTTCGCGCCTTCCATGACAGCCTTTCTTTGGCGTTGACGAGAAACCGCTGGATAAGTGCACCAGTAGAAGAGTGGGGGCGGCTCCACCACTGATCACCGAACAGCCATAGGTGCACATCAGGATTGGGATGACGGCTTGTGGTTTCGTATCTGGGCCGCTTTCTGTTTTTACGTGCGCTAGCTAGCTAGCTAGTTGGCAACTTCATTATGTATCTGGATGTGTTGAAAAAGTCGGTCGTCTGCTTATACTTCCAGTACAGTTGAGTACCTGGAAACTAGCTAGCTTATACTGTAGCTAATACTTTGCTTGTAGAGCTGACCAAAAACCATATACTACTAGCTAGCTAGTCTAGCTAGCTAGCTACTCTAGAGCTAGTAGTAGCTGATAACTATCTTGGTACGAGCTTCCATATCACTCCCGAGGGAGGGCAGGCTGCCTTGTACCACCTGGGCAAATAACCTATCGAATGGAAAACTGTTTGCCTTGACTCCCCAGCGCACACACTTCACTTTTATTGGCTAAATTTCTCGCAGATATGCATCCGTGGACAAAAGCTACGAGGTACTACAGTAGTATGGTAGGAGAGTTTCGTCACAGATTTGTGCGCCAAGCAATGCCGAAGAAAACAAGGACGGCTTTGGATTACCACTTCATAGCCAAGTACAACTGTACTTACTAGCTAGCTAGCTACTACTACACTATATACTAGCAGAACAACAATATTTCTCTGCCTACGAGAACACTAGTTTGACAGGTTTAACTCTATCCTGGTCAAAGCGAAGCAACCAAACAACCCCACAAGGACACGAAGAAGAACAAAAGGAAGAAACTAAAGTACACAACAACAACAATCATCCAATATGGCAGAATGGACCCCCACAGATCCCTCGGCAGTTTGTGTCCGACACACCACGTACGGTATTCCCTATGAAGAAATTTCCTGTCTTTACCCCAACACCTTGGGCAAGACGTACATGTCGTGGGAATACGTTAATTTCATGCCCCTCTACGATTGGATGCGGGACAATTACGTTTGGTTTCCACCCATCATGTGTGCCATTTACGGCGCCGGCATTGTGTTTGGCAAACAATACTTTGCCGACAAGGAAGCGTGGAGTTGGAGAACCTCCTTGGCGATTTGGAATTTGTGTTTGAGTACTTTTTCGACGATTGGGTTCTTTCGCATGACGCCCCAGTTAATTCACAATTTGTATCACTACGGTCTTTGGGGACAATTATGTTTGGATCCCGAAAGTATGATTGGTTCCTCTACCACTGGATTGTGGTGCATGTTGTTTGTCTTGAGCAAAATTCCGGAATTTGGAGACACCTTTTTCATTGTCATTCACAAGAAAAAGCTCATGTTTTTGCATTGGTATCATCACATGTCCGTGTTGATGTGCTGCTGGCATTCCTTTGTCAGCAAGGCACCGACGGGATTATTTTTTGGAACCATGAATTATGGAGTCCACGCCATCATGTACTTTTATTATTTCCTCATGGCCATTCGAAGTAAACCCAAGTGGTTCAATCCTCAGGTACGCAGACGTATAGTGATGGTGTTTGTTGTGTCGCGCGTTGTTTTTGTTTTCTTGTTGCAATGTTGTACCTGTTGAGTCCAAAAAGGAAATAATGAAAGTGGCCGACAGAAAACCAATTATGGCGCTGCAAACTCATATTCTAAATTCCTGGTATCTCACACTCCGGCATCTTTTTGTTTCTCTTTCTGCGTGTTATCTTTTGATCGCAACCAACCAACCAACTCGACAAAACACACACAATCCATTTGATTCCACGCCACGCCACGTACTGTCTGTTTAGTGGATTACGGGCATTCAGCTTGCTCAAATGTTTGCCGGTACTTTTCTGTCGGTCCTGGCCTTTGTCACGCAAATTCGACAAGGCGATGCTTGCTGGTCCAAACCCAGCAGCAATGTGGCTTCTCTGTTAATGTATGGAAGTTACTTTTTCTTGTTTTTGCAATTCTTTTTTGCCAAGTATGGATTTGCGGTCCGGGCTACCAAGAAGGAAGATGCCAAGAAAAAGGCCGAATAAGTACTGTATTGCATGCGCCTCAAAGCAAGCACTTGTTGGATGAGATTATGGTTGAGAGTATGACGAAAGCTACGCACAGACAACACCTTGTACTCGAAATAGTTTTTTCTCGTAACCCCACTATTTTAAATTGAATGCTAGTAGTATGTTACCCAATTCTCGTTTGTGAATGTTGAGACGAAATTTTAGTAGCAAAAGGTGATGAATTGGATTATAGCGGTTATATTTTTACAACGTGGTGAATGGCGGCGTAGCTGTTATCAAAAAGTCTTTACCAGGCGCTTTGTATCATCTAGTAGTGCCCTCCTAGAATGCCTGTTGCAAGCAATAGTCTGTTTGGGAGCCAGCGGTCTGCTCTGTTTTCCAAGGCAACTATTATTTTCTTGGCTCTCACGGAACCTAATAGCATGAGGGGATCGTTCGGAGGGCCAGACACAACTCCCACACTTTTGTGGACGAGAATGCTAGCTACTTGTGTGAGCCCCCCACCCCTCCTTTAATCCAGTTGTCGTATCAACCAAACAGCATGCGACCAGTCTCTGAAAAAACCGCCGACCACCCAATCCCCGGTAAACCAATGGGATACGGGAAGGGCTGTTGACAATACCAACGTCGAGATGATTGGAATTGGTAAATGTTTGGAGATCCAAGAAAAGGGTGGATACTTTCGCAAGGGTCGTTCCAGCATCATGACAACACCGTTCCAAACAAAAAAGGAGGTTAACTTAAAGACAGTCATGGCATAACAATCACTGCAGGTGCCAGTTTCTTCATCGCGAGAGTGGGAGTGGTGGTAGAAGGTTACCGACCAACTATACTCATGAAGCAAACCGGACATGAGAAAGGCAATGAACATGGCTAGGGGTCGCGATAAAAATTGGCTGCAGGGTTCAAAGGCCCCTCGTTTGAGAGTCTCGTGAATCACCAAATTCCATCGTCGTCCCCAAAAGTCGCGTGGGGATGTGGACGACCATATGGGATCCCGAAAGGGATCCTTGGCGGCATAGCCTTTCAAGTTTTCGGCTAACTGGCAAAATTCGAAACAGAAGCGCAAATGGAAATACGTGTGGACTGCAGGAAGGAACAAAAACGCAAAGCATTGATTGTGAGCAGATGGATTGATGTGTGATGTGCAACATCGTATAAAACACACCCCTCAAAGGCCGAACTCACCGGCGAGACAGTATCCATTGGCCAGATGTGCAGGATGGAACATGTCCAAATTGATATGAAAATCTTGTAACACCACTGGGGAATTATGAAAGGGAGTAAAACTGTGATGCAGCATGAAGGAAAGCGATAGAGACAGAATATGAAAGGCATAAAAGGCTTTCCAAAATGTCATCCAAACTTGTTTGAGGCTTGGCATGATGCGTTGTTTCGTCTTTGGGTCCCAGATATGATGTACTCCAGCAATATAATAGGTGGTGTAATTCCACAGAGAGTCTTCCACAAAGGGAGGAGATGTCCGATACATGGCCTCCGTGACTCGAAAGAGCACAGCCATGGGGATCATGTTAACAACGGTTTTGGCCGCCAGATTTTGCAAGTCGCAGTATTCGACTATTGCATAGGGAGTCCACAAAGTCAAGGGTATTAAGACGGCCCAGCCCATCAAATAAGCTTCTGCCGAGCCTCGTCGGGGTATTATAAAGTTGTAAACAATGACAGCACAGAAGATTTGCACCATTTGAACGATTACTGAGACCTTTGGATTTTTGGGACAGACAAAGCAGGTTTTTGTTCAACAAAAGGCAGAGATGCGCTGAGCTAGTGAGAAGTTTACTCCACGAGGAATCCTTGAGACAAAACAAAGCCGAATGAATCAATCCTTCGTGCATTCCATTCCCATTCACTCTCTTACCAAAACCATTTGTTTCCAGAGATCGGCTCGGGGTGCAAACAAACCAAAGGTTTCTTCATGGCCAGGAAATTGGAACGTATGAAGGGGAACCCGATCATCCTCCACAATCTTTTTGGCAAAGACATCCTTCGTGGCCTCCAAAACGGATTCCACCACACCAGGAACCTCCTTCGTGGCCTGCAAAAACAATTCCACCACACCAGGTGGTACACTAGTGCAAGTACTGGTGTTCGCCATCTTGCTCGCGACAGAAAACAACTGTTCTTCACTCAGAGTATTCGTTCAGAAATCCCAAATGCTTACTACAAGAATGGAATTGGTTAGAGTCATCGGGCATCGGAAGGCAAAGTGGGCAAGAAAATCCAACGGCAACAGATCGTACAGTAGTACATGTACCAGTACTTTCTACTACTAGCTAGCTACTGGTAGTAGTATTCCAGTTGCCGTATTATTATTACAGTAGCACCAGCAGCCAGCACCTCGCATTAGCACCAGTACGTCGTACAGTAGTCTCACCTCGCGGTGATGGATATTACTCTTATAAATTAATAGCTAAATTTTTGTTTTACTACGAGGTGCGGCTGGCAAACAGTCGAACAAATATCATTTGATTGGCGGGATGACTTTCCCACATCAGGAATTTGTTGGCCACGTTTATTCTCGTTGTTTCGTCGTCAGACAAAATACACTGCATGTACACGTGCATTCAAGAAACCTCGTGATAGTCTGTACGTCGCCAGTGTACTACAACTAGGGTTAGGGTAATCATTGAGTTCACAGGACCACCCGGTCAGATATTCAAGCTAACTCCACGGTGAGAAAATGTAAAAAAAAGAGCGGTTTTATTTGATCGAAACGATGAGGCAACGCCGAACGCCACCGGTTCCTAGCCACCGTACCAGTACGTCTTTTTAGTAGGAGGGTTTTCGATACACTGCACCACCAGCGTTTACTCTCAAGATTTCAGGAGAAAGAAGAAAAGATGAAGACCCTCAAACGCATATATTGGATCAATACTTCCAGCCAATTTGACGACTTCACTTTTTGGAATTTGTCGGATTTCTTTGCTGCAATGGACAACAACAATAACAACCAATCGGAGCAAGTAGAATACGACGATGATGATGCGACAACGTGTTCTGTTTGTCACGAAAGGAGCATCGGATGTTACAGAGGAGGTAGCAGTTCAAGTAAAGGAGGTAAGCGAAATGTATAATCCGACAAGAGGATCGCGGATACAACAACTGGCACTTTCGTTCAACTTGACTGAAATCTCTAATCGCCTCAAACGCTTTTTTTGCGCTTGGAAATTTCAAAACCATGGCGAACAATGTTGATGACCACGTCGATAATCAATATCAAGACCAAACATTTTAAGCGACTATTTCAAGAATAGGAAAAGCTTCGGACCCTTCATAATCAAGAGTGGCGAGAGATGCTGAATCAAGAACGTCAAGAATTGGACGAGTTCGCAAGTCGTTCGGATCGTCACAAGCTTATTGCGGAAGAAGTTCGAGTTGATCTCTCTCGAACCATCCATGGTACGAGTGGCCTCATGAACATCGTCAAGTAATGGAAAATTTTGCAAGTATTTCGAATCGTTACAAAGGTATTGTGGAAGAGCATCTGAAAAGACTTCCTTTGAGTGATCTGCTTCGAAAAAACTGGAACGTTTTGACCAAAATTATGGGAGCTTTTGTGCTTGCTGATATAGAGGATTGGGCGACGGAGAAAGCGAAAAATGCCAATGGTGGCTCTGGAGGTGGCGGTATTGCCCTTGTGGCTCCTCTTGGGACAGCTAAAATAGGGAACACTTTGACCGATGCCCCTACGACTACCGTAAAAGGCACGAAAACGGACGCTGGTGCCTGGGTTGGTGCTTCAGAAGGTGGTGGAATGAAGGGACATGGCGATAGTAACGATAAAAACACCAGTACAAGCTCATCACTAAACGCATTCACCACCGACAACGCCCCCCCCTTCTTCTGCAACGTGCCACAGGACGACTTCGCTCATAGCGGGAAGTATAAGCTCCAATGACACTGTTGACATTCGCCTTGAACAACAAATAGAGAGTAGTAATGAGAGTTTTGCAGCGGCGACAGAGGACGACGGCAACTCCTCAGTTCCAAATCAAGTGGAAAATTGCGCTTCATGTCCATCCGTGAACAACTCAAGCTTCGAGGTCATGCCAGTGGAGGACGACTCTCGCTCGCTTCCAAGCGCTCCAGATCCATTTTTATACAACGCAATCTCATCTAACGAGGGTTCTCCAGTAAATGACAACTTTGGCAGTCCTGAGAAAGGGGCGCCGGAAGGCTGATCAGTGATTTTTTTATTGCACGACCCAGAACGAAGTTGGTCGAAATATGATTCTATGAACCCGAGGAGTTCTACTTTTTTCTACCTTGACCAAAAAGTATTCAGAAGCACGTATTTTAACATTTTATTATAACTTTACTTGATCGAACAGTCTATATTCATTGTGGTGTGGGCTCTCCGTGTTGCTTTACTTTGAGTTTGCATGCTAGATGTGCCGTTGCTTCAAGGACAAAAAGTTATTCCATAACCACAACATTAACAATGTACCGTGACTTTTGAATCAGCGGCAAGGCGTGATTAGACAGCCGCGACATCACACGGGCTAGCATGACTTTCAGCGTCCACTCCTGCTAATAGGCTTGATTCGACGGAGGCGTCTGTGCTACCGCCTTGAGTATTCTGAGAGTCTTGAATATCCTTGGCAGCTGGGAATGGAAATGATTGTAGAAAAGGATGAGTACGGCACATAGGCATTTCCCGGAAATAGGAATAGAGTAAGCCACAATTCGATACTCACCGTTGTTGTTTTGATTGACGCGTGCACTTTTTTTGAAATCGGATGAAGCTGAAGCGCCAACGCCATCACTGTCGTTGGTTTTGCTGAGGTCTCCGGCGATTTTGCTTGAATGTAATGAAGCTGAAGCGCCGGTGGCATCCAGTTGATCGCTGTCTCGGCGGTCCACATAAGTGACTTTGTCACTGGAAACTGTCTTGTCCTTTGACTTCGAATTCTTACTATACGTCAACGAGTCGTTGTCTTCAGCGTCTTTAGGCAAAGTCGCAAGGCGGTTACTGCCAGTCCGAGGTTTATGGGAATCGGCTCTTTTCGCATTGGCATCATCGTTCGTATTGACATTATTGCTTTTCGTGTTCAATGACTGAGAAAGAGTTTTACCCACGTCGACTTTTTTGCCCCCCTTCGTACTACTGCCTTCGGACACGTCGGATATGTAGTCTGTTGCATCGTCGGAATTGCGAGGCTCTTTTGCCATGACGTATAAGTCAAAAAGTTCATCCCTGAAGCTATCATCGTCGGCTGCCTTTCGCTTGAATTCTTGTCTCGTGAGCTCTGAAGGGAGAAGAAAGAAGTGGTGGTCAGAAAAAGACCGCACATTACTGATAAGCAAATTACTTGACCTTTTTGACCATTTTCTGTATGCGTTTACTTACTACGTGTGCCTGCAGCCTTTTGTTTCTTGTTAGAACCGTCGTCGTTGATGTTGTTTTTATTCATTTTCGTCGTTGATCAAAAAGAAAAAGTGAAGATGAAGAAATGAAAAAGGTAAGCTTGTCACTGTTTCTTGCACGTCCCTACTCAAGTTTCAAAATATTCGAGTTTCAAAATAATTTCAAAAAAAGGGTGCGAGGGAGAGGAAATCGTACCTTCTGGAAACGGCGAGCTGCAGCTGCCGCCTCCCCGGCATTTGTCACGTTGGAGATCCTTTGCGTTGCAATGGTAACATCGTCATCTTCATTGCAACCATCATTAGTGCCTTGGTCGTCTTTGTCGATTTCCTCTCGCTTATCCATGCTAGGATTTTTCTTTCGTAGAATACCCTCTGCGCTTGTTTGACGCAGCTGTTCTTCCTCCGAAGAATGTATTTGAGCTTTGTAGCGTGGCATGCACTTATGCAATATGAAGCGCTCCGGATGAGAGTGGAGGTGATGGGCGTGGTAGATACTGTAGGTCTGCACAATAGAGGACAATTATTGTACTACTACTTGGAGTAGTAGTGCAAGTTAACGTTCCACGATCCAAAAATTGATTGATTGATTCGACCCGATCCACATGTGCGATCTTTTTGGATACACAACTTTTTAACCTCAGCCCTACTGTTGTGTGATCGCAACTCGGAACCTCGCCAACAGCGAAACTGGAGAACTGAACGCTCTGTCGACAAAAGTAAGAAGACAATGGTATACTACTAGCTAGTAGTACTACACTGGATGTGTTGATCAATACAAATGCTTCTCCATCCAACATGGACGTCGATTTCGAACTGACCACATTGGCAACATCACAACTTGCCATTTGTGTATGTCTGCCACAACAGCAACAACAGGAAGGGGTTCCAGGTTTTCCGGAGTTTCCGAGTTGTTGGGATGGAGAAGAACCAGAACGCCATGGGAAACCGAATCTAAAAATTGATGTTGTTGATGATGACGACGACGAAGAAGAAGCGAGGGAACGGGAACTGCTCTTGGCCGAAGCCCATGCGTTGAAACAGGCGGCGCAAAACCTAAAATATCGACGGCCCATGCGGAGAGAAGCAGTGAACAGGTATGGAATGCGGAAAGGCAACGACAAGAGCAGCAGCTACAATAAACCCAAAGTCCACAAGAAAGGTAGTGGAAGAAAACAAACAATTGGCCGACACGACATGGAAGGTTTGCGGAAAAGTCTCAAATCTATGCGCGTTAATGTCAAATGCAAGCTGGAATAAATACAACAGGCTTGTTGTTTGTGAGGATACAAGTGAATGATAAAGTGACTTGGTCGTTCAGTTTCCTTCCGAGTACGAGGTTATTGCTTCCATAGAGGAGGGTAATTCAAATACAAGCTACTGATGAAAATCCTAGTAGCAATCAATCCAAAAGCCATGAGCAAACAATGCGGCATAGATCAACAATATTTGGCTTTGCTTTTCGAGCTATATTCAATATCTCTTCTTTAATTTTTTTTTTTACGTACAAAAATATATTTTAATCAAACTTACCAAAGACAAATGCCATAGATTGCTATTGTATGATCTACAGCTTTGGTATGAGCCAGCTCCAGGATTATTATTTTTTCTTCTGTAAGAATTTCTTTGAGCTTTAAAATGAGCTCAAGAATGTTGACTCAAGAGGGTAAATGAAAATGAAAATTATTGTCGCCTTAACTCTGTGTTAGTGTGGAAATTTCTTCTTTTTTCTACGTTTAAAAGGGATTCCAGCATTGAATCATAAAAATTAAGTTGCTCCATTTTGGATTTGAGCAAATGCAGAGTGTCATTAGTAGACTGATGGTAGTGCCCAGTTGGAGAACTTGTGAGGTTGTGACCAACACTAACACTTTTTTCAAACCTTTGTCGCAGACATCACCAACAAACATCTTGCATAGTTCAGAATAGCCCCCCAGAACAGTCATTTAGAAGAATTCCTAAAATTGCCTAAGAGTCTGTCACTATTTTCTGTCAAGCATGACTTTGATAAGTGGGATTTGTGGGTCTAGTGTCCGTCCTTCTGCAGTTTGTTAAAAGTTTAGCTGTGGTGGATGTCCTGAACAAAGAATTTCAAAATGATTGGTTTCAGGTCTTTTTAAGGTTTTTCACTCTCAGCTCAATGCATCCAAGATGACATTGCTTTTGACATTTGAGAGGCAAGACAACTGATCATTGCGACATTGTTCTTCTTTGAGACAATGTGCATGCACAAGCCATGATGTTGACTGCAAAAGGTGATGTTAGCCAGGTAAGTGTTACACATGGAAAGTAATTCATAGTCCCTTGCCAAAAATAATGCTTCGTCAATTTTGACATGCTGATTAAGTGACATCAATCAGAAAATCGAAGAAATGCAAAGAGATTGTTGACATTGATTCATCAGGGGCATCTCTCCATAGAGCCCTCCAACCTAGTCGGATTAACAGTAAGTTGTCATCAGAGGCAGAATCACATAGCAGCAGCTAGCTAAAGCTTGTAATAGTGGCTGCTACTAGTAGACAGCTACTGAACTCCAAGCATGGAACAGCAGCCCCCATTGGGTAATTGTGGCGTACCCCCACCCCTATCATTCTTTTGGGAAACATTATGAACAGTCCCGCGGGTTTTATTCCACCTGGAAGTACATGTTGAAGTCGCTCCGTCTCTACACCCGTCCTTTTAGCTACACATCAAAAAGAGATAATGGGAAGCCAGTTCCATCAACAGGTTATTGAAGAAACCTTATCGGCGTCAGCACAGCAGCTTGCCAAAGTGGGTGCTTGGTGCTTGATGGACAATGCTTCGAAGCTACTGTCCAGTGTAAGTGCCAAGACATTCAACTTGGAAGAGCTTGCTTCCGCCTAAGTTTTTCTTCATTGCTTTTCTTTTTGGTATCCTCTCGTTCTCATTGATTGTGAAGATTCTTGGAAAACATCTACTGACTAGCTAGGTCAATCGAACCAACCTTTCTTTTCTTTTTCTTTCGCTGAAATACTCTCTAAACAACAATATAATAATAACTGAACTGAACTGAGCAAGTAGAAGCGAAAAACAATACTGTACAATGCAGATTCGAACTTTAACAACTCCTGCAATCATGGCAATAATTTCAATGATTGGCTTTACTAGCCGGGCTAGATATGCTTCGGTATGTACGATCTACTGCACACGCACCTACATGCACGGATTGGATGTTCTGCCTGCCCTAGTGCCGCCAACTATTTTTCCCGTGTCATCGCTCACCACTCTTCTTCTTCTTTGATAATTCCATTTCATTTTTTACGTTAATTATAGGCTTTTGTCCCGGCGGCTCGCAGGTCTTTATCCACCAGTACTACCACCAACAATGCTCCTGCCTTGACGTCTGGTTTGCGTCGTTCGAAAAAGGCACCCAACAGTGAATCCCTTAGCGCGTTAGTGACAAAATTGCAAAAGGAACAAGGCAAATTTTTGGATTTTCGATATGGCGCCTTTCCTTTGAGAGCCTCGGTGGCCGATGAACAAGCTGTGGCGTCCGCCCAAGAGCAGGCTGATTTGCCCGCCGTCTTTCCCTTGGAAGGAAAATCACAACAAGAAATTTTGGATTCCATTGCGCGTATGCGATTTGCTCCGTCTCCTACTGGTAGTTTGCATGTGGGTGGTGCTCGTACGGCCCTCTACAATTGGTTGGTGGCCAAAAAGGGACAAATGGAATTTGGGAAAGACTCCAATTCCGCCTTTGTATTGCGTATTGAAGATACCGATGTTGCCCGTTCCACGAAAGGTATGTCTATTCAAGAATGAAAACGAAGTTGTGGAATAAAGAGTATCATCTCAAAATTATTTGTGGCCTAACAAAAACAATTTTGTTTGAATATTAATTTCGCAGAATCTGAAGACTCGGTCTTGGCCGATTTGACATGGTTGGGCCTTAACTGGGACGAAGGTCCGGACATGCCAGGTGCCCCCTATGGTCCATACCGTCAATCTGAACGAGGACCAATTTACATTGCTGCTGCCAACAAACTTCTGCAAGAAGGCAAGGCCTACCGATGCTTTTGCACCACGGAAGAATTGGAAGAACTCAAGCAACAGCAAGAAGCGGAAGGCATTCCACCCCGTTATGATAATCGCTGGAGAGATGCAGACCCGAATTTAGTCAACAAGATGCTCGACGAAGGCAAGCCTTACACTGTCCGATTCAAGGTACCCGAAGGAGCTCGTGTGGTTATCGAAGATGTTGTTCGAGGAACCGTTGCGTGGGATGCTTCGGCAACTGTGGGAGATTTTATCATGCTTCGGTCCAGTGGTATCCCCGTGTACAACTTTTGCGTCGCCATGGACGATGCTCTGATGGGCGTCACGACGGTCATTCGTGCCGAAGAGCATTTGACCAATACCTTGCGTCAAGCTTTGCTTTTGGATGCCTTGGGTGCTCCCCGTCCTCGTTATGCCCACTGCTCTTTGATTTTGGGAGAAGATAAGCAAAAGTTGTCCAAGCGTCACGGTGCGACTTCGTGCAACCAGTTCAAATTAGATGGTTTCCTGCCCGATGCTATGATCAACTATTTGGCTTTGTTGGGATGGAACGATGGAAGTGATAACGAAATCTTTACTCGTGAAGAGCTGATTGACGCATTCGCGGTCGAACGCGTTGTGAAGAGTCCGTCTGTGTTTGATATGGAAAAGCTCAAGTGGGTGAATTCTCAGCACATGAAGTTGCTGTCCGTGGAAACGCTTTCTGAAATGGTCAAGGACCAGCTAGAGCTTGAAGGGCTTCTGAAAGATGGCGTTTCAAAGGACGACCCAGCCCTCACTGATTTTTCCATTGCTGCTACAGCACTTTCAAGGCAAATGATCATGACGACAAAGGATGCCGCAACAAACGCCAAGGAAGTGCTGGGCTACGGACTCCCCGCCTCCTTTGCAGAACTCGAAGACCAAGAAGCCAGGGAGATGATTCGAAAAGGCAACTTTTATCCTCTTGCCACGCACTTGGTCGAACAATTCGAGAGCGGAGAATTGCCACAACCTGATACAGAGAACTTGCTTGCTGCTTTTGGAGATGCCATCGGAGAAGCTATTGAAAAGACAAAAACATGCCAATACACTACTGAATACACAGCATACATGAAAAATCTTGCGAAAGAGAGAGGTGTGAAGGGAAAGAACCTTTTCCACCCTGTGAGACTTGCCTTGACAGGTGAAATGAGTGGTCAGGATGTGACCAAGCAGCTGTCGTTGCTTTCGATGGCAGTTGCAGAAGGCAGCGTTGTCGACATCGAAAAGGTTGGTGTTGTCAGCTTTGCAGAGCGAATGGAACGCTTGAAATCATTCTGTGAAACCATCCCCGAGCAATTCCGCGTCCCAACTGCCTCAGGCGACAATGACAACCAAGCACAAGAGAAAAAAAAGTCGGCCGAATCTGCCAAGCAGAACATGGGATCCAAATCAGAGAGTTCAACACCCGCATCGGTATCTGATCCTAAGGACTCATATGAGGGACCGCCCATTTCTGCACTTGACATTCGTGTGGGTTTGGTCAAGAGAGTATGGGAACACGAGGAAGCCGATAAGTTGTACTGTGAAGAGATTGATGTTGGCGAAGAGGAACCGCGTTTGATTGCCTCAGGACTAAAGCCCTACATGAAGGCAGAGGACCTGGAAGGCAAAAAGGTCTTGGTCCTCTGTAACCTGAAGGAACGCAAATTAGTGGGATTCGGAAGTCATGGAATGGTCTTGTGTGCGTCGAACCAAGACCACACAGATGTCAAGCTTGTAAACCCTCCCATCGATGCCAAGATCGGAGAACGTATTACCGTTCCTGACTTTGATTTCGAAAGCGAAGAGGGAGCCCCCTATCCCGAGAACAAAGTTGGCAAGAAGAAGATTGTAGAGAACTTGGCCCCTCACTTGGTCACTTCCAAGTATGGTGTCCCAGAGTTCTTGGGCCGTCCATTCATGACCAGTGCCGGGGTTTGTACCAGTGCCATTCCCGACGGTACTGTTGGGTAGGCAGCTACTTTTTTAGTCACCAAAATGGATAGAACTATTTCGGCTACAGCAATATTGCGTTACAGTGGTTTGACTTTTAAAAAGTAAATGTTTCATATTTTAGATTCAATCTTATATTTACTTTACTAGTCTAGCTAGTAGGACATGTTTTCCTATTGGCCCTGGCAAAGCAAAGACGAGCACTTCTTCGACGGCAAGCCCAGTCTAGCTAGGAGAAACATTCGAAACACGAGGGGAACAGATGCCAAACGAAGTATCGAGCCAGGCGTGCCCAACCTATGTTGTTCTTGCTGAATTCGGTCTGAAGGGAAATTTGTGGGATGTTAGGTTGACTTTAGGTGTCGAAAGAACAGGTGGTCACCGGGCTCAAAACAAAATGAAGAACGTACACAACCGAGAGCCGTACAGTACGATGTAGTTGTAACCGCCCCTCCACAACGTATTGCTGATAATTCTACCGGTATTTCAAACTTTCTGACTCGGTTGGAACAGAAAGGGCCAGGTCAAGGCTACGTCTTCACAAGACAAACGCATCTCTCCGTGACGTAGCGATGAGACGAGCAGACGACACACGCCGAAACATGTTTTAGCCATAGAAACTCGTGACCCATTGAACGCCACGACCCAAACTACTTGGCTATTTTTTTAGCCGTCTGTCGTGCGTGAGAAAGATCTTCGTAGAATTGTACGCAAAGATACGCGCGTACGTGTTTTTTCTCATGGGCAATTTTTGATCTGACGTTTGTTGTCTCTTTCTCGTCCATAATCCATGCATGGATTCATGTATGCCACAAGCAAGTATGTATGTGTCTGTGTAGGAGTTCGCTACAGTACATCAGTAACCTGCTGGACTGATGATTTGCGTGGTGACGTTCGAAAAAATCGAGAGCAAAGCCTTCTCAACAACAGCGCTTCTCACGCCCTGATCAAAGCTTACAATTTATATCTGTTGATATTTATACTGTTGATTTAATCATGAAGACCGCTGTTTTTTCCCTCTGCGTTGCATCGGCTGCCGCCTTTGCCCCCAGCAGCAAGCCTGTGTTCACGTGAGTGTTTTATGAACTGTGTAGGAATTACTGCGAAAGGATTTGTCATTCGTTGGATAATTCGATGCGAATACGTCTTGCAATATTTATTAATTATTTTTCTCACCGTTCGTTTCGAATATTTCGATTCATTCAACTCCACAGCACTCAGTTGGCTGCGCAAGACTTCTTGGAGGCTGAGCCATACTATGATCAGTCCACTGTTCCTGTCAATGTGTACAAGAACAAGGCACCTTTCACTGGAAAGATTGTCTCCACCAAGAAAATTGTTGGACCCAAGGCAACCGGTGAGACTTGCCACATCATCATCGACCACGATGGTGACTTCCCTTACTGGGAGGGCCAATCCTGGGGAGTCATCCCCCCAGGTGTCCGTGAAAAGGACGGAAAGCCCCACTCTGTCCGTCTTTATTCCATCGCCTCCAGTCGTTATGGAGATGATATGACCGGAAAGACTGGATCTTTGTGTGTTCGTCGTGCCACTTACTGGTGCCCTGAATTGAAGGCTGATGATCCGGCCAAGAAGGGTATCTGCTCCAACTTCCTTTGCGACACCAAGCCTGGTGATGAGGTGTCCATGACCGGACCCGCTGGAAAGGTTATGCTTATGCCTGAAGAGGATCCCTCCACTGACTACATCATGGTTGCCACCGGAACCGGAATCGCCCCCTACCGTGGATTCATCCGCCGTCTCTTTTTCGAGGACACCCCTGCTGCCAAGGTCTACAAGGGAGAAGCCTGGTTGTTCCTTGGTGTTGCCAACTCTGATGCCCTCCTTTACGACGACGAGTTCCAAGAGGCCAAGAGCAAGTTCCCCACCAACTTCCGTTTGGACTATGCCCTTTCTCGTGAACAAACCAACAAAGCTGGAGGAAAGATGTACATCCAGGACAAGGTTGAGGAATATGCCGATGAGGTCTTCACCAAGCTTGAGAACGGTGCCCACATCTACTTCTGTGGTTTGAAGGGTATGATGCCTGGAATCCAGGACATGCTTAAGGGTGTTGCCGAGAAGAAGGGTCTTGACTACGATGAGTGGCTCAAGGGCTTGAAGGCAAAGAAGCAGTGGCACGTTGAGGTGTACTAAGCGGCTGGCCAACTCGCTGTCTCTCGAAAAATCCTTTGTCGTTTTTAGAGCACGCATTATTAATTTTTTCGGTCGGTACACAACGATCGGCTGAAAAAGATAATCCACCTGCTAATAGTATCATTCGCCATTTCCAAAAAAAAAAACTACACTTGTTTCTCTTTTAAGCTTCTGTTTCTAGTTTCTCGTTGTAATCCAGTCTAGTAGTAGGACAGCACCTCTTCGAATGCTGTAATGTTTTTGTTTCCCTTGAGAAACATTGCCGAGAGCGGCCACAGAAATGATTAAAAATTATTATTGTACGTACTTTCTGGAAGCAACCCCAGTACAGAATATTTTACCTTCGTTTCCGTCTGGGGCACAACAGCATTGGTGCGAAGATGGGCAGGGCCATCATTTCTACTATTCAAAATGTATCACAAGCATTCAATCGAAATGTGGCAGACTCGCTACAGCCAATATTTTCTAAATGCTCTCTCGACACCTCTGAAAACGCAAAATCTTACTTTCTCAATTGCGTGTGGTTGATTTGAATGAGTTAGATGATACATTTTGCAGAAGCATAATATTTAAAACAACCTGTGGAAAACAACTACTGCCAATCTACCGACCGACTGCTACTCCTGCGTATAGTGAGAGTTTAGAACAGTATTGTAATGTAAGCGACCAAGAGGTCTCACTGCGAGGATAGGAATGGGGCTACATGAAGGCGCCACGCTTTTTTGATTCTTTCCTTTGCTCCCTTGTATGCAATGGAAGCCCGGCTGGAAGCAGATACCCTAAAAATACAATATGACTTTGCTAACAAACGATCACGAGACGAAAGCCACTCGTACTAACCTTCTGTTCTCTACTGGGCTGCTCTTTTGTACTACGGTAGCCATGCCAATGCCTTCCCTTTCGAAAGTTTCATTTGCTGCCGAGCTAGCTAGCTATCCGTCCATCTAGTTAGCTAGACTTGGTTGAAGGCTGATTGGTCGAGACAGGGTGCGACCAAAGCGAACTACTGTAGTAGTAGGAATGGGGTTAACAACGAAACTTCTGTCCCTCGGCCGTTGCCGAAGATCATAACAGATGATATTCGATTGTGACGCCTCCAACAAACAACTCACTCATTTTGCGGTGCCCATCTCATCGAGCGAAGAAGCCGATACCATCGACCTACACTGTACCTTTTCCCACACCCTAGCTACCTGTATTGGTCTTCTATCCAAGACACAACAACAAAAACAAGAAACAATAGCAATATGATGAGATCAGTGGCAATACTGTTGGCTTTGGCTTCGGCATCGGCATTTTCTCCTTCCAATCCGGCCTCATGGACACAAAAGTCAACCGTCGTTCAAAATACCATCAAATCAAAATGGACCATGATGCCCGATGAGCCCATGCCCGAGGTGAGTAGTACGGCTGTGTGCGCTTTTTGTGGATGGCGATGGAATGGAATGAATCGAGTCGTCTTTATCCTTCCACGTTATATAGCATGGCCTAGCTAGGTCGGCAAGATTCTTGGCTTTGGGATAAAGATACATATCCCGGTCTTTATCTTGTACTGATACTTACTTTTGTATCCGTTCCATCTTCTTCACTCCACCTCTCTCTAACCACTATCACTATAATCTTATTATATTAGGTTGACCCTCGTCGCAAGAATCCCGATGATCAGCCACCCAAAAATCCCGTTCGCATGCCCGTGATTGATACCGACAATGGCCAAATGGATGTCCTCAGTCGCTTGCTCAAGGATCGAATTTTGTTATTGGGACAGGGTGTCGATGATGAAGTGGCCAACGTCTTGGTGGCACAACTCTTGTATTTGGCCAATGAAGATCCCACCAAGGATATTACCCTCTACATCAATAGTCCCGGTGGGAGTGTCAGTGCCGGCATGGCCATTTATGATACCATGCAATATGTGCCTTGCGATGTTTCGACGGTCTGTTTTGGAATGGCCGCCAGTATGGGGGCCTTTTTATTGGGAGCCGGTGCCAAAGGCAAACGTCGGGCCCTACCAAACTCGCGCATTATGATTCATCAACCCCTGGGCGGTGCCCAAGGTCAGGCGGCCGATATTGAGATTCAAGCCAAAGAAATCTTGTTTATTCGGGAAGTCTTGAATACCTACATTGCCGAATATTGTGATCAGCCCAAGGACAAGGTGGAAAAAGATTGTGATCGTGATTTTTTCATGTACGTATACACTATTTTTTTGTATTGATGGAGTCTTTCATGAATCTTGTTTGTATCTCTTTGTGGTGATGATGACTGCGTGATTAGCTGTGTGATTGAATTGTGATTATATACTCACTGACAGTGTTTGATGGGATGCTGTGACTGACTATTAATAACAGGACGCCGGAAGAAGCCGTCGAATATGGCATTATTGATGAGGTCGTCAAGACCAAGACCAGCCACATGCCAAAGCCTGTCATGCCCATTTTGTAATGAAAATCGATTGTCGCGCGTTGGAAGGACGGTAAACGATAAAAAACGAATGGCGCTCTATGTGTGGGAAGGTGGTGTGAACAACATTTCAATTAACAATTGGCGATTACAAGAGAGTTAGTTGGTGTTGCAGCAGAATTCAGTTGCCTCGGAATTGCTAATTTGGTGTCAAAAAAATAAATTAAAAAAGCCTTGTTTTTGCAACCTACTGTACTCTTGTTTTGCTATGTTTCATTTGACAGTCATTTCGTGAGCTCGCACCACTCTGACGCTCCTGTCATAGGCTTCGTCGAGGGGCATACTAAGGATTCCTTTCGTGCCGATTAGGAAGGTCCCATCATTTCCTAATTGAGCATCATGGGCTTCCAGTAGTAATAGAGGTGGACGGTGCCATGAAAGTCACATGCAGTGTTGCTGTCACTGCGGTACCAGAGCATGCTTGCAGCAGAATGAGACACTGCTCCTGCTTGACATCGTAGACAATCCAGCTATTTTATGTGCTTGAGACTCTTGCACAGCAAGTTGAAGGTACTGTACTTACGTTCTTGTTCCGAGACCATAGATCCATCACTTTAGGGGTGTCACACACACACACACACACATTGATTGTAAACAGATGATGAGACTCCCAAACCAGTATGCAGAAGATCTGAATTTCAACTGAAATATGGCGTTGGCAAATGATAATGGATAGCTACTGTAGGTTGTTGTTCTTCTTGAAAGAATGGTCTTCTTTGTTTGTGATTTTGATTGTGTTGTCTGTCTCCTGCTTACAACAAGATGTGCACCACTGTATAATAGCAATGCAGATTGTCCACTGCAGGGAATGAGTAAGACCAACTTAGTGTTGGTTTCATGCATAGAAGTCAATTGAGGTATGGTTTTTTTTCTAGACAATTAAAACAACCAAATAGCACAAAAAGTTATGAGATTGGCCATCAATTTGTACTTTCTGATCATGATCTGTCGACCCAATCTCCTACAGCCCTACAAAAATCATAGTAAACATGGTTGAGTTATAAATGAGGAACACCATGATTGAGCAAATTTACTTCTTGAGGCAAACAAAGATGTGACATACCACCCTGAGATGCCAGTTCCTGAGCATGTCCAAGCAGCATGATGGCATGGTTGTTGTTTCCTTGTAGACATGTGCTGCAGTGACTCTCATTCACCCAGTGATTGCCACGCAAAGCACAACAAATGATGCCGCCCCCCTAATGTAATTTACTTATTTCATAACACTTGCAAAGCTTCTCAGATGTTGAAGGCATATTCGGCTATTAGATGAAAATGACTCGTCAAAAGTTGGATGTCCAAGCTTTGCCTAAATCTTGCAATACCCTAATTTGCCTATAATTGGCTATACATAGAGTATCCTCATACGGGACTCACGGGGTCGTGACTCATTCACAAAAGATACGCTTCTCAGCGCATCGGACTAGTTGCTACTAGCCCAACTCTTCACAAGTAGTGAAGAAGGTCTCTAAGGATAG
>ENA-ORBV01006976-ORBV01006976.1-microbial-mat-metagenome-genome-assembly--contig:-NODE-6976-length-19617-cov-5.915814_pt1 | contig 19617 bp, 16 predicted proteins | sample MGYA00237777_ERZ505514 | MGnify/ENA primary metagenome ERZ505514 (study PRJEB26160, sample SAMN06269048) | microbial mat metagenome | isolation source: Oligotrophic lake microbial mat | place... | reverse complement strand
AACATTGTGGAATAATCAACCTGAATGCATGAAAACCACATGCGCAAAGACTTGCAAACATCACAACACACAATGCCCAAAGCAAGTGAACCTCTGCTTCAATTTAAAAATAAGGTTTGCGACTTCCTGTTACCTAAATTGAGTGAGATTGTCCTGACTCATGTATCCAATTTTGGCCACTGCGGCTATTAGCGAACACGTGAAACTGTTGAACGCTTCTTGCTTTCTACAAGCTCAACCAAGATTGATTCTTTGTAGTGCCAACATAACAAATATATTTGGAAGCATCATCAACTCAATGTTTCTGATCATTGTGCATCTATTCAAAATTAAAAAAAATCAGCAACAAAACAAATTGCAGCATTCAATTTTATTCGAATTTCTTGCTGTTGGCATCACATGAAATGATTACAATTTTTACCATAACCACCAGAACAAGAATGCACAGTTTGTCCTTCCACAAGTTTTCCTATTTTAGTCAGTCTATCATCATTTTGGTCATAGAAACAAACTGAGCATGTGCACATAGGGCATGATAGCTAAGAATGCTGTACTAGCTAGCTAGTAGCTAGATGCTAGCTAGTACTAGCTAGTAGCAGACCACTGTGAAGAGACTGCCTTCATCTGCACCAACAATTCCGGATCCGGAAGAATTGGTTTCTCTTCCGCAAAAAAAACGTCTGCAAGTCATCCGTTTGATGACCCCGATCATTTTGTGTCATCCCAGGCTAGGACAAATGCTGCTGCGCCGCCTCCTCTCGCGCTCACCAACCCCCCAGCAGACCGGTCCGTCGTACTGCGGTACGTCGAACTCTTGTTGCGCTGTAGCACCGGTGCAACATTGCGCGGCTGATTACAATTGACTTTTGTACCAGACACATCTTCTCTGTTGTCGCCGTTCCACACTAATAATCTAGCCTACTTAACTAGCTAGTAGTAGCTAACAGCATAGAAGGCACAACACAGCAGCACACCACCACAACGCAAGAAGATGGAGCTCCGCGTCGGGAAGAAGTACCGGCTGGGCCGTAAAATTGGTAGTGGGTCGTTTGGCGATATTTACCTGGGCACGAACATGACAACAGGCGAAGAAGTTGCCATCAAGTTGGAATCTGTGAAGACCAAGCATCCTCAGCTTCTCTACGAGAGCAAAATCTATCGTATTCTCCACGGCGGATGTAAGTTATAGCTCAATGACAGCAAGTAGTTCAAAGTAATTGTAGTTCCTCCGGAGCATGGCTGCTGCGTGATCTTCTCCCGTCCTCTCTTTTTCCCTGATTTTCCACGTTGAAACGTACCCTAGATCGAATATTTTGCGATATTCACGATTTTTAACTTTTTCCTTCCTCTTTAAACTATGCTTCTTCAACACGACAGTGGGTATCCCCAATGTACGATGGTATGGAATAGAAGGTGACTACAATGTTATGGTGTTGGATCTACTGGGTCCGTCGCTTGAGGATCTGTTTAACTACTGCGGCCGAAGGTTCCAGCTGAAGACAGTACTGATGTTGGCGGATCAGCTCTTGAGTCGTCTTGAATACGTCCACACCAAGTCATTCATTCACCGTGATGTGAAGCCTGACAACTTTTTGATTGGCCTGGGAAAGCGACAGTCGGTGATCCATATTATTGATTTTGGTCTAGCTAAAAAGTACCGAGACCCTAGGTCCCATCAGCACATTCCGTACCGCGAGAACAAGAACTTGACAGGAACCGCCCGATACGCATCCATCAATACGCACATTGGCATTGAGCAGAGTCGACGTGACGATCTAGAGTCCTTGGGATACGTCTTGATGTACTTTATTCGGGGATCTCTTCCTTGGCAGGGCCTCAAGGCAAATACCAAAAAGCAGAAGTATGAGCGAATTATGGACAGAAAAATGTCGACGAGCACAGAGCAACTATGCAAGGGGTACGCGACCGAGTTCCGTTCGTATTTCGAGTACTGCAGATCGCTTCGATTTGAAGACCGACCAGATTATGCCTACTTGAAGCGATTATTCAAGGAGCTCTTTTACCGAAAGGGATTTCAGTATGACAATATGTTTGATTGGACTGTATTAAATCTTCAGCAAGAAAGATCTCGAGTCCCCCCGGAGCGACCTCCTGCGCAGAATCAGCCAGGAGCTGAGCCGAACCAACGATCGTCGGAAAATCAGGATGCGCGAGGCCCGGATGTGCACCCACCGAATGCAGCGGCAGCAGTGCCGGATGGAGATGGTAGCTTTGCCCGCAAGCCTGCACCCGCTGCGGCTGGTGTTGCAGGTGATGCAAATGAACGAGAACGAAGTCGATCCGGTGGAAACGAGTACCAGCCTTCTGGAAGTCACCAAGACCCAAGCCAAAGAAGTGGATCCAGAGGATATGGAGGCAGGGCTGCGGACCCGACTCCACGCCCCGCTGGCGCGCCAGCATCCTTCGATGCCAATCGGCCAACAGGCCAGCAGCAATGGTCCGAGGCTTCCCGCAGTCACCAGCAAAATCCTTCCGCCCAGGGCTCACAGCCTGGAGGAGACGCAGCTTTCAGACCCCGAGCGACCGGCCAGTAGCCAAGCTACTTCGTGTACTTTTACACAAAATAATGAAATCTGTGAGGTTCGGGCAGGGATGCTGCCCAAAAGTTGGAGCGCGACCGTGCAAGCCTGATGTCGTGGCTGGGAGTTTGTATCATTAGCAAGGAAAGTAAAAAAGTCGGAGTGTAGCGGTAGATCTCGCGCAAAATGTGATTGCTGTGACCTTTATCTCGAGCCGCGGGGAGGTCGTTTGCGATCGAACATCGGCCCGTGGATTTTTTTTTCAGGGCAGCGACGTGCGCTTTTGTGTCATGGCAACTACTTGTAGCGCAATATGAAATTGATGTGCACGAGAGACTTATAAACTAGAACGAGCTTCAGTTGCATTCATCTGCCTTTGACCTGTGTTTTTCTTCATTCCTGTTCTAGGTGGGTGCGAAATAGATAGCCGAAGAAACTAGACGTCACATTGTAAGACGAGCTAATAGAGTATGTAGGACCGGTGCTTGCTAGTTAGAAGGATTTGTTTCAATCATCTTTCGCTTATAACCAACAAGCAACGAGAACCAGGCAGTAATAGCTAGCTTGTGAAAAGCTCCACATGATTTGTGCTTCAGCCCCCGCCAAACCCAAGCACTAGCTGGTGTACGGAACCGTTACTGACTCGTAGTGGTTTCGGCTTCACGTTTACGGTACAACCACAAGAATCTGCTCCAGCTAGCTAGATAGTTGCTAGTTGGACTACCGATATGGGATAGCTGGTTATGTAGTCCCCTCCATTCTGTACTGCTGTAGCAACCTGGTAGATAGTACTGTAGGTCTACCAGTATGTGACGGATAGATACCTAACTCAATCTATCAGCCTGATGAATACTGATCCTCACTGATTGGAGTTACAGATTAACCCGAACTCTCTTGTACCTAATAGTAATTATCTTGACCTAGGATTTTCAGCGAATTTGTGACGAGGTTACATAGTCAGACAGTGAGAAGATGAAATGCTTAAGAGATAAGGAAAAAATATGATACGCGCCAGCCGCGACGAGCCCAAATTGTTTAGCCCCACTTTTTGCCCCTTCTGGCGAGCTCAAGATTTCTACAACCATACGGCGGCAGCAATTTCGATACATCTCAGCGACAAACGCTAGCTGCCACCAAGCCAAACTAAACTCGCTGTCCAGGTAGACGTTATCCATTACTCGAGGAAAAACTTGCTAAGTCAGCAAGCATTGCTCTTTCTATTAGACAGGTCAATGGCGGCAGGTGATTCGCATCCCCAATCCATTGAAGTCGGTCAACAGAATCTAGAGGAGGACGTAAGGTGTGGCTTGTGAGAGAGTTCTTGAGATCAAGCAAGTGGTTTGACGGCCATTCAGGAGAACATTTTATAAGCAGTAAACTTGCTGAATATTGTCATGGTTCATGGTAGTTCTCCGCATGGGAGGTCAAGTGCAATGGCACCAGGGCGCTCTACCCCGTCGTCTATAAAGTTTCCTTCCTCTCGGCCAACATCGCGATCAAGATCGGGAGAAAGGATACAGCAGCAACGCTCTCAAAGTCCCAGCCGAGATCGCGATCCCCATCGATCAATGTCTCGATCTAGAGACACAAGCAACATTCGAAGACGAGAACAGCCATCCCCTTTAATTAGCCACAAGGGACAGGATTCAACCGAAGGCGAAGCAGTATGCAACTACGATACCAATGTAACAACTCTTTACGAGCTTTTAGAATCATCAAATTGGGAAAAAGCAAAAAGCCGATGTCGCTCTCACCCTCATGAAGTCAAGACATGGATCGTGCGGCGTGACACGATTTCTCAAAAGGTCAGATGGAAATTGCTTCCACTACATGCGGCCGTCATTTTTCAAAGTCCCACCTTTGTTGTATCGGCTCTAATAGACAGTTATCCTGCAGCAGTTTCACGACGAGATGATCAAGGAATGTTACCTCTCCACTTGGCGTTTCGGTATAAGGAAGACAATGAAGACTTGCTAGAACTACTTCTGTCACAATATCCAAAGGGAGTTTTGATGAAAGACAAGAGGGATCGGCTACCTCTTGAACACGGTCGAGGCTCAAAGTTTTCAGCTAAGCTGCTACGGCTATACGCAGATGCCAACGTATCTGGAGCAAAAGATCTTGGAATCATATCGGATCACGATCATCGATTCGGAAACCAAGACGCTGGACGAGTCAGTGAAGTCATAGCTGATTATGAAAAGAAAACAAGGACGCTCAAGAGCATGTACGAGGATCGCATCAAAATGCTGCAGGATCAAAACAAGGCTGCTCTCAATCAAGTTCGCATTACCTCAGATGAAGAAAAGAGAAAACTAGTGAACGTTCATGTAGAAGAAATGGAGGCCATGCGCGAGATGATCAACACTTCGGGAGGGGCTGACGGAGCTGTCTATTCTGACCTGGAAGGAGAGATCAACCAGCTCCGTACCGCTCTGATGAGTGCCAAGGCAGAGCGGGACTCATCCAATGTGCATGCCGCCGATATGAAAGCACATGCTGACGAAATGGCTTTGCAAATGCGTCAAGTTCTACGAGATCACGAGACTCTACAGTTGATGGTGTCACAGCAGCAGCTGGAGCTTGACAAGGCTCACACGCGAAGGGAGCAATTGATACAGAATCTCTTGCGACAGGAACAAGATGAGAAACCAACTCGTGTGAGAAGAGGCTCCGAAATCAAGCAGTTGCTGGAATCTGGGAAAGAACGGATGGACGTAATGCTGCAACGTGACATGTCACGGCTCACGACCACCGGAGTTGGAACATCCACCCACTTGGCTCACCATACGCACACCCATTCTCCTTTGCATAATCACAGTCTGACCCATACTCCCACGACGCATCATACCGCCCATCATTCACCTCTCAACCACACTCCCCGCCCGCGCGTTCCCATCAGCAGTGCCGATAAGGGAAGCCATCCTCCTCTTCCTCAAAATACTTACTATACAGGAAGTCCAGTCGTGAAGGATGACATTAGTGCCATCACCGAAAATTCCAACTTTTAAGTTGCCTTTTGGGAGAGGACTGAGACCGAGGGGGCAGCTAGTTACACAGGATATTCCACTTCAGTTCTTCATTTTTTATGTATTTTCATTCATTCATGTAATAGGGAAGTGTTATTCACTACATAAGGTAGATTTTAGCACCTTGCCGCACCAGTGATGTCCTAGAACTTTTTTATAATATTGAATAGCATTGCAAGGCGGGGTGAGCTGAAAATACTTCCACTCTTTGGTGGTCTGCAGCTCCCACTACAGTAACTTTGTTGCTGTCTGCAACCAACTTTTGTGAATTTACCTACTCTAGCTAGGGATCCAAGATGCTGGACAACTACAGTTGCGAAGTGGTACAGTATTGGAACAAGAGAAATGTGAGGAGCGGAATGCACAGTCCCGGCTTGCTTTCATAACTGACCCAGTATACACACGCGCACTGACTCGTGTGGCCCCAACGCCGAAACAAGGAATCACAATCATCAACGATCAATCAATCTTCAGCGACCAACCTCCACGATGACAGAAAACAATCGAAATGTTGTTCAGGAATGTGCATACCATGTGGATAAACACTTCAAGAATGGTTTTAGTGCGCTCGTTGTACCCCCCTTCACGGCACCCGCCGATGGTTTGTTGGCAGGGCTGTACAACACCGCCGCTAAAGTTCCCAAGAACCCTTCCAAGAAAACAAAAAAAAGCCTGCCATGTTGGCATGTTTATTGCTATGCGATCTCAAAAATCCACAGCACAAGACTACAGATGCTTACAAATTCATTGAAAAAACAAGAGACACTTGCCGTGGTTTGTACGGCACTTCTGGGGCAGGGAAGACACGTTCCATCTTCGAATACCTTAGCCACAACTATGGTTTGTACTTTGTGGCCTCGATCGAAAATGATCCCGGATCCGACGATCTTCCAAGGATTATGAGAAAGTTCTATACATATAATTCTCAGAATCTGTTGAGTGATGCTGATTCGCAAAACACAAAACCAAGGAAAAGCAGAAGCGAGAGCAACTACCACGCCATGGATCGATACATTTCGATGATGATCTACGTTCGGACTGTCATTTTTGATGCGATCAACACGCACGTCAAACTCACGCCTTACCAGTGGCTCTTGGTTCAATTGTTTCCAAAAGAGGCCATGGGAGTCGACCTATTCTCCACCGTCCTCCAATGTTGCCTGAAAAGAGCAATGGAGAACGACAAGGACTATAGTTGGTACGAAGCCATGGAATCGGAGTACCTACAGGACAAGAACAAGTGGCCATGGACTGTGATGGTTGTAGACGAAGCACAAGTGCTTTTGAATGAGCTCAATGATTTTTTCCTTAGCCAAGATGGAGAGAGGCCTCGAACCGCCTTTTCTGCTGTGCTTCGCGCAATGACCAACACAGTTTTGAATCTCGGATTGGAGATTGGATATCCACTGGTATCCGGCACAAGGATGTCAATCCAAGCGATCAACGATGCTACCTATTCAAGCACGGCAAAGAATCCACATTATGATGAGACGGAAACCATCTTCGATTGTTTCAAACCCCTTGACGCCGTTGCTGTCCGGGAGTACCTCCTCACTTTCCTTACCGTGGACTTGGATGCTCCGGGAAACGAAGGGGAAGTATCCAAATGAAAGCGCCCTTTGTCATGTCTGCGAGTGGCTTCGGGGCCGACCACGTTGGGCTGCAAGCTTTCTGGAGCTTTACCTGGTTCGATCGCACAAGGAACATTGCGCTGGGACCAGAGGAAGATTCTCACCTTTACAGGGAGGGCGGCTAATCCAAGCTTTGGATCGACACCTTGATAACTACACAACAGATGGAGCAACAGGCGATAGAAGGGGGCCATACAACCCGCCAGAGGGCACGGCTTTTAGTGGCATCAATCGGGTAGTCGATAACAATGAATGGAAGAATGGTGTTTCGCTCACCAGCGCTCTGATTGGTGCCATTTTCAAGTTTGCCATTGGAGGACAGCCATCATATGTTGAGAAGGACTACGATGCACTCATTCAGGTTGGTGTGGCTGCTCTTAGTCACACCGATGGGAAAGCGGTCAACGACGAACCAATAGTTATTGAGGCTGGCCTCAATTTTTTTGGCCTAGAACAGTCGGCCTTCAACAACCTAATGTCGCAAGAGAGCACTGGCCCTGGGGAAGCATTCGAGAAGGTGTTACTGCCTGCAATTCACAGGAAATTTCATGACATACTCGAAGGACAGCTCGGCAAGAAAGCGGCTGCCTTGAAAGACCACCAGATGTCCTATCGCTCATCCTATGGAGTGCTCGCCAGGAAATGCAGCACCCCTCAAGACACAATGGAATGGATCAACGACGCGACTAGTTCCGCTTTTGAGGGGCAAGTTCCTCCATTCTGTTTGCCAGACGTGCACATTGGACCGGACCTCATATTCCTGTTGTGGGACATTCTTTACACAACTTATGTTTCCGTCATATCACAAGTCAAACTCAGAAATGATCTCAACCAACTGCAAGCCTTGAGGACAATCACGCCAGCTCTGTTGTACTACGAGAATCGAGATTCCTACACACGAAAAAATAAAAATGGTGAAAGGGGCCAGCCCCCCCAAAAAGAGGCACTCTCAAAGGTGATAACTTCTGATGAAAGCCTCACAGCTAGTTGGGAGGCTGCAAGGCCAAAACTTGTCGGGAATGAAAAGGGTTGTGTTCGCTTCATGGTTCAATATCCCTGTCACAAAATGCAAAGTGCAGCCCCAGGTGTTCTTGAAGATCACAAGACAAAGGTGTTGAAGGAGGACAAAGCGGGCGCTCCCGCGACAAAGCGAAGAAAGAAATCAGATTATAGGAAATTGGGATGGCTCGTGACCGTCGACAAGGGTACCGCAAAAAGTTTCTTCGACGAGAAGACAATGCGTTATCTCAATGCGGCGAAGGATCTTGATGTGCCAGAAGAAGAATCGGAGGAGGGGGAGGAGGAGTAACGATCGTCGATGGACAAGGATAGTGGCCAAGAGCGATCAAAGAAACTCCGGGCACCGCTGTGCAGCTGTGCAACTGAATCAACTGAATCGAATCCAATTTACTGCGGTGCTAGCAACATTGCTCTCAGGCTGGAGCACTTGTAGCCATGTCTATCTATTGTTATAACCGATGGGCTGTTGCATTTCCTTTCTTGCCTACCGCTCCTCCCAAGGAGCATTCAGAATGAGGATTTTTTTGACAACGCTTGCTGGCTGGCATGACTGACTCTGTGGAAGTCTGGCCAGGCGTTTTCTCATTCTTGGACAACCTCTTGTGGGACACTTGGATTGGCCTCTCTAGGGCCTAAACTCTGGCTAGGTACTCGTTAGGCACCATACTACAATACTCATAGACTTTTTTAGCTGATGCTCCGTGGTACAGTAGTGATCCACAATTCTTCCGTTGGTCTGATGGGCTCCTCACGCTGGCTAGATCCAGAAAAAACCTGGACTAGTAGTGCTACTAGCTAGTTTTGACTGTTTTGTACAACGTACCGTACGTGCTGTGTACAGTACCGGGGTACCACCGCTGGCTACTAGCTAGTACCAGTAGCTACCAGGTAGCCACAATAAAGACAGCAATGGTACAGTCCCGATGGGTCCCGCACAAACGATCACGCGCATAGTTAAAGCAATTTGAATCATGAGGAGGGAGAAAGCAAGAAGCAATGACAAGGAAAGAAGGGCGGCCATACTCTCTTCGAGGCGCCCGGCGATATTTAATTAGATGATGACAGCCTTCGCAAACAAGATGATGTGCCGGTTGGCGTGTTTCGCGCGCGTACTCAACAACCTTCCGTCAATGACACGCTGGTGGAGCGAAACTACTGGTGGCTTCCAACAGTCTTTTCGATCCTCCTCGAGCCGAAAACACCCAGTAAATAGAAGTACAGTTTTTTTTCGTGCCAAGCTCTTAACTTCATTCACCACCAAAGATCTGCTCTTATTAGCATTAGAAATCATATCAGACTTCCTAACTAGTTGCCACCTATAGCTCCTTTCAATCCTATCACTGCTAGTTGCCAGAGTGCCGTTGTTTTGAAGAGGGGTTGGATTGATTGCGATTTTTGCACGACAGCCAAACTTGCATCCTATTCCTACGTACCGTTAACACGTCGGTAGACCTGGTACCGAACCAATTGCACCATCCACTCCCACGAAATAACACGCCAACACATGGAAGTAGCAACCGCATCAGAGGTGGCCCCTCACCACCATCATAACACTCGGCGTCGTCATGAACGTGTGAAAGAAGACGCGGAAGCACCGCCTCCTGTAGCAGCATGCAGTGCCAGTAGCCATGAGGAGAGCGAATACGTGTCTGAAGACGAGCAAATTCAACACTTGGACAAGAGTGGGGCTCTGGAGCAAGTGGTAGGATCCCAGTCTATTCTCTCACAAGAGCTCCACAATCTAGGAGAAACTAACCAAGGTGTTGGGGGTCTGTCACAAGATATTCCAGGATTTTCACAGCAGAGTGCCGCGTCGTCTTCGCGAGGAATGGATTCGCAGCAATTGGCGCATAAATACGGATTGCTCTCGCAGGATCCCATGGAGTGTGATGACGCAGTGGAAGCCTCAGATGTAGAAGAAGAGGAGAATGGAGAAGATGAAGATGAAGAGAACGAAGATGGAGATGGGGACGACGTGGATGACATGGATTATCAATTGTCTACTCGCCATCTCGAGCCGTCCTTTTCCCAAGAGTCGAGCAGTTCTCAAGGATCGTTTTCACAAAATGATAAAATTGGGACATTGTTGGAAGCTGTCCAAATGTTCCAGAGCCAAGATGAACAAGAAGAAGAAAAACTCCGAAAGATTAAAGCAACGAAGAAGAGTAAAGGCACATCCAGGTCGAATTATATGAACAGTGGAAGCAGTCATCTGGGGTGGTCTGTTGCGTCACCAGAACCCGCCAAGGAAAACCTAGTTCGAGGGACACGAAGCAGCAGCCGAATTAATTCTGGATCCTACAAGCCCAAAAGTAATCCAAAAATGCCCAGCTTGCCGCTGGCCACTAGAAAGACCAAGAAGTGTAGCCCCAAGAAAAAGGCGACAGGATACGGCAGTAAAAGCAAAACCGTCTGTGCCAAGAAGACCGTGGTTGCCAAGAAGACGATAGCCTCACAAATGCCCGTCATCGTCGTTTCTGATCCTCATCCCGCCATCTTGACCGACGAAGCCCAAACGGCTGTCACGTTGGCAAAGGCCGAGGCAGTACCACCTACGAAGGCAAAGGAAACCAAGGATGAAGGTCCTGTCATTTCTCTTCGGAAGAGGAAAAATCCAAAAGATCCGATGCAGCAAATGGAACAAAAACTTGCCCAGCGTGCTGCTGAGCTGGCGCAGCGAACCATCAATGAACCGGAACTTGCCAAACGTTTGTTGCTGAGCATGGCTTTGACAAGGGAAAATCCCAGATCGGCGCCAGAGAAACTGCCCGGTCCTGGAGCGACGTTACCTGAAGGATTCTTTTGGGCACACTACCCGCCCTTGGAAGGCGTGTTGAAGGACGCTATGGCCGAATATTATGAGTTATCAGTTACAAGATGTCAGTCGGCACAGCAACAGTCTTTCAATAATCGATTAGTGGAGTTAGTTCGAGCAGAATGTGATCGACAGCAGTGGCTATTTGCTCCTTGCTTTACAGATAAAATTCTCCGTGACCGCATTCGTTGCTACTACAAGACTCACATCCAAAATGCAAAGAAGAGGCTGAGGACCATGGTAAAAAACCCGACGAAACGCGCGAATTCGCGACATTTGTGCTCTCATCTGGATATGATTACCAAGAACATGGTCCACAACAATGAGGAAGAGAAAAAGACGGAGCCGCCCACTGGAATCAACCATGTCGCCTTGGCAGATGGAAACAACAATGGGGTCATCACACATCAAGATTGGGGATCGGCCATGGCTGGAAGTACAAGCCCCGAGAAAGCTGCGGCAATGCGGGCTAGCGCACAGGCAGCCCAGCAGCAAGAGCAAGGACAGGACCCAACTATTTCTGTTCCAGCAGCAGCCCCAAGACCCGCCAAGGCTCCGGTGATCAAGCAAGAAGCGCCAACACAGCTACAGTCGCGGGAAAAGGAGCTGCAAGCTGTGTCGACCTCCGAAAACAACGAGAATACCCAAGGGGGATCCGTAGTCGTGGGGTCTAACCCTAATCATCCAGGTGGCCCAGCGCCAGGCTCCGCCCCAGCTGCAACTGGTCAGAGTGCCCCCCAGGCTTCTGGCGGTCCTGCGCCACCTTCTGGCGGACCTCAACATCCGATGCCTCCTTACGGTCATCACCATTATGCTTACGGAAGAGGACCCTATCATCCTCCTCCTCCGGGCTACTATCCCTACCAACCGCCAAATCCATCAGTTTCCGGCCCCAACTATCAAGCGAATCCTCCTCCTCCCAGCTCTGGAGCGCCACCGCCCTATCATTATGCTCCGCCGCATTATGGACACCACCCTCATTATGCGCGAGCACCGGGCCAGGCGCCAGCCCCAGCTCCGTATCACCCAGCTCCCGCTCCGTACCCGGGTGCGTATCACCAAGGTCGACCGCCCCATCATTACTCGTATGGTCCTCATGGGCATCACGCGCCACCACCACATGTCCTCCCACCACCACATGGGCCCGCACCTCACGGGCATCTACCGGCGCCTGGACCAGCAAGAGGAGCTACACCACCTGCATCTGGAGGGCAAGCACCTGTTCAAGCAAGAGGTCCAACGCCACCTGTTCAAGCAAGAGGTCCAACGCCACCTGCAAACGGCGTACCAGCATCTGGACCTAATCAGGAACCAACGCCCGTCCCACCCGCTACTCAGGCGTCCTCAGTGACAGCTTATCCTTCTGGACAAATGGCGCCAGCTGCTGTTGGTGCGACTAATGGGCCACCAATCGCAGGAAGACAACCTGCTGCAACTGTGTATCAACCTTCAGGACAGCAACATCCGCGTTCAGCAACACCAGTCGATCGCGGTGGCTTTGTTCCTCCTCCAAGTAGCACGACTGCTGCCTCCTCAGCTCCGGCACCACCAGGTCAGGCCCCAAGACAGCCTGCTGATCCTCCAGCACCGCTGTCTAGACCGCAACCAGCAGCTGCTCCTGTCGCTGCTGCCCACGCGACTGGGCAAGCATCTGTTGGCCAAGCACATGCCAGTAAACATGATTCTGTCACTCCGGCTACGTCGAAAGCCCATCCATCTCATGCATCTCCGGAGAAGTCAGTAGCCTCTGTCGAATCGGATAGGACGATGGTCATCTAATATGGGAAAAGTCTTGCTACAGGCTAGAATGCTCATGGCAGCTTTATATTTCATGGTGCAATATCCTAATTATTTAGTTTATTTCAGCGAATCGCTTTTGTTTTCGTTGATTTGGTGTTGCAAATGCCTGGTAGTAGAGGAATGTACCAGTATGAGTTATGATTGGTTGACTGACTTGCTGAAAAAGGTAGTGACGATGCACAACGAAGCAAAGCTAGCTACTGCAGGTGCGGAACCTAGCTAGTCATCTTCACCAGCCATTCCCCCCTTTTCATCGTTGTCTTCGTCGCGTTTTCGCAACTCATCAAGCTCCTTATTCGCGCGGTCGGCACAAAAGCCTTTGGTACCGCCCTGAGCTTCATCGAGATCCTTTTCATGAAGAAACGGAGTTTCCATGTATTGACCTGGGGCGAGACGAAATTTCAACACTTGATTTTCCAAATCGATCGAGCACGTGTGGCGCTTGAGCATGTCTAGACCCAATAGGAAAGGCATCTCTTTCGCGTCACTCCCAGGAGGCGGATCATCCATGATTGTGATGGTGCAGGGGAAATAGTAATCCCCCAGTTGGAGCTGGACAATGTGGCACCTTCCCAGAATGACGCCCGTTCCAACACCAACAGCTACCCCCTTGAAGCGGGTATCGAGCACATCCATGATACCGCAATTCGTTGCATTTCTCTTACTCATGATCGTCGATTGTGCTCCAGAATCAACAAAGGCCTGTACTGAGTGGCCGTTGACTTTTGCTTCGATACTATTTTTTTTTTTAATGTTGTCACGGATAGGTGAGAACGACAACTGAACCATTTGATATTAGATAATACAAACAAAGCAAAGCAAAGCCAAAACAATACTTACTAGAGCATTAAAACTCTTCCCAAAGACTCTGGACGTCAAGAAAAATGACAAGAGAATTGAGTAACGACGAAAATTACGCGAAAAAGAAAAGCCACAGTTTTGCTTCCATGGAATCTTGGACAAAGTTATGCGACGAGTACGTACCTGGGTACTCATTTTGCATTTGCCGGTATTGTTCATCGGCTTTGACTCGTCGGTTTTGTTCATCAAAATATGCCTTTGCCTGCAGAGGGGTTCAATGAAAAAACCAGCCAGTTGTCAGTAAAACGAAACAGAAAGAATAACTGAAAATGGATTTTCTTCAACAAGAAAATAGAAAAAACGGGAAATCTTTCTTACGTCGTCGTCATTTGGATTCTCTTGCAAGCGACGTTTGAAATCTTGTTCTTTGTGATAGTTGTTGGTACTTTTCATGGCTCCCTGAATGCCGTATTTCAGAATTTGTTCCCTCCAAATCTGGACTGCTTTCTCGTAGGGCTGTCCTTGAATTTTCTCGATCAAGTGCGGAACATGGTAATTGAACTGCTTGAATAAATTGTCGTGTGTTTGCAGCAACTTGACGATGTGTTCTGGTTTGGGGTTGTTGTCCCACGCTTCTTGCCAATGCATGCCATTGTAATACACAGGTTCGTCGGTATTATTGGCCGGTGCCTGCTGCATGAGTAGATTCGAAAAGTCGAGCCCCCCTCCAGACGACGCAGCCACGGGAGCTCCTTGCGCTGCCCCAGCCGCGGGTAGGGACGACTGCAAAAGACTCGAAAAATCAAGGCCACCAGCAGGAGCACCAGCGGCTGGTTGTTGTTGCTGTCGTTGAGCCGACGCTTCCTGTGCGGCAAGCAAGTCACCATGGGCTACACCAGCTTGATCCAATTTCATTTCAGGATCCAAGCGACGACCATCTTTCAGAAGATGAACTTCTCCTTGCATTCCAAACAAGGCAACACACCATTCGGAGAGGTCCTTCACGGTTGTTGTACCCAATGACACTGGAAGTGTCTCGGACTGACCACTGCTGGCCGCAACAATTGTGACCATTGATTCAACCTCCATATTGAATGCTGCTTGTGCTAATGTTCTTGACTACGATGGTGGATGTTCCTTGGTAACAATGATTATTTTCAACGCGACGTTTCATGCATCTATTTCAAGCTAACGAGTCAAGTGTTACCTGGTAGTCAAGTCACCACTGCCGAACTTGGACGAAGCTCTGTTACGTTGATACAGTAGATGATTCTCCATCGATCGTTACGTTTCCAAAATGCCATTTGTTGAAAGCCATTCGTTGATGGGTCTACCCCAACCCTAGTGGAGAAGATTTGAATTTTTTTGGTTACCCTTAAAAACCTCAATAGAGTTAAAATCACGGTTGTTTAGTGTTCGTTTTGTCGTTTGAATAACCCTCATTGATCTTGTCACCTATGCCTCTTGCACCAACAGTCTTACAATTTGTTTGTACTTTAGGGTAGCAATACAGCTACTATTAAGACTGGCATCTCTTTCTGCTACCCAGCAAATCAATTGGGAAATTCGCTTTACTTCCACCAACAAATGAAATAAATATATTCACATTAGGCATAGTAGAGCAAATTATTACCAACAAAGGGAGAAGAGATGAGTAGCAGTCGCATGTCCCCGAAAAGCAGATACCCATCAACACCAAAACCTACGTCTCCAATGACGAATCGGAGAAGAGCGTTCCTCTGTATGGGTGCCACTCTTGTGGCGCTATGGTTGTACACTGACATAGGGATGGTAGGTAATGTACAAACATACTTGATTCAGAGCACTATCCCTGACATTACGGCGCGTGAAACTTCCATCATTGGCGCCTCACCCGCTGTGAAGACAACACTGCGAGATTCCAGACAGTCACTCCTCCGAGCCGAAAAAGGACCACCTGCACCAACGTCCAAATCAGCAAAAACGCCTACGCCAATATCCAAGCCAGCAGAAACACCTGCACCAAAAACTACAGCGAAAAAAGAGAATGAAGCTCCTTTCTTTTCCCGAGTTCTTATTGTTGTGATCACATCCCACAAAGAATTTGTAAAGCGAGTTGGTGCGATTGCGGAAACCTGGGGTTCACCGGGCAACACTCGAAACTTTCATGATGCATCCGTTCTGTACGTTGTTGGAGAAGAAGCCGACGGTTTAGACATTCGAAAGGAAGCCGCAGAAGCTGGTGTAGACATTCCAACTCAAGTTCTCGTGATGGATGGGATCGGAGATGACGAATATCCACCCGTTTACAAGAATAGTGGTATGATTGAACGAGTCTCACTGTGGGTCAAGGAACAAGAACGTATTCACAATGAGGGAAAGCCTTTGTTTGACTGGATGTTCAAGGTGGACGATGATGCATACGTTAATGTACCAGCTATGCTCGATTTTATTCCCAAAACGCCACAGCCTAAATCACAAAACAAACCTGATTATCAAATCTATGGAAGGCGAGGCTCGGGTCGTCCTGGTGCTGACCGCGTAGGATTGAAGGCCTATGGAATGAAAGAACCTTATTGTATGGGAGGCCCAGGGTACATCATGACGGCCGTTACATGGCATGACACAGCGGCGGGCATGCAGGAATGTCTGAAGCGTTACGATTCATCGAAACATCGAGATGCCTTGTGGCATTCAGACGTTGCGATTGGTATTTGTGTTCAAGAACAGACGGGCACTGGATGTTGGAATCGACACATCAAGGGAGAAGCAAACTCCTTGCTATTTGTCCATAATGCTACGTACCAGATTGGAGATGCACCGTACCCGGAAGACAAGTTTTTGAGTTCCACAATTTCCATGCATCCCTTTAAAGCAAAGGCCGATATGGTCCGCCAGCATAAACGATATCAATCTCTGAAGGTTAAGGCGCCTAGTCAAGTGAAGAAGACTTCATAAACAAGAGAAGTTCAACAGTTGACAACTACAAGTATTCATAGAACCACCGCACAGGGGCCTCTACTGGACCAGCAAAGCTAAACTTTCTGTACTGGGAGTGGAATCAATGACTGTATTACCTTCCTCAGCAAGGCAGCCAGAAACTACTAATAATTTTTCCAATAATTGTTAAGCACGACGAATTAATGGAAACTCTTGTAGATGTTGTAGTCAGCTCATCAGGGAGCTGGTCTTGATCAGATAGGATACAATTAATTGTCACAGCTGAAAATTTCTCAAAGATATCAGGACGGGTCCCTCGAATCCGTACAGCATTCGCTGATATTAACCATCAACGTGAATGTTGAACATGCAAGCCACGAGAACGCGGTGCGCCCGAGTCCGGCATATTTTGCATACGACCAGGGTCTACGACTTGCCGGCGCAGGGGTGGGTGGGTAATGCTGTGATCACGAGCCACCGACTCGGAAGTATCTAGCTAGCAGCTGCCCTATTGCCAGATAAGCATGGCAACCAAACAGCAAAAGGCTGGAACGACCAAATGGGATTTGTGTGTGCCGCCCGCTGCCGAGTTATTCGCCTCTGCTTTCGATACCTCCATGTCAACGTCACCACCGATATCCACGATCGATGAATCGTTCTGAGAACTACCATCCGCTGAATCGGCATCCACTGAATCATCACCCGTCACCGGGGGGGGTGTTTCCCCGTCATCAGCTGCTGTTTCCTCGCCATCAGCTGCTGTTGAACCAGAAGGAGCACCAGTCGCCGTGGCATCCGGACTGACATCATCGGTAGATAACCCAGAAACGCGAAATGTCATTACAGTATCCACTTTCTTGATGTTGTCGATTGTCACACCCGTGACGCGAATGGAACCAAATTGGTAGGCGTCCGTATTTGGAAAGACGCGGCCGTTTCCCGGTCCCAATGTCATCCCTTCTTTCCAGAAATCACCAACATCACCAAAGTTGTCTCCCTTCTCTAGATTGTACTGACCATCCGACCCTAGAACTGCGACTTGGTAGTGATTTCCTGGTGATATTAGTTACGGGCAAGGAGTTAGAAAGATGGAAAACGTTTAACATATCGAGAGCCACGATCATGGTGTAGAAGTCCATACGAATGCACCATTTACAATAACAAAAGAAAACCTACCATTGCGTGGCCAGCCTTCTTGACCGGGATAACCCCTCTTCGTTTGCAAGGGCGCTCGATCGTCAATGTGGTAAATGACCAGCCCGCCGGTCCAAAGCCGGGCATCAAACCAAAGCGGTTGACGATTTTCGATGAGAAGGTATTCCTGAAGGGGGTAGGGCTTTCGAATCACATAAGCTTGATTCGATAATTCGGATGCTTGAATCGAGTATTCACCATCGGAGACGATCTCAATCGGCATGAGCCACCCAACCATCATTCTAGACCACGCACTGAGATGACCGGGCCAGCTAGGGTCATCTTTGGGGCCATAAGGAGTTGCCATAATGTCGAAACCTCCTACTCCCCGCCCAACTCTTGCCTCTTGGCCGTCATAAAGATCTACAAGGATGCACGGTGGTGTGAGTGATTCGTACAGAAACAACACCAGACCTTGTCCATCCCGTTCCTGGACTTACCGACAAGACCCATAGTGTGCATGAATTCATGCGTCATGGTTCCGATCCGAGCTGGATCTGAGCCACATGTGTCCCGAAAGGCAGATCCCACCACATATCCTCCCAACTGGTATGCTCCGTCCATGGATACCCATGGAGAAAAACTGGAAGCAAAGGCATGACTCCAAATACGAGTAGCAAAGTCACGATTGTTCGAACAGTCAGTACCTTTGAGTTCGGCCGCATAACCAGAGTGCAATACCACCACGGCATCTAAAACACCATCCTGGTCAATATCATATTGACTCCAATCAATGCCATTTTGATCGAGTTTATCCAATGCCGGCCAGAAGGCCTGCTCAAATTCCGTTACAAGACCGGAATTTCCAAAACTATAGTACTCTTTGGTGTTGCGAAAGGGAAGGTGTGCTAGTTAGTCAAACCAACTTGTATGTACTTGGCAAAGCTAGCTAGTTGTGCAAAACAAAACAAACAGAAAACGGAATGATTGTTCGTACCTTCGGTGTTGTCCGACATGGTCCATGGAACAATGACGGCTTCAATTTCGTACAAGCCGTAGGAATTCAATTGGAACCATCGTGATACACTTGCGGAAGGAATGAGATCTGGATTCTTGCCGTTGCTGTTCCACATTTCTTCAAAGACCTCCGGTTCCACGAGTGTGCGGTCGGCGTGGTCTGTAAACTGAAGCAAAAATACGAGGACTTTCACAACTCCAATATTGGGATTCATGAGTTCGCGATGATTATTATCCTCGTCTTGATGTGATGATGAAGATTGTTGCTTTTGTTTCGCTGCTGCTGCTGCTAACTGCGGGAGTTTTTTCATTTTGCGAGCATGCGCCTGTAAGGAATCATTGGCGTCCCGACATTCTTCTTCTGTGAGATAGCGACATATTTCGGGATGGAGAAGGTCCGGAGTGTAGTTGAATGCGACACCAAGACGCTCTCGCATGGCACTGAGAGATTCCAGTTTTCTTTGATTGTGCTGGGAATCACTGTCATCTTCCCGCGCTGGCACAAATCCAAAGACTTGCACTACAAATGTCAATAGAAAGATGGGTAACAGCCATTGAGAGAATGTTTGTAGCCGACTAAGCCGAGTCATGGTGGCCCTACAGAAATACGAGGCTAGTCTTGTCAAATGGTAGATATAACTATCCTAATAGACTACTAGTATGCGTTCCCCCTAGAGAGGTCTTGTAGAAATATGAGGAGCCCTTCTTGAAGAAACAGACACGGCATGCCAGTACTTACTGGTAGCTAGCTAGCTATAGTACCAGTAGCAGTCTAATAGCCATGGCGGCAATTGAAACAGTGAAAGGACAGTTGGCACCAGTAACACGAGCAGCCAAAAAAGCTGTCTCTTATACACATCTGACGCTGCCGACGAATAGAGAGGTGTAGATCTCGGTGGTCGCCGTATCAT
>ENA-ORBV01006973-ORBV01006973.1-microbial-mat-metagenome-genome-assembly--contig:-NODE-6973-length-19626-cov-15.587958_pt1 | contig 19626 bp, 30 predicted proteins | sample MGYA00237777_ERZ505514 | MGnify/ENA primary metagenome ERZ505514 (study PRJEB26160, sample SAMN06269048) | microbial mat metagenome | isolation source: Oligotrophic lake microbial mat | place... | reverse complement strand
TCGCGTCGGATGCGCAGCAACCGTCGTCGGTCGCGTCGGATGCGCAGCAACCGTCGCACCTCGCGTCGGATGCGCAGCAACCGTCGTCGGTCGCGTCGGATGCGCAGCAACCGTCGCACCTCGCGTCGGATGCGCAGCAACCGTCGTCGGTCGCGTCGGATGCGCAGCAACCGTCGCACCTCGCGTCGGATGCGCAGGAACGTGAACTACGCGATCGTCAGCAACCGCCGTTCGCGTCGTCGTGCTTCGCGCCGAGTGCGCAGCAACCGTCGCCGGTCGCGCGGCGCAGCTGGCCGCGGTCACAGAATTCGGCGCAACAGCGCCGCAATGCGTCGCGCGATTGCCAAGGAATTCGCCAGCGCCCACAAGCCGCCGATGGTCGGCAGGATCAAGCGGTTGTTCGACAAGCCGTCACGGCTCACTTACTTCGGCCCTGCGACCTACTCGAAAAAGTTCGGGAAGCTGAAGGCTGCGGAGGCGCAGAAGTACGCACGCAGGCTCGGTCTTGTAGCGAACACGCTCGTCGGGGCGGTTCGGTCGGGAGTGGGCCAGCGGGTGGGCAGTCCTTATCAGATCGTGGAGACTTCGGAAGGCTCCCGGATGTGGGATGCCTCGTACCCAATCACAGTCGCGGCCTACCAGACTCAGGGCTACGTCCGTGACTTCAAGCTCGGCGGCATCGCCAAGCGCAAGGCTCTCGCACCGCGCGGCACGAGGTTCAGTGGCGGTCGGAAACGCAAGCAGGCTCGGAACATCTGATCGTCCAGGCTCAAAGAAAAACATTCCGAAAAGGAATTGGAGACTCGTATGAAGAAGAATCGTCGTCGTTCGCGCAAGGTCCGTTCCAACCGTCGTCGCAGCTCGCGACACTCGCTTCGGCGCAACGCCGCGGCAATGATGGGTCCGGTCGTCTCCGGTCTCAAGCGCATGGTCATGCCTGTCGGCGTCGGCGCGGCCGGCTTCATCGCGGCGCGTCTGCTCTCGACTGGCGCGGCCCAGGTGAGCGGCATCACGAACATGCTCGACAAGTCCGACCCAGAGAACGCGTCCAACACGAAGATCGCTGCCAACGCAGTGGGCATCGTGGCAACGCTGCTTCTCGCGCCGCGGGTCAAGTTCCTCGCTGCGAACCAGGAGGCGCTCGTCGTCGGCATGGGTCTCGCCTTGGTCGATCGTTTGATCGCCAAGGTGGGCTATTCCGCGGCGATGGGCGAGTACGTGAACTCGCCGATCAACGGTTTCGGTGAGTACGTGAACTCGCCGATCAACGGCCTTGGTGAGTACGTGAACTCGCCGATCAACGGCCTTGGTGAGACGTACTACGCGACGGCCGGCATGGGCGAGACGTACTACGCGGCGGCTGGTATGGGCGAGACGTACTACGCAACTGCGGGCGACGAAATCGATCCGTCGGACCAGGCCCAGATCGATGGCGTCATGGACGTCATGGAAGCAGCAGCTGGTGTCTCCGGCGACAACGCGGTGATCACCCCCAACATGAGCCGCATCGGCCGTGCATTCGGCTTGAAGCAGTTCGTGTCGACCAACACCCCGATCGATGTCGCGTCGGGCATCAGCCGCACGATGAACTCCCTCAGTCCGGTCACGGCAGGTCCGGTTTCTCAGGAAGATCTCCCGAGCAGCACACCAGGCGGTCGCGGCTACGCAGGCGGCGTCTTCGCGCACAACCTGTTCAGTGGCATCGGCTGATCTTTCCCCTCGCTGACACAGAAAGAAAAAGCCCATGCGTAGCAAGTACAAAACCTCGCGTCGCCGGTCCTCCAAAAGGACTGCGCTCCGCCGTAACGGCGCGAGCATGGGCATCGTGCTTCCGATTGTAGCTCTCGGGGGTGCAGGCGCGGTCGCCTACCTCCTCTGGAAAAAGTACAAGGCGCCCCGACCGCAAGACTACATCGCGCCGCCTTCTGCGATCGACGCGCCGATCGAGCGCATGAGCACCGCAGACGCGCAGCTCGTGGTCCCGTCGGCGCTTGAGAAAGCATTCGTCAAGACACCCAGTGGCGAGTGGACGAAGACCAGCACCGGCATGCAGAAGCCGCTCAACGGTCTCGGTTCGTATTCGAGCAGTCTCACGGACCATGGTTCGATCGACAGTGCAATGGACACGATGGAAGCTGCGGCTGGCGTTGGCTCGTACTACGATGTATCCGCGGCCGGCGCCCCCTACCAGGGCATGCTCGGGCTCGGCGAAATCGCCCCCATGAACACGGTCGTTCCGACCGATGCGATCCACCGCGCTTCAAACTTCCCACGGGTCAGCCCCATCACCCGACCGTTCGCTTCGCCGACGGTTCGCACGGGCGGCGTGTTCTCCCGAGATCTCTTCACCGGGGTCTGAAAAGACTGGATACACGGGACGCTCTGAATAGAATAAAAAACTTGCATCTTCGAGAAAAATAAAAGAAGATGCACGTCGAGACAAAACCGTTTTCCAGATAGAATAATCAAAAGCCGCTGCTGTTCGCGGTTTCTGGAAGACGGAGTGGGTAAAACCGCTGAAGAGTGAACAGGTAACTCGCGACATGCGAGGAAGTCTGGCGACTCGTTATCAAACGAAGCCGGACATGAGGAGAGACCACCATGCCCAAGATCGTCGGAACTCGCGAACGCGTTCATCAGCCCTTCTACGATTCTCTCATCCGCGTGGACGGCTCTGCCGATCTCCGCGCCCAGAACCTCGGCCCCTTCGGCGCGGTTCAGGCCCGTTCGCAGCTGTTCCTTCGCACGGGTGCGGACCTGTCGATCAGCAACCTGACGACCGGCGGCTTCTTCCCTTCGGACCAGACGTTCGTCACGCTCGCGGTTCGCGTGTGGACGTATTTCCGGGCCAACCTGGAGGCTTCGGCGGCGGTCGGTCCGGGCAACATTGCCGCGCAGGTACCGATCGCGAACTTCCCCGCAACACCAGGCGGCGGGTCGCTCGTGCAGGATCTCGTGATGCGCGTCCACAAGCTCTACCACCAGTCGGAGAACCAGTTCTTCTGGCAGCTCCAGGCTGGTGACAAGCCGCAGCTGACGACCTTCACGGCGTACACGCCGTTCGCGGGAGGTCTCGACGGCTTCTTCGCGGACAGCCGTCTGCCCCGCGCGAACAACGGTCTCCCGACGTCGTCGGCGCTCATGCGTCTCGCGCGTCCGGTGCTCATCCCACCCCGTCAGGGCTTCCAGGTCATCGCGCAGGCGTCGGCCATTGGCCAGACGGTCGGCGCGTCGGTCACCGAGCAGCTCAACGGCCTCGTGCCGAACAACACGGCCAACACGTACATCACTGGCGAGGCAGCAACGGTCGGTTTCGGCACTGGCACTGGCGTGTCGGTTCCGGGCCGGGATCAGATCGAGAAGGACATCAAGTACCTGATCGACGGTATCCACTCGCGCGACGTTCTCTGAGCGAAGCATTCGTGGGACGAGGGCAACTTCGTCCCGCGATCAGAGCATCGAAAAAACTTTCGGTGTTCTGATCGCGGCCCATGTGGGGCGCGAATTACCTGCCGAGAGGCGGAAGGTGTGATCGGTAAAAAGGGCGCGAGAAGTGCCTGGATTGCCAACACCGGGAGACGACGATGTCCGCTGACGACAATTTCACAGATCCCCGTATCGCTGCATACCTTCGGCAACTGGCCGACCGGCAGAGGCGGACCGAATCGCAGCTCGCGTCTGTCATCAACAGCTACAACGATCTGAAAAACTCGTCCGAGACGGGTCAGATGGAGCTGAAGCGCCTTGGCGGTGCGTTGAAGAAGACAGCGGAGCGCATCCGGTACATCGAAGACATTCCGGGCAAGCGCGTCCCGTATTTCATGAACTTCGAGATCTCCGTTCCCGGTCCTGACAACCCGACGTTCACTGTCGTGGGTCAGCGTCTTGCGGACGTCAAGCAGGTCTCGATGGACGGTCCCTTCGTCTGCACGTCGTACCTCAGCGCCTTCCGGATGAAGACGTATTCGCTCGGGCCGTACACGTTCGTCAATGCCGAGGTTCCGGTGACGAAGGCGATGCCGCCGATCGGTACGGAGCTGATCACTGGCTTGACAGGTCGGTTTCGTCCGATCGCGAGTACGGCGGATGCCTTCAATGGTGCGTACATCGGCCCAGGTGTGGGCAATCAGACGCTCGCGGATGCGAGCCTCGTCAACACCTTCCGTCCGGGCTCTGTCGACTTCCTTTACGAGGTCAGCGACGAGGGTACGGACCGTCAGCGACAGAATCAGATTCCGTCGCCATCGCGCTACCTCTTCACCGAGAACGATCGTCCGCTCTACCTGCCGGTGAGCGATTTCTTCGAGCGCGGTAGCAGCATCAAGATTCAAATTTCGATGCTCCACGACCTTGGGTACGCTGAGGTCAACGCCACGACTTTCTCGCCCAATGGTGCGGGCGCTTTCGCGGACTCGACGATTCCGGGAGGATCTGTGCCTGGTCCCGCCTCGAATTCCCCGGTCGGCAACGGTCGCGTCGTGGTTGGGATCGGTGGTACGCTCACCTTCACCATGCTCGGATACAAGATCCTCCAGGCACAGTCACCAGCCGTCTGATAGGGAGGTTCCATGTCGTCGAGCCTCACCGCGAAAATCCCTTCGCGGCTCCCCCAAGAAAACCCAGGCGGATCGAAAGTTCCCGTCAACGTCATTGGCGGTTTCTATCAGTTCCTTCCGCCAAAGAGCCTGAGCTTTTTCAAGCGAACGTACGCGGCACGAGCGCCGCGTCCGATCATCACCTCAGCGTCGTTCGGTCCGAATTTTCCGAGGATCATTCCGATCGCTCGGATCGAGGTACCGAAGCAGCAAGTGTTCGTGGTGCAAGATGTCGTGTTCACGGCCTACCGGAACTCGAACATCGACCCTGGGGATTACGTCCCGCTCACCCCTCTCGAAAACCGGCGTCTGCTGAGTTTTGTGGGGTACTCCTTCACGATCGGTGGTCGTTCGTTCTTCGACGCCAACTCGAACATCGGCAACCTCTCGGGCGGTTCGGGTGCTCCTTCCGCAGCCCCGTTCAATTTCCCGTCCGCCACGCCCAACAACGTCGTGAGTGCAAGCTCCGCACTGATCCCTTACCAGGGGTCTCTCTCGGAAGGGACACGGGGTTTTTCTGCGTACGGACGTCCGCAGCAGGTGATTGAGGCGGGAGCTGTTTACCTACGTCCACCGCCGTTCGAGGTCGAGCGGTTCTCGGTCGACTTCTCCGGGTATCTCCTGAACGAAACGCATTTCGATTCGATCCTGGGTACGATTGCCCGCTGATTTTCCGCCCCCTGAAAGGGTGCCGCAGCTCGTGTCCATTCAAGGACAGCGATCTCCCGGCGGCCCAGCCACAGCGTAGCGGCGAGCTACGGCGCCCTTTCAGGGGGCGGAGACAGGTTTTCCGATGTCCCGCACTTCCGCCCGCCGCACTTCCGCTCGTCGCAGTTCTCGTCGCCGCTCTTCGCGAGCGCTGCGCGCGAACTCGAACACGGATCGGTACATGAAGGTGTCCGACCTTCCTGGGTCGGTCCGTGCCGCGCTCAAGGCTGTTGAATACGGTCGCAAGGACATCGAGGTGCTCGCCCGCGAGACCTTCGATCCCAGCTCCGCGGGCGGGGATGGCTACCGCGGTTTTGTCGCGGCGTGCCGCATGGACGACAGCGACATCTACGAGCTGAGCTGGGGCTCGTGGGGCGGCGAGAACATGTTCAAGCGGACGATCGAGGGTCTGGAGTCGGAGACGATTCCGCCGCACCTGGCTTTTCTGAAGGGTCAGATCGGCGGCGGTAGACCCACCTACGCGAAGCTGTACGTCAGCCCTCGCGCGATGAACCCGGCGCTCTTGGCGGCACCTGCGGAGGTGACTGCGAAGGAGGCGAAGATTCTCGGAATTTTCCACTCGCTGAAGTCTGGTCCCTACCGTAAGGAGGCGCTTCAGAATCTCGGCGCGACCTTGGTGGAGATTCGATCGCTCGTGGACCGAGGTTTTCTCAAGGAAAACAAGGCAGGCGCCATTGCGCTTACCACTGATGGTACGAATGCGCGGGATACGAGGGGGATCTACTGATGCCCCGCACTTCCCGCAAGCTCGGAAACAGCCGCCGTCGCACGTCGGGGCAGCGCTACGAGCGGCTCCTGAAGAGCCTAGAGGCGCGCGGCGCCTATGATCCGCGTGCTCTCGCGGCAGCTATCGGCCGTCGCAAGTACGGCAAGGCACAATTTCAGAAACTCGCCGCTGCCGGCCGCCGTCGTAAATCTTCGCTTCGCATGAACGCAGCGTTTCGAATCACAGAGAAACAGTTCTGGACCTATCGTGCGCTGAGGCGAACAGGGGCGATGGATTTCCCGTGGAAACAATCCGAGAGCGACCTCGAAAAGATCCAGCAGTCCGGGATGAACCACGAGCAGTACAACGCGCTCTGGAATCTCGCGTATCTCATCAACGGAGCCAAATCTGCCGATGAGTTCAACCGGCTCCTCGCGGGCGGGGAAATAACTGTCACCCGTGGCCGCAAGAGAATAAAAACCCGCGCGTCAGATAAGCATATCAACGCTGTGATAGCCGCGTTCACCTCTGAAAGACTGCCATGACATCCCGACGAAAGGGCTCGCGCCGTCGCGCGTCTGGTTACGAGCTTTGGACGGCGACCGAGGATCCATGGGCGGTTACCAAGCCGCGCTATGCGACGGATCCGACGGACACCATGGTACACCTCCTTGCCGCCGCAGACATTGTCCGGCGCAAGTACCCCAACCTCCCACCTTCGGCCATTGCAGCGCGTCTCGGCTACGAAGGCGATGCCGAGATCATTGCCCTCATCGAGAGTATGTTCAGTGGTTTTTTGCGCCGTAATAGGTCGTCCGTGAGAAAAACATCTCGACGAAAGGGCTCGCGCCGTCGCGCGCCGCTACTGCGAAATCGCGGAGAGTACCGGAGCGGGATGCTCACCGATCGCGACTACATGTCGCTCGGAGATCGTCTCGTCCGGTCGGTCCTGAGCACCGCCAGCTACAAGCCTCACAACAAATTCGAAGAAGATCAGAAACACTGGAGACAGGCGCGGATCGATGCGCTCGCCGCCCTCATGGCTGAAGGTATGCTCGACGGAGCGAAGTCCGGAATTGACGAGCGAGACGCTGCGATGCACATCGCTGTAGATGTCGCCCGTCGCAACAGGTACTGAGGTTTTTTTATGAAACGGCGCACATCCCGCAAGCATCGTTCGATCCGCCGCAACAGCCGCAACAGCCGGGGGTTCCGGGTACACGGATCTCAGTTTGAGGACGGATTCAGGGACGCCGTCCAACGCTTCCGAGCCGGCGAGACACTGGCGTGGGTCTCGCACGATGCAGACGCAACGCTCTACGGCCGAGGCATCTCCACTGCGATCGAGTCCGCGGACGGCAACTTCGATGTAGCTCGTCGACACGCTCGCTTGTGCGGAGTCTCCCTTGTGGTGATTGAGGAGTTGTTCTCTGAGATGCACCGCACACTCCGCCGCAATCGTTCGATCCGCCGCAACAGCCGTCGTTCGCACAACACAACGGACAGGGAACAGCTCAACCTAGCAGGTTACACGCCTACCGAGTGGGACAACGCTAGTTGGACTACGCTTAGCGCACATCTCCGTGCCGTGAACAGGCTGTTGGCCGTGGGGTATACGCCTGTACGGGCTGCGATCTCTGATGCCCTGCGGCTCAAGCTCGACGGGATGTCGCCGCCGCCGCCCCTGCACCGTAAGAAGCGTTCGATCCGTCGCAACAGGCACTGAGAGGTTTTCCATGAAGCGCCGTACATCACGCAAGAATCGTTCGATCCGCCGCAACAGCCGTCGCCGCACCTCCCGCAAGCTCGTGGGCCTCTTTCCGAACAAGGCGCGTAGCACGTACGCCAAGGGCTGGGCTGGAGCATTCGGCAAGAAGCCGAAGGGGTACTGGCGCCTCACGGTCAAGGGCAAGACCTCGCCGCGCAAGTTCCGTTCGAGCGCCGCGCTGCGGGCCCATGTGAGGGGGATGCGCGCCAAGGGCGGCGTCAAGTGGGGCTGGTCACCTGTCTGAGAATTCTGTTCGTCTCTGAAAGAAAGAAAAACATCATGGCTCGCCGAACCTCACGCTCTCGCTATCAACCCAAGACCGCTGCGTACATAATCAGAGTTTTGAAAGACTCTGGGTACGCACCTCGGCCATACTCAGGACGTGGCATGTTCGGGAAAGACTGTGTCGGGGTGACGCTCGAATACAAGAGAGACGTAGACGATGTCTCCGCGATCACAGCCTCCGTCCCCAGTGTCGATTCGCTCGGCAAGGGTGTCATCGCGTACTGGCCGGAAGCAGACTGGCCGGACAACGAAAAAGACACCGAGGACAACGACAACGACGCCGAGAAGCTGCACGGGCAAATAACGCAGGCGGAGATCCTCGTAAACGCCAGCATAGACACGATAGGGGCTCTCCGGTATACGCCCGACGTGGCCAAGATCCGCGATTCCCTACAGTCCGCGCTCACCGAGCTGTCAAACGCAGAGTACATCGCAAGGCGGCTGTGACGACTGAGCCCTCACCTGTCTGAGAGTTCTGTTCGTCCCCGAAAGAAAAACATCATGGCTCGCCGAACCTCACGCTCTCACCGCCGCACCTCCCGCAAGCCCCAGACAAGCGCCTACGGCGGCATGGAGATGAACCCGCGCCAGAAGTCGAGGTCGCCGGTGAAAACATCTCGTAAACGTGTCAGCCGGCGCCGTACTAGCCTGCGACGCAACTTTCGACCCAGGGTCGGGCAGAAAGCGCAGGTATCGATCGGTTACGGGGAATGGATCACAGGCACCGTGATCAAAGCCCGCAAAGGCGAGTACGAGGTCGAGGTTCCCTCCAAGACCGGCTCCACCATCTACGGCTCCAGCGCCACGCACCTGCGCGCGGCGCATGGCCGTCGCACCAGCCTCCGCCGCAACGGCAAGACGCCGACGTTCCAGGCCGCGAAGAACGCCGTCATGGCGTATCTAGAGGGCCAGGGGTGGCGCGTTTCAGGGGCGTTGAAGGTTCCGCACGCCACCAGCCCTGACGGCGTCGTGCGTCTGTGGTTCAAGCCGCAGGCGGTGTGGGCGTCTGTCGACCAGCAAGGCCGCTCGCACACGCTCGGGGAGGCCCGCAGCGTGCATTCGGACATTCGCGCAGAGACCCCCGCGGGGTTTGCTGCGGGTGCGGTACAGTCTGCGCTCCGTCTTGACGCGACACTACGTCAGGGTGGTTTTCGTCCGAATCTGGCGTCGGCAGGAAAATCGCGTCGTCAACTTTCGAGCCGCGGTAATTCGAACGACGGTTCGCCGACACGGGGTAACTCGAATGACGGTTCGCCCCTTTGATGCTGCAAGACGAACCGGCAGGGCGTGTCGGCGGCGCCAACGATCGACGCCTCGCTCTCTCACGCAAAAAAGGCAAACGATGAACCGCTACACATCACGCCGCAGACGTTCACGCAAAACACGCCGCAGTCTCCGACGCAACAGCAACTGGTATCAGCGAGCAAAGATTGCAACGCGGGCTCGCGAGGCGTTTGCACGTGGTGATACCGCGTCCGCGAATCGCGCTCTTGCGGAGCTTCGTGTGGTCGATATTGCGCTCATGCCAAAGGCGGCTATGAGAAAAAACTCCCGCCGTCGCACGAGCCTTCTTCGCAACGCTTCGCGGTCCGATCTGGAGTCCGATCTGGAGAGATCTATCGCCTGGTCCTTAGAGCAGATCCACAAGATCGATGAAGCGTTGCCGCGCATGACGAAGCGCAAGGATATTCATGCGGTGCGCGCCGCATTGCAAGAGGCGTCGGACCTGAATTCCAAGGCGTTTAGACTCTCCTATGCGAACCCGGAGGAGGCCACCAAGCTAGCTGCGCGCACCACCGAAGCCGTGCGGAAGGCGATCGATCTGGCGAGCGATATAGCGAACGATCCAGACTTGCACGAAGTCTGGAAGAGGAAACTGCGCTGCTTGCGCGAGTTGCGTCGGAACGCTTCGCGGTCCGAGGTCGTGAAGGCGCTTCGTAAGGTCGAGGCCGCGTACAAAAAGCTCTACTCGATCCCCGTCTGGCGCGACTCCTCTTACCGAGCTGCGTACAACGCTGCGACACAGCACATGCAAGAGACGAACAGACAGGCGCGGGCTCTTGCGCAGTCTGACGCGGAGCGCACTGCCATCGGAAATCACATCCTGCGGGCAGAGCGCATTGCCAATGCGAAAGTACGTCCGCTCGCGTCGAACCGCAGAACATCACGCCGCAGGAGCTACCGATGAAGATCGAAAAAGGCCGTTCAAAAGGTACGTGGACGGTGCTCGTAGATCCAAACGAGCTTCAAGTGGCATCCGGAAAGACGCTGCCATATTCGACGTGGATTGGCACCTTCAACGACAAGGGCAAGATCCACGTGTGGATGCCCGCAGCCTCTACCCCGAGAGGCTACAAGGCAGCCGCTCTGGAGATGATCAAAGAGGCGGCAGATCGCACGCTCTCTTTGCGTTCAAACTCACGGCGCAAGAGTCCCCGTCGTCGCACTTCCCGTAGGTGAGCAAAATGACCCGCCGCACCTCGCGCCGCAAAAGCTCACGTCCTCTTCGCCGCACCTCGCGCCGCAAAAGCTCACGTCCTCTTCGCCGCAACGCGGAACTCAGTCAGGATGAGTTCAACACGGCACTCGCGAAGCTCCTACCAAAGCTCAAGCGCGACCTCGGCGTAGGAACGATTCGCCAAGGCTACAAGGGTACAGGTAAGCAAGCGCATCGTCGTCAGGTTTTTGTACGCCTCGCGGACGGTACTCCTACTGACATCTGGCTCGACACAGGCTTCGTAACCCTCGGTGGTATTCACAAACGCCTCGGGCAGTTCAACACCCACGACAAAACACCCACTGAGGCGTACGCAGAAATCTTGCGCATGCTCACGATGATAGCGCTATGACTCGCCGCACTTCGCGCCGTCTTCGACAGAACGCGGCGACGGTTCTCATCACGGGCAACACGTTCCCCGTCAAAGAGCAGCTCAAAGACCTCGGCGGTCGCTGGGATCCTGTGGCCAAGGGTTGGCGCGTCCCGGAAAAAAACGCTGCACGAGCGCAAGCGCTTGTGAGCGGTCCGACACGGTACGCAGATCCTGCGCCGCGGAAAGAAGCACCTCGCCCGGCACCCCGTCCCAGGGCGCCCGCCTACAGAGGGCCCGCTCCCGGCGAGATATCTATCGAACGCAGGGCCCGTGGCGGTCGCGCAGAGCGATACTCCGTCGGAGACGTGGTCTACATGCCGAAAGAGACGGCAGGTGGCGGCCCGAAGGGTCATTACTGGACCGTCACGCACCAAGGTTTTTCGCGCGCGGACGAAGACATGGGTGACTACGACGACAAGGCGTGGGCGTATGTGCGACCAGCGACCGATGTAGAGGCATCGGGCCCAGCGACGCGTCGCGAGAACACAGAAGCCAAAGAGGCAGGCACGAAGAAGGGCGTGGCGTTCGCAGAGGCCGACGAAGCCGCGACGGTCGCTCACCTCATTTCAGCTTACAAGCTCGTGAGAACGGAGCTGCCGGTTCCTGAGACGGACCGGAAGGGGGCTGTTTGGACCTTGATCGGCAAGCGTGGAGACACTTCTACTTGGCAAATTTCTTTGCCGGATGGTCGACAAGCTATCAACCAGACCTCGGTAGGTTACGACGATCACCGTTCACTGTTCTCCGTCCCGAGAGACATCGCCGAAAGGGCCGTGCTCGGTTGGCTCGCGAAGCAGGCTGCGGCAGGTCAGGAAGTGACGACGGAAGCCGCAAGGGATTGGCTCTCGAAGTACGATGGCGCGTCTGGCAGTGAGGTATATCGACTGGTTCTCGGGTTGGACCCGTGGACCAAAGCGGGTAAACTCCAGGCCAATCGCCGCACTTCGCGCCGTCGCACCAGCAGGAGACGCTCATGACCCCCCGCACTTCACATCACCTCCGACGGAATGAGCGCTTCGACGTAGAACGCTACGTCTCGGGCCGTCTGGAAAGCGTGAAAGTTGCGATGTGGGGCAGAAGGACAATGACGCGATTCACGTTCGCCGGATTCGTAGATTTTTTACCACGTGATTTACATTCCCTTCTGGACGCGGGCTTGCTTCGGGTGTTGTTTGACAACGGCAAGTGCGTCTTGATTTTTGACGGAGACAGATCATGACCCGCCGCACTTCACATCACCTTCGGCGCAACAGCCGGCGCAAGAAGCCGAGCGACCTTCTGCGTGAGCAAGATGTTCCGTCTGTGTTCGGGTATGAGTTGGATCGTGAGTGTCTTGTACCGAAGCGCACCTCCATCGGTGCCCGTGCAGCTGGCGACGATTACGGCTGCGATCCTCTCGGCGACGGGACTTTCCGTATGGTCCCGTCCGGTGACGTTGTGGACGACACAGAGAGGAAGCGGAGGTTGCGACGCAACCCCTCCTCCCAGCGCTCTGCGAAGGCCCGCCGCACTTCGCGCCGCCGCGCACCTGTCCGAGCAAACGGTTTCTCCCCCGCCCACGAGACTGAGGCAGATCTTCGCTGGCATCTCAATGGCAATCTTATCGACCTGAAGTGGGTCGTAGACCCTGTCGCCGGCCTCCGCGCCGCGCAGCGCGCTACGACGTACGCAGTCATCCTCAATGACGATGCCACCCTCTTTGAGGTGCAGCGTTATACCAAACGCTTCGAGACGGCACTCTACAAAGCGCTGAAGGACGGCAGATCATGACCCGCCGCACCTCTAGTCGTAGAAATTCTCGGCGTTTGAGAGCGAACGCGACCCCCGTCTGGGCCGGCGCACCGGGGACTGAGCCCGAGTGGTCGGGTCTCGGAGAGCCACCCGTCGTGCCTGTCGTCCACATGAACGGCACCCCCCGTGGTAGGTTGAAGGAGGAGAACGACGCTGCGTATCGCGCCGTACTAAATGCGTTGCGCGAAGTAGAGCAGGCGTCCCCGAACGGGCGGGACTACTACCCTCTCGGGGATGTCTACGCTGCGAAGGCCGTGCGAGAGCACATAGGCCGTGTGGACAGGCTTCGGGCGGTGCTCGCGGAGTTGGCATATATCGGTGAATGGATCGCCGGATGACTTCGCGCCGTCGCACTTCAAGGCGTTCTGCTTCGCGAAGACGCACCTCGCGAAGGCGCGTGAGTCTCGCGCGGAATGCGGCAGTGCATGCGATTGATGTGAAGGTCCATCCGAAGATCATAGATCTCGGTGGCGATCAGACCGTGCGCTACTTCATCAAAACCGAAGGCGCCCGCGTTCGTGTGTCACGCCGCGAAGACGCGTCTTACGGAACACAGATCCCACGAGAGTCCCTCAAGCATTTCATCAACGACCTCGCGGGTAAGGTGGACGTACCGCGCAGTGAAAACCCCTACATCGACGCGGTGGCGACCGGGCGTGCGGAGTTGCTCGGGAAGGGCGATGACGGTATCGCTTTCCGCGTCGGCGACCACGTAGTGAAGGTCTCGACCACGGTGCCGTACCAGCCGGACAACCCAGGACACCGCACGCCGCCAGAGGCGTCGAACATGCTGCGGCAGCAAACGCGGCTGGGCAATGCTGTGGCGGACCTCGGGGTGCCGGTGCTGCGCTCGGAATTTGTGAAGCACGGCGCCAAGGGTTTTCAGATCAAGCCGTACGTGGAGATACCCGAGAAGTGGTCCCGCGCACGCCTTGACGAGATCCAAGCCGCTTTGCACGAGATGCACGAGCGCGGCTACACGATGAACGACAACATCCAGGCCGGTCTCCTGGACGGAAGAGTCGTGTTTTTCGACACCGGGAAGATGGGTAAAACCCAGAGCTATCGAGGCGAGCCAGATCTGGAGAGCGATCTCTCCTCTCTCAAGCATCTGTACCGGGAAAACGGCGAACGCTTCGTCAACATCAAAGACAGCGAGGCCCTAAAGATGTGGACGAGGCTCGAAACTGAACTGCTAACCGAGATTCCGAAAAACTTCGGATTCGCGCGATATCAGTTCGCGGAGGCCGAAAAAATGCGTCAAGAAGAGGCACACGCCTCCCTCACAGGCAAAGCGCTTGAGAACGCGCTCCGGAAGATATCCTGGGACGTCCGTCACATCCACGGCGAAATCAATCGACTGGAAAAAAGAATATGACCTACCACCGCGCCATGGGCATGCTTCCGGCTCCGATCCCAACCGCTGCCTACACCCAGAGCATCGACCCCTACGCGATGCGCTCGGGGCCACCAGGAGGCACCTACGCGCCGTATGGTTGGGGCCCAGGTACGTTCATCGGCATGCCGATGAACTACTCGCACCACCTCGGGTACGAGACCTCGCCGGTGCAGCCTGGCGTCTACCGCCGAGCGCCTTCGAGCGGCCTCGGTGTCGTCGTGGACGCTCTCACCCGTGCGTGGAATCGCACGCGTAGACCTCCGCTTCGACCCGGAACGTATGATAGGCTCAGCGGACTGGGCGCAGTGTTCGCTGTGGTCTGATTTTCAAGGGTGAAAGATGTCGCGAAGGAAGAAAGTGGGAGGGTTCGGAGATCTGGTCGACGACCTGGTGGAGGTTGCCGTGGACAACCTCGCCGATCGTGCCCGTGATGTCTTCGCCGCCCGCGCGAGCCAGGCGGTACGCAACCTCCCGAACAGCAAGACGTTCGTGTGCGTCGGGTGCAGCAACGTCGTCGCTGGCGCGCAGGTGCAGTTCATGCGCCCTGCGGAGGGCGCGTGCGTGTGTACCGATTGTTTTCAGTTCATGTTCACAGCCGGCATCGAAAAGATGAAGTTCTTGGCGAAGAAGGCGGCAGCTGTGGCTGCGGCTGCGGAAGCTGCGAATCCGCGGCGCCCTGCGGCACCTCCGGTCGTCCCTCCCTGGGAGGTTCTTGGGGTGGCGCAGGAGGCGAGCGAAGATGAGATCGGCCGCGCCTACCGTAAGATCGTGATGGAGTGGCACCCGGACCGCCTACCACCCGAGCGCCGGCCCGAAGGAGAGCAACGCATCTCCGAAGCAACGAAAGCTCGCAACGCCATGCTGAGCGTGCGACGGAAACCAACAGACGGAAAAGCCCCATGACGTACCATGCAAATTCGCTCGGAGCTGACTATTCGGCCGCAATCGCAGAGGGCGCGAAAGCGACCAGCACGATTGCCGACATCGCGGCCGGTGGCCCACAAAAGCGCGAGCGCGAGTCGAGACGCAATCTTGAAATCGCCCAGCTCACGGCGCAAGGCGCTGCTGCCGGTTCCGCCAATGCGCTCGAAATCGCCCGCCTTCAAGCGGAGGCGGCCCGCGACGCGGCGGCGTCTGGGCACAAGTCCTCGAACAAGAATACGATGCTGATCGTAGGCGGTGTTGTTGGCGTGGCAGTGCTCGGCCTCGTAGGCATGGTGCTCATGCCGAAGCGCGCCGCCGCGTGAAACGCCATGAGCTACTCGCGACCACAGCCCCAACTCGGCTTCTGGAACTACATCATCGAGGGAGGGGCGCGAGCTATTGACGCCGGAGCGAAAGCAGGCTCAGGCGCCGAGAAGAAAAACGAGCGAGCCGCGAAGCGAGGCGAGGAGGCGGCGAGGCTCGACCTCGAAGCCGCCCGCGCCGGGTCGGGAGCCACCGCACGGTCAGCAGAAATCCTTGCGCAAAGCACGGTAGACGTCGCCCGCTTGCGCGTCGCTGCTGCGACCAAGCGCCAGACCATGCTGGTCGTTGCAGGCGTCGCAGGGGTTGCCGTTCTCGGTGCAGGCTGGCTCATGTTCGGAGGCAGTAAGTGAGTTATTCGCGACCGCTTGGGAATTTCCTAAGCACCATCAAGAAAATTGCGGATAACCCCCTAGAGGTGATCAACCTCAGCGTGGACGCCGCTGCCGGAGGCCCGCAGCAACGTCGTCGCGCACGGGAGGCCACCGCACGGGGCGCCGATATGACCGCCCAGGCTGACGCAGAGAGGGCTCAGGCAGCTGCGACTGCGCAGGCGGCAACGACGGCAGCGGCGGCCCAGGTCGCGCAGATCGAAGCAGCTGCCGCCGCCTCGAAGAAAAAACTCATACGCAACGCTGCTATCGGCGGCGGCGCGTTCGTTGTCATCGGGCTCGCGTTCTGGTTCATCACGAGCCCCAGCAAAAAGGCAGTCCCGTGAACGCGTGGCTGCTTCGAGGCGCGGCGTCTTACGTCGGATGGGCTTACCACCGCGATGTGATTGTGCGTCCGGTGGCGATGGCGAAGCTCGCGCGGGCGTACTGCGACCGTGTCGGCAAGCCTCTTTTGAATGTGGGCGCGGGGACGCCTTCGTCTTCGTTGCGGGCGCTTGTGTTCGGGCCGCAGCTTGTCGGGGACGTGAACATCGACATCGCGGCTCCGAGGGATGTGGCTCACGGAAGTGACCGTGTGAGCTATGCAGACGCACGGATGTTGCCGTTCGCGGACAAGTCGTTCGGGGCTATTTTCGCATCGCACGTGCTAGAGCATTTGGACAGGCCGGACCTGGCGATTGATGAGTGGAAACGGGTCGCGGACCGCGTGTTCATCGTGTCCCCGTCGTGGTGGGCCCCTCACACGTACGCGCACCCCGGACACAAGTGGCTCTTGAAAAACAGTGGGACGGAGGCGTACCCTCTCTGGACGTCGCAGCTGCACATTCTTCCGCTCCCGCCGCTCCGCTAGGAAGACCATTATGAAATTCGTACTCTCGAAGACCGACGAACGTCTCACTCTCGCGGGTGACCGAATTCTCTGTAACGACGTGGTCACAGAGGAGCAGGGTTCGGAAAACCCGCACGGTGTCGGTTTGTGGTTGATCCACAACGCGAACGGCCTGATTGCAGCCGTCTGGGCCAGCGGCATAGAAAACGCGCTCGACGAGGCTGCGGATGCGGACCTTTTGCAGAGCTGTGCGCTCTCGGAGGCGGTGGCGGAGGAGTACGGTATGAAGGCGACAGGTCTCGGCAATGCGGGGGAGCTGTTTGATCTCAGCAACGTCGGTCTCTATCAGGTTCCGTGGTCGGACATCCCATCGGAGACGAAGAGAGCATTTTTCCGAGCGGTCGACGACGGTGCGGACACGCTCGCCGACGTTTGAAAATTCTGTTATCATCAGGACACCCCCCATGTCGTACACTGATTACCGTCCGCACATCTACAGCTACCAGTCGCGGAGCCGTACGCGGCAATATCCGCGGAATGTGCGTACGTCGATTCCGGGCGCCGGGTTCGACGTGAAGAATCTCATGTGGCGGGACCAGCCTATCGACCTGAGCGTCGGAGGTTTGGGCGCAGTGGGCCTCGGCTCGGGGGTGCAGACGGCGACTCAGATTATCAACGCGGCAGCGCGTCTTGTGAGCGACCCCGACGCCTATCTACGTGAGAGGGGCCCTGCGCTTGTGGCTGCGGCTGAGACGCACGTGGTGTCGCCGCTGATTTCGTCTGTGGGCCGTGCGTCGGCTCCCTACTTGCTCAAGTACGCTCTGCCGGCCGTCACTGTGCTCTACGTGCTCGGGGGCCTGAGCGTGTTCTACAGCTACAAGGCGGCCAAGAAGTCGGGCGCACTGTGAAGCTCATTCCGGGCCAGCTGAACTTTGCGGCGCTGGCTCCTGGGCAGACTGCTCCGTTTGATTTCGGGGCGCTACAGAGGGCCGGGTTGCCGATCGCTCCCTACATCGAGCACGGCTCTTGGACCACAGGCGAACCTGACATCATGATGTACGGTCGCGATCCCTACCGAGGTATGATGGGCATCCCAACGATGAAAGTTCGCCGGCAACCAATGCGCCTCGATCGCAACCAGGGAAACTACAGTTTTCCAGGCCATGTGTATGCCTCGCAACCGCTTCTTGGCGTCGGGAGCGTGTCCGAGTACCTGTGCTCCGACACGCAGGTGGCCAAGCAGTGGAAGGAGCGCACTGACGCCACCCTGCGCGACTCCACGCTGGTCGCGACCAGCGGAGCGGTCGTCGCGGGTGTGCTCGGAGCTGTGCTCGGACGTCCGCTGCTCGGGGCCATCCTGGGCGGCGTGGTCGGGTACATACTGCACCAGACTCAGATGTCTGTGTACGCGACGGAGTGATAGGCCAGGGTCTTTTTTTTTCCGACGAGGGGCGCAACTTTGGAGCATTTCTACGGACCGATCGAGGGGTGGATGGGGTACGAGGATACCTACCAGGAGGCGGTGCGAATCACGCCAGACGGCGGGACGATCGTCGAGGTGGGTTCATTCCTCGGTCGATCGGCTGCCTACATGGCGGTGGAGATCGCCAACAGCGGCAAACAGATCCGTTTCGTTTGCGTCGACCCATTTCCGGGCCTCCTCGACGGACAACACCGCGTAGAGCGCTGCACTCCCGAAGCATTCCGCGCCAACATGGAAAAAGGCGGCGTGAGCCATCTTGTTGAGCTGAAAGTCATGACCTCGGTCGAAGCCGCAACACATTTCGCAGACGGCGAGTGCGATTTCGTGTTCATCGACGGCGCGCACGATTACGAAAACGTTCGCGCAGACATCACCGCATGGTTGCCGAAGGTTCGTTACGGCGGTGTGCTCGCGGGTCACGACTACGGTGACGGCTGGCCAGACGTTCGGTCGGCCGTGCAGAACTGCCTCTCATGGCGAAATGTCAAAGAGCGCGCCGATTGCGTTTTTTGGTACGAGAACATCGTCCACGATTTCGGCCATTGGGAGCACGACTACAGTGACGACGAGAGCGGCGAGGAGAGCGACTACCTGGTCCATATCCCGTATGTGAACCGTCCAGACTTACTCCGGGCTGCGATCGATTCGCTGAGCGCCTCAGAGCGCGCCAACGCCTACATCATCGATCAGTCAGAAGAAGGTTTCGACGCAACGGGTTTGGGCATCGGCTGCTACCGGGCAACGAGGAAAGTGTCGTTTTCGCAGATGCAGAACTTTGCGATCGGCGTCGCACGTTTTGGATCAAAAAAGTACAGCCTCTTCATGCACAACGACGTGTCCTGCGCGCCGGGGACCGTCACGAAGCTCGCGGAGCGAGCGCGTGATACGGCAGAGCCCTGGGCCGCACTCTTCACGAGGGATTCAATCCGCGGCGGCGTGTACGACTATCTCGCGGCTTACAACATGGCTGCGATTCGCGAGGTCGGTTGTTGGGACGAGACCTTCGGCTGGTACGTGAGCGATGTCGACTTCTACCGCCGGTTCAAGCTCGCGGGGAAGAAGCTCATAGACTGTCCAGACATCGTCGTAGCACACGCAGGGTCACAGACGATCCAGTCTGACGCCGCCATTCGCAACGAGGCACAGGCAGATCAGCAGTGGGCGCTCTCACACTACCGACACAAGTGGGGCGGACCTTTTGACCAGGAACGCTATACGGTTCCCTATGACGGCCGCCCGTAGCGGGCTCGATGGAGCGAAGCGCGCTCCATCTGAACCTGACGTCTCGACACTTCTAGCGGCGGGTGAGAAGGTCCGAGAAGCACTACGACGCGAGGTGGCTCCTCTGCATATGGTAGATGAGTCGCTCTTGCAATTGCGACTCGACTAGAAAAGGGGCCCTCCAGTTCCCCGCAGGGGGTACGGGTCGCGGTACACGAGGGCCAGGTCTACGCGTTCAAGCAGCCGATCGCCGCCGTGAAGGGGGGCACGGGGGTTACGAGCTGCGTGAGAGCCCTGTCTCTTATACACATCT